>OLSF01001630.1_pt1 | contig 19459 bp, 18 predicted proteins | sample 1672301 | NCBI WGS metagenome assembly OLSF01 (sample SAMEA3136669, study PRJEB25190) | human gut metagenome | biome: human gut; feature: human-associated habitat; material: faeces | place: Austria | collected 2013
TTTGCTTGTCTGGTACGAATGATTAGCCAGCTGGGGCGTCTGAATTGCCTCCTTCTGCGGGCAGCCACAGGGAACTGCATGGAATTAGAGCCCGACTACTCTTTGCGAAGACGATGCGCTCCTTCTTTGACAACGAGGGCCAGCATACCTGCAGGATCATATAGTCTATGATGACATCTGCTGCTGGGATTCCTCGTTTCATGCTGCAATAGACTATCTGCCGCAGCACTTTTTGTATTTCTTTCCACTCCCACAGGGACAGAGATCGTTACGCCCGACCTTTACTGTTTTGGATGGCAGTTTATTGAGGCGTGGCCGCTCGTACAGCTCGAAGATTTCGTTCGGAGTTCTCCCATTGTTTGACCAGAGCCGTGTGCTGTTCGCCATTTCCGACAGAATATCCAGAACGATTTGCAGGTCTTTCCGGGAAATAAATATCTTGCAGTCACGGAGAATATTCAGATACTCAACAGGGCGTACCTCCAGAAGCATGACGAAGTGGAGTTCCGACATGACCGCATTCACATCCTCGTGGCTCAATCCCATATCACGTCGGAGGTATTGCTCCATCAGCAGTGTGGCGGCGGTTTCCTCATAGTAGTCGATATCTGCATACTTGAGGAACTCGGGCTTCGGGGGAATGTATCGCGGCTTGCTTCCAATCCTGGTCAAAAGGTCCGCAACATCACGGAATTCATTTTCCTCGAAGCCGTGATGGACTAAGTATTCCTCCCATAGCACATAACCGCACATTGAGGAGATGTGCCGGAGCAGGGTGGGGAAAAGTTCCGCCTCCGCGAGTTTCTTACTGTTCTGGCTGTTGAAAATGGTGATCAGGTCATCCTGGCGGATCACGCCATACAGATTAACCGCCGCCATGGCGTAGGAATGGATCAGGTTGTCGCGTTTCTTGCGTGCCAGGAAACTGGCGGTAGCCAATTCCTGGTAGATTGCACGCACATCCTTCGGTACAACGTAAAATTGACGATTCTCATGCTGAAAGGCCTGAAGATATCCTAGGAAGGGTAGAATGCCTTCCATCCCCTGTGCAGCCGTTTTTAGTGGGTAGGCATCGGCTGCCGCGCATTTTTGAAAAAGTATCCACTCTGGTTCTTCTAAGCCGAACAGGACCGCTTCTAACCGCTCGGGCCGCAGTAAGTCGTTGCGGATTACGCCGATCAATTCATTTTTTCGCAATTTAGAGGTACCATTTAAATGGAGATTTGCCGCGAGGCGGCGCAATTGGGGGATAGTTTTCCTCGCCAGACAGTTCTGCAGATCCGTGAATGGTGCGGCCGCCTCCATAACATCATGGCTGAGTCCTTTCTGTGCCAAGTCAATTCCCCCTTTTCAAGCATCATATCATGTTTTTGAGGTCACGGCAACTGCAAACCGGGCTGTGAAGATCGGATAAAGTTGCACTTTTGGTGGCAAATGATAGATCCCACTGTCAAGAGCTTTCCAAGATGCATTGATCTAGTTGGATTTCCTTTTTGAGTGGCAGATGATATACCCGACCATTCAGAAGACCATAGAAGCAGAATGAGTGAACCCACATATAGGCCCGCCAAGGCTATGAGGGGTTATTTGATAAAGAGAGTTAGATTTCTCTTAATTGGTCATCGCCACCAAGTGGATTGCACGGAAGCCCCAAGCATCTGTGCCCTCAGCCTCTTTTCGGAGCCGTGGGAGCGGTATCATGTGAAAAGAGAATATCCATCGACTGTGACAGGCGGACTCCTTGACAAAAATATCGTACCGTATGGATATTTTCTACGTGACACAATACTCTTTTTTTCAAGGGACTTGCAGGGCATTAAAATTTGTGGTATCATTAGTCAGTAAATGCTAACTATTGAATGCCAGGGGTAGGAGTGCAGATAAGCAAAAGTATCTGGCAAACTGCGGTTCTGGTATTTTATTTGTACTGAATAGTTAGCAAAAACTAACAAGATGAGAGGGAAACTGTAATGCTCCAATACACCATCGCAGTGGAAGGAATGGCCTGTTCCATGTGCGAAACTCATGTCAACGACGCAGTCCGCAAGGCATTTCCCATTAAAAAGGTCACTTCGTCCCACAGCAAAGGGCAGACGCAGATCCTGTGTGAGAACAGATTAGATGAGGACGCCCTGCGCAGTGCGATCTCCGCCACAGGCTATCAGGTCCTTTCCATCCAGTCGGCCCCCTATGAGAAGAAGGGCCTCTTCTCCTTCCGAAAGTAAGCGCCATGCTGGATGCACTTTTATCCTGGGACGGCTGGACCGTCACCCAGTTGCCCGCGGAGCAGGCGGCTATCTTCCGACTGGAGGGAGCACCCCCCTCGGAAGAGTTCCCGTTTATCCAGGAGTCGGAGGCTCTGGAGATCCTATTTTGCCGCAAAGGCGGGCTTATTTTGGAATGGGCCGGCCACCGGCGTCTTAGCCTCAGCGCCGATCAGGTATTGTTTCTCCCAGTCCGTACAGAAGCGTATCGGGGCCAGTTTGCTTCGGAGTCATTCTATGGTACCCTTGTTCGGATGGAAGCGAAAGCCGCGTGGTCGGCCCTGCGTGCTATGCACTCCGACTTGGGAGAGTCCATCTCCCGTGCCTGGAATGATCCTTGTATGCTGAAGGCAGCACTCTGGAGCGAAGCTCTGTTTTCTGCCCTGGACTATATGCAGCCGGGACATATCGGAGATTACTATGTCATCAAGGCGCTGGAGGTTTTGTTCCTGCTCCATGCACAGCGAGAGGGGCTGGCCTTACCTCCGCAGTGTGATTACCATACACATAGTCAGATTGAAACCATACGCGAGATTCAGAAATACTTGGTGGGGCACCTGGATGAGCGACTGACGATTCAGATGCTGTCACAACAGTTTCGAATCTCCGGCACAGCGTTGAAGTCCTGTTTCCGTCAGGTGTATGGAGTCCCGATTCACCAGTATCTCCTGGAACAGCGCATGGCCCAGGCCGCGGAACTCCTCACTACTACGACCCAGAGCGTGCTCCAGATCTCTACAGCAGTAGGATATTCCAGCGTCAGCCAGTTCGGCATCGCGTTCAAGCAGCGCTACCATATGTCTCCCTCCCAATTTCGACGGAATGCAAATAAAAATCCATTTGCAACGGTTTTCGTCCGAAACGGATAGAAAAGTCTAAGATTCGTATGTTATTATGTGTGCTCAAATAAGGTGCCATGTCTGGCGAGGGAGGGACTATCCAATGAAACACCACCGTTTCTGGGCTTGGGGCGCTGTCGTCTGCATGGTCATGGCCATCATTACCGGATACCGGCACCGCTGAATGCGAGGTGAGCAATATGAATATCTATAAGGGAGTAGGTCTGTTCGCCAGCGGCGTGCTGTTCGGCTCTGCTGGCTTCAAGCTGCTGTCCAGCAAGGACGCGAAGAAAGCCTATACACACGCCACTGCCGCGGCTCTGCGGGTAAAGGAGTCCTTGATGGAGACGGTCACCTCTGTCCAGGAAAATGCCGCTGATATCTTGGCCTCCGCCAAGGAAATCAATGAGCAGCGTGCGAAGGCGGAGGAGGCTGCCAGCGTAGAGTGTTCTGAAGCGTAATGCGTAAGAAACGAGGGAGGGGCCGCCGGGAGGCGGTCCCTCTCGTTCTGTGGAGGCAATCATGAAATTTCAAATTAAACACGAATGCCGCGGACGAATCCGCGTTCAGGCCATGCAGCAGCGCATGACGCTGGAACAGGCCGACATGCTGGAGGCATGGCTGCTGACTCTGCCGCAGGTGGAGCGGGCGTCTGTCCATGAGCGGACCCGCTGCGCGGTGATTGAGTATCAGGGAGATCGGCAGGATTTACTGAGGGCCCTCGCCGGTTTCTCTTATCAGAATCATGCGCTGGCGGAATTGGTCCCGCTCCACAGCAGCCGGGCGCTCAATCGTGCCTATGAGGAAAAGCTGGTGGGTATGGTCGCGTTTAAGGCAGTCCGCTCCCTGTTTTTTCCGGCACCGCTGCGGACAGCCTACGCTGTTGTGAAAGCTGTTCCATACCTGTTCCGAGCACTCCGGTGTCTGTTGCGAAGACAGCTCCATGTAGAATTGCTGGACGGGATTTCTATCTGCTTGTCCATGGCGCGGCGGGACTTCGACACAGCCAGTTCTGTGATGTTCCTGCTACGGCTTGGCGAGTTGCTGGAGGAGTGGACCCACAAAAAGTCTGTGGAAAACCTAGCTCGGAGTATGTCTCTGAACATCGACCGGGTCTGGATGAAAACCGAAAACGGAGAGGAACTGCTCCCGCTCCATCAGGTGCAGGCCGGGGATCAGGTAGTTGTCCGCATGGGCGGCATGATCCCACTAGACGGCACCATCGTGGAGGGCGAGGTCATGGTCAATCAGGCGTCCCTCACCGGAGAATCCATTCCTGTCCCCAAACGGCCCGGGAGTAGCGTCTATGCCGGCACGGTGGTGGAGGAGGGCGAATGCGTCCTCACGGTCACCCAGCAGTCCGGCGAGGGCCGCTATGACAAGATCGTAGCCATGATCGAGGAGTCGGAGCAGCTCAAGTCCGCGGCGGAGAATCACGCGGCACATCTGGCCGACCAGTTGGTGCCTTACACGCTGGCAGGGAGCGCACTGGTCTATTTGCTCACCCGCAATGTCACCCGTGCTCTGTCTGTGCTGATGGTGGACTTCTCCTGCGCTTTGAAACTGTCCATGCCTCTGGCGGTTCTCTCCGCCATGAGCGAGGCCAGCCGCTTCCATGTGACCGTGAAGGGCGGAAAGTACCTGGAGGCCGTGGCCCAGGCGGACACCATCGTCTTTGACAAGACTGGCACCTTGACCCATGCCAGCCCCGTGGTGGCCCAGGTGATCCCCTTTGGTGGGAACAAGGAGCCGGAAATGCTCCGTCTGGCCGCGTGCCTGGAGGAACACTTCCCACACTCCATGGCCAACGCCGTGGTCCAGGCCGCCCGGGAGCGGGGGCTTGCCCACGAGGAGATGCACTCCCAGGTGGAGTACCTGGTGGCCCACGGCATCGCCAGCACGGTAGACGGCAGGCGGGTCATCATTGGCAGTGCCCACTTCGTCTTTGAGGATGAGGGCTGCACTGTCCCGCCGGGAGAGCAGGACGCCTTCGACGCCCTGCCTAAGCAGTACAGCCACCTGTATCTGGCGGTCGGCGGCGTACTGGCCGCAGTTATCTGTATCTCTGACCCCTTGCGCGTCGAGGCGGTGGACGCGGTAGCTGCCCTCCACGACCTGGGGGTGGGCAAGATCGTCATGCTCACTGGCGACAGTGAGCGCACTGCGGCAGCCATCGCCGCCCAGGTGAGAGTGGACGAGTACCGGGCTGAGGTGCTGCCGGAGGACAAGGCCCGTTTTGTGCAGGCCGAGCGCGCACAGGGCCGCACGGTGGTCATGATCGGCGATGGAATCAACGACTCCCCGGCTCTGTCCGCTGCCAATGTGGGCATCGCAATCAGCGATGGCGCCGCCATCGCCCGGGAGATCGCGGACATCACCATCGCGGCAAACGACCTGTTCGAACTGGTGCAGCTGCGGCGGCTGTCCGTGGCCCTGATGAACCGCATCCAGTCTAACTACCGCTTTGTCATCGGCTTCAATGGCGGACTCATCGCCTTGGGAGCCCTGGGCATCCTAGCGCCAGCCACCTCTGCCACGCTCCACAACCTGTCCACTCTGGGCATCAGCCTGCGCAGCATGACCAATCTGTTGCCGCCAGCAAAAGCATGAACACAGCCCCATCTGACCTTGTTCATACGGTCAGACGGGGCTGTGTTTTATGCTGTGATTTGTCATGTCCCCACCTGGGTCTGTCCACAGAGCATTGGATGGGAAAGGGTCACTCCTTCGCAACCACCAGGTACATTTTGAATGGGGTCACGGCCTGGACCGCGTGGGGGATGCCGGCCGGCATGATGACGGACTCCCCGGCGTTCAGCGTGTGCGGGACACCGTCAATGGTGATCTGAGCGGTGCCCTCCAGGATGGTGGCCATGGCGTCCCCGGGGGCGGCGTGGGTACTGATGGCCTCGCCCGCATCAAAGGCGAACAGCGTCATCCCCACACCAGGCCGCTGGGCCAGGGTCAGGCTGACGACTTTGCCGGGCTCGTACCCGACCTGATCCTTCAGGGGAAAGGGCTGGGCATGTGGCAGGTTTTTGATCAACGGTTCCATACAAATCCTCCTCAGTTTGATTGGATGGTAATTTGCAGCAGTTTGAAGGGGCCGTTCCCGCCAATAGCGTGGGTGGTCTGCGCTGGCACAGCCAGACAATCCCCTGCGCCCAGACGGACCTCGTGCCCCTCCAGGCGCAGAGGCATATCACCCTCCAGCACATAATAGACCGTGTCGCCGAAGTAGCGCTCCTCACTGATACTCTCTCCATCCCCAAAAGCCAGCAGCGTCATTTGGCAGTGCTCGCTGCGGGAAAGGGCCATGCTCACCACGCGCCCCGGCTGGATGGAGATGAGTTCGCTCAGAGCCGCCGGCTGCTGAACCGGCAGATTGCGGAGAATGTCCATTTCCGAGCCTCCTTCCGTGTCTTAAAAGTTAGTATATCACCTTTTCTTGTGGGCCGCCATTGCCGTGGCAACCAGACTGGTTATAACCAGTGATTCGCCGGATGATCTCTTGGCGCAGCCGGGCCAGCTCAGGGGCGGAGGCGTCCCGCCCCTCCGGGCCGGGGAGGTCAAACCACTGGCAGATTGCAGTGGGGCGCGGAGCGAGCACGGCGATGCGGGTCGCCACAGTGAGCGCTTCGTCGATCTCATGTGTGACAAAAAGCACCCCGGGCCGCTCCCGCTGCCAGATGGATAACAGCATGGACAGCATCTCCATGCGGATTCCGTAGTCCAGCCCCTGAAATGGCTCGTCCATCAGGAAAATCTCACCGCCGAAGTGGAATGCCCGGGCCAGGGCGCACCGGCGGGCCATGCCGCCGGAGAGTTGGCCGGGATAATAGCGTTCAAACCCTTCCAGCCCCACAGCGGTGATGAGGGAGCGCACTTCCTCGGCGGGCGCTTCCTCCCGCACCAGCCGGATGTTTTCCTCCAGCGTGCGCCAGGGCAGCAGCCGGGCGCTCTGAAACATATAGCTCAGCCTGCCATCCGCACCCTCCACCGTACCGGCATCCGGCGCCGTCAGGCCGGAAATGATGTTCAGCAGCGTGGTTTTCCCGCAGCCGGAGGGGCCGATCAAGGCGACAATCTCGCCCCGGGACAGGGTGAGGGACAGGTTTAAGAGTACGGGCAGATCCTCAAAGCGCTTGCAGAGCCCGCTCAGTCTCAGCATGGGGCTCCCCCTCTCCTGGACAGAAGCAGGCACACCAGCTTCTGCGTAATAAAGCATCCTGTCACCAGCAGGAATGCCCACGCGATGATCGCGTCGGGCTGGATATTCAGCCTCGCGGTGGTGATGGCGCCGCCGATCCCACTGTTCGTGGTGAGGACCTCTCCCATCACCGCCAGTTTCCACCCGCCGCCCATGACGATTTCCAGTGCGGAGAAGAAATAAGGGCGGATGGAGGGCAGCATCACATGGAGCAGGATCTTCCTGCGGGAAAAGCGATAGAGCCTCGCCATCTCCAAAAGCTCCGGGTCTACGCTCCGCACGCCATGGCTCAGGTTGATCACCACCGTTGGAATGGTGGATGTCGCCACAATGAATACACAGGGCCAGCCATTGAACCCAAACCATACCAGGGCCAGCACGACCCAGCATACCGGAGGTACCGACTGGAGCACATGGATGAACGGCATCCCCACATCTTCCAGTTTGGGGCACAGCCCGAACAACAGTCCCAGCACCGTGCCCACCGCAACCCCGATTCCCAGGCCAAGCGCCAGACGCAGCAGAGTAGTGCCGATGGTGGGCCAGAAATCCGGCTCCCGGAACAGTCCTGCCAGCGTACCCATCACCTGTGGGACAGAAGGGAGCACCAGAGGGGAGAAACAGAGCGAGGCCAGCTGCCAGATACCCAGCAGCAGGCCCACGCCCAGGGCGCGGCGGAGCCAGAGGGCCGCCTTACCCCGCATAGTATAACCCGTCGTCGGGGAGTTTTCCGCCGATCATCGAGGGGTCAAAGTCGTTGAGCAGGTTATAGAATGTATCCAGTTCTCCCCAGGCGTCCTGGGCGCTTTTGAAGGTCAGGCCCATATTGGGGATCGCGGCCTCCACCATGGCGGCCTTCATGCCCAGGTGCTCCTCGGCCAGAGCGGCGGCCTCGGCGGGGTGGTCCAGCACCCACTGGACGCTCTCAGCGTAGGCGGCCTGGAATTGCTCTGTCAACTCCGGATTTTCGTCGATGAAACTCTGGGTGGTGCCGAAGCCGGCGTTGGGAATCATGGTGTCGGTGCCGGTGACCCGCTGCCACTCCTCTTCAAAGCTGAGCGCCCGGCGTACTTCACTGTTCTGGTTCATCGCAGATGTGACCTGCGGCTCGATCAGGGTGGCATATTCCGCCTCACCGGAGGCCAGCAGGGCGGCCACCTCTGCGGTGCTGGCGTAGATGATCTCCACATCCTCGCCCACCGTCAGCCCGGCTTCATTCAGGAAATACTGGGTCAGAGCGTCCGGAGGAGAGGACTGGAGGGGGACATAGACGGTCTTGCCGGCCAGATCGGCCCAGGTTTCAAACGCAGGGTCCGTGGTCATGAAATAGGTGACGCCCCAGGTATTCACATTCATCAGGCGCACATCCAGGCCCTTGTTGTAGAGTGTGGAAACCACAGTGAGCGGGAAAGCGTACAGGTCGTGCTCCCCGCCCTGGACCATGGCCAGCAGCTCCTCGGGGGAGTTCCACACATTCAGGTCGATAGTCACATTCTCTCCCAGCAGTCCGGCCTCCATCATGTGCAGGACGGGAAGGGCCGGGGGCGCGGTAGGCACACCCACTGAGATGGTCACCGGCTCGGCGGCCTGCGTGGAACTGGCCGGCGGGGATGTGGGGGATGCGGAGGGATTTTCGGCCGGACCATTTCCGGTGGAGCAGCCAGCCAGGGCAAACAGCAGCATCGCGGATGCTGCCAGGGATGCAAGAGCGCGTTTCATGTGCGACTCTCCTTTCAAGAATTTTTGGTTAGCAGTAACTAACCTGTTGCAGCGATATGATAGCACCCGCAAAAAAGCCTGTCCGTTGCCATGGCAACGGGCAGGCAAAATTTATACGCTGAGAAAGCTCTGATCCAGAATACGCACCTGTTGGCCCTGAAAGGCGAGAATTCCCTCTTTCTGCATACGCCCCAGTTCCCGGGAGAGGGCGCTGCGGTCTACACACAGATAGTCGGCCAGTTCACCCCGCCCCATGTCCAGATGGAGTTCGCCGCCGGGCTTGGCGGGGAGCATCTGGAGATAGAGCTTGATCCGGTTTCGGAGCCGGTTCTGGGCCAAGATCCGCATTTTCTGATTGAGAAAAAGGGCGCCCCGCCCCATTTCACGGAGCAGGTTGGCGGTGACCTGGGCTTTGTGCGGACAGGCGCATTCCTGCTGAAGAAGCAGCGGGTCAAAATCCAGATAGAGCACCTGCACATCAGTCAGCGCGTCGATCTGGATGGGACTGTCCTCCGCCATGGAGCACACCAGAGTCTCCCCAAATACCTGCCCCCGCCCCAGCCGTTCGATGGTGACCAGATTGCCGTCCTCACTATACAGGGAGATCCGCAGCGTCCCATCCATCACAACGCCGGGCCGCTTCTGGCACTCGCCGATCTGGAGGAGGATGGCATCCTTACGAAACGATTTGGGTTCTCCCCGAAGGCAGGCCAGTACATTTTGATATTTCTCTTCCGGGATGCCGTCAAACAGGCGGCACTGACGCATCACCGTAGTAATCGGGTCCATGAGATACCTCCATGTTGCCGTGGCAATCGACAACTGCGCTGTAAACTGCTATGGTTAGTAAATGCTAACCGCATTATAGCGCTTTGTCTGGCAAATGTCAACGAGCGCGGAATGGGAGGATGACGATGAACGGAATCGGATTGGATTGTGGAAACGCCACATTGAAACTCGTCCTGCTTTCTCCAGAGGGAAAGTTCCTTTGGGAAAAAACGGCTTCCCACTATGGAGCGGTGGTTCAGAGCGCCCGCCGTCTGCTGGGGGAGCTTTTAGCCGCGGACCCGGGGGCCTGCGGCTGCCCGGTGGTCATCACCGGAAACGCGGGCGACCGGCTGAAAGCGGGGTGCAATGCCCTGGCCGTGCTGGGGGAGATCCCAGCCATCCACCTCGGCGTTCGGCTGTTGGCCCCGGAAGCCCGCTCCGCCATTGAGATCGGCAGCCAGAGCGCCCGCTTCCTCACCGGCTTGGATCAGAACACCCCGCCCCGGTTTGCGGTAAATGAACACTGCGCCGGAGGTACCGGCTCCTTTTTTGAGGATCAGATGTCCCGGCTGGGACTAAAACTGGAGGATTACTCCCGCCTGGTGGGGCAGGCCCGCTCCATCCCCAGGCTCTCCGGCCGCTGCGCGGTCTTCGCCAAAACGGACATCATCCACCGGCAGCAGGAGGGGGTGCCCACACCGGACATCCTCCTGGGCCTTTGCTACGCCATGGTGCGCAACTACAAGGCGGTGATCGTCCGGGGGCTTCCCGTGGAAAAGCCTGTGGCCCTGTGCGGCGGCATCGGGCATAATCAGGGTGTGATCCAGGCTGTGCGGGAGGTCTTCGGATTGACGGAAGCAGAGCTGGTCCTACCGGAGAAATTCCCTTACGCCGGCGCCGTTGGAGCCGCGGAGGCAGCCATGGAGACCGCCACCTGCTCTATGGGGGAACTGCTGGCCAGTTTATGCGGCGGGGCGCTGGAAGGTGGGGACCATCTGTGCCGTCAGCCGGCGCTGCGTGTGCTTCCCGGTACACTTCCGTCTGTCCCCGCGGCCACCGCTACCATCCCGCCGGATGGGTGCGTCCTGGGGATTGATGTGGGCTCCACCAGCACGGATCTGGTGCTCACCGGCCGGGACGGCACGCTGATCGACTACCAGTATCTCCGCACAGCTGGGGACCCGGAGGGGGCGGTGCGCCGGGGCCTGGACGCCATCCATGAACGCTTTGGGCCAGTGTCCTTCCTGGCAGTGGGCGTCACTGGCTCCGGCCGGGAGCGCATCGGCCGTCTTATCGGGGCGGACGCCGTGCGGGATGAGATCACCGCCCAGGCCCGGGCGGCTGTCCATTGGTCGCCGGATGTAGATACGGTCTTTGAGATTGGAGGGCAGGACTCCAAGTATATCTCCCTACGGGGCGGACAGGTGGCCGACTTTCAGATGAACAGGATCTGCGCCGCCGGGACCGGCTCCTTTGTAGAAGAGCAGGCAGCGCGCATGGGCATCCCATTGGCGGAGTTCGGTCCCCTGGCCCTCAGCGCGCCCAGCGCGGTGGAGCTGGGAGAGCGGTGTACGGTATTTATCGAGACAGCCATCCAGTCCGCACTTTCCCGGGGCGCCTCCCAGGCGGAGGTGGCGGCTGGCCTGTGCCGGTCCATTGTCCGCAACTACCTCCACAAGGTCGTTGGGGCCAAGCCTGTCGGGAGCCGCGTGGTGCTTCAGGGCGGCGTCGCCTACAATCCCGGGATTGTGGCTGCGTTTCAGCAGGAGTTGGGGGAGCGGCTCACGGTTTCGCCCTGCTTCCCCATCAGCGGCGCCTATGGAGCGGCCCTGCTGGCGCTGGAGTCGGTCCGCGGCCCATCCCGCTTCCACGGATTTGATGCGGCGGCCGGGACGGAGCACGCCGCTGGCCCAGGGGTGGCGGAGAACATCGCCTTCTACCAGCGGGCGGGGGCGCTGCTGCTGGAGGGGTATGACTCCATCCGGGTCCCAGGGAAAAAGACGGTGGGCGTCCCCTATGCACTGGTGATCCACAAATTCTTCCCCATGGCAAATGCGTTTTTCCGGAACTTGGGATTCAATGTCCTGCTCTCCCCGCCCACGAATGAGGAGATCATCCGGCTGGCCCAGCAGACTGCCCAGGCGGAGACCTGTTACCCGGTGAAGCTGCTCCACGGCCACATGGCATGGCTGGCGGAACAGGGCGTGGACTATATCTTCATGCCCTCTGTCCATACCATGAAGCACGAGTCCTCCCATGTGGAGCACAATTATGGCTGCGTCTATATGCAGACTGCGCCCCGGCTGGCGGCCAATGCCCTGAATCTGGAGCAGCGGGGGATCACCCTGCTCAGCCCGGTGTTTGACCTGGACTTCGGGCAGGAGGCCATGGCCTCCGCCATGCTGGGCGTTGGGAAGCAGCTGGGAATACCAAAGCCGCGCTGCCTGCCCGCCCTGCTGTCCGGGGCCAAGGCGGTGCGGCGGCATACCGCGGCAGTGGAGAAGCAGGGGCGGGAACTGCTGGCATCCCTCAGACCGGACGACAAGGTGCTGGTGCTCATTACCCGGAACTATGGCCTTTCCGACCCGGTGCTCAACATGGGAATTCCACGGCTGCTGCTGGAGCGCGGGCATAAGGTCATCACCCTGTCCCACCTGCCCGCCCACGACCTGGATCTGTCGGAGGACTACCCCAATCTGTACTGGCCCTTTGGCCAGCACATCCTGTCCGGGGCCAAGCTCGTGGCCCACCATCCAAACCTGTATGCCGTCTACCTGACCAATCACGGCTGCGGCCCGGACACCATGCTCTCCTATCTGTTTCGGAAGGAGATGGGGGACAAGCCCTATCTGCAGATCGAAGTGGACGAGCATTTCTCTCCCGTGGGCGTGATTACACGGATCGAGGCGTTCCTCCAGAGCCTGGAGGGCCGCCCTGCCCAGCCGCTTCCGGCGGGCTTTTCCCTCGCCGCCGTAGTGCGCCGCCCTACTGCGGTGGCTGCCGTGCCGGAGAGAACCGGAGGGCCGTTGCTCGTGCCTGACCTTCCGCCGTTTACCGCTTATCTCCGCGCATATTGTGAGGCGGCCTGGAAAACGGAGACGCGCACCCTGCGGCTCGACAGTACCACCCTGCCGCTGGGGAGGGCGGAAACCAGCTCCAAGGAGTATTTACCGTTCCCGGCCCTGCTGGGCGGCGTCCTGACGGCGGCGGAAGCGGAGAGCGGCCCGTTTCAGGTGCTTCTCCCCTCCACCCAGGGCGCGGAGGCAGACGGACAATACCCCTGGGGCGTGGAGACGGTATTGGAACGCCGGGAGCTTTGCCGCGTGAAGGTCATCGCGCCAGAGCTGGAGACGCTTCCAGAGCACTGCCCGGAGCCGGATCAGCTGTTCCGGGCACTCCTCACCGGAGATCTTCTGCTGTGCGCTTCACAGGAACAGCGGGACGCACTGGCTCCGGCGGGCGTGCCGGACTGGGCGGAGCTGGAAGCCCTCGCGGCGCACATCGGCGCCATTCCGGCGGAGGGACGGCCGCTGGGGATCGTGGGCGAGCCGTTCACCCTCTTCAACCTTCATGACGGCGTCCCCGATACGCTGGAACAGGAGGGCTGGCGGCTGCTCCGGGCGCCGCTGAGCGAATATCTGTGGTTCCTCTGGCGGGATGCGGGAAGCCAGACTTGCCGGGAGTGGGCGGGCCGCATAGAAGCACTCGGCCGTCTGCTGGGCCCCCGCAGCAGTTTTTCCCCTGAACTGGAGTCTCTGCGCTCCTCCGCAGACCGCCTTCTGCCCGGATTTGCCGGAGCCAATGGCCGGTACCGGCTGGCCAAGGGGCTGGAGCTGGGCGGACGGTGCGCCGGGGTGCTGACCATGGCACCCAGGTATGAAAATACCGCCACGATCCTGGAGATGACCGGTGTGCTGGACAGTGTACCGCACTTCCATCTGGCCATGGATTACGACTGGGATGAGAACGCATGGTCCAGGCTCAATTCTTTCCTCTACTATCTGAGCAAATAGAAAAACCATAACAGAGGTGTCTTGCAGCGACTCTCGGACCAGTCGATATTTAACCTCTCTAAAATCCCATCTATTCGATCAAAGCAACAATACTATAGTGTAAAGAGGGGAGCAACCAATTTCTTAATAGAATTGATGAAGTGAACCATTCCTTGGATTTTCTCTTGCAATGCATCGGGAAAATATATATAATAAACTCACATAGTATCTGCTGCTTACCAAACATGTGGTAGCATAGTTTCAGTGTTGCACAGCGTCCGAAGGCCAGAGAGCCCTTGGACGCTGTTTCTTTTTATAAAGATCAAAAACATAATAACCGGGCCACAGAGCACATGGATCGATTCAAGCCGTATCCATGTGCTTTTTATATATCTTTTCTATCCTAAACAGAAATGAGGTGCGAACAATATGAAATTCAAAACCACAATGGCAGCCCTGGATGGCAACCACATGCCTGATTTCTTGGCACTGGAATTTGAGCACCTGCTATGAGCCCCTCTGGGTTACAGCAGATCATACCATTGTTCCAGCGTCCATTGAAGACGGGAGGAACCGTGCAAATTGAACGCAAAACGATGAAGATCAAAAGGGAGGATATTGATAATATGAGTCACATTTCTGTCATCGCAGCCATCGCATTACCTGAGAACCTTGAAGAGGCCGCTAGGTCTATCCCGGATGAGGTGATCAAGCAAGGAATGGTTATGGAACACTGCCTTTACTATTCGCAAGTACAGAACCAACATCTCGACCTAGAAAATATTGTTATCACGGATCAACATCGCTATGAGGGCTTGGCCGAGGCCCTATCCGATCAGATTATGGCCCCATATAGTATGATCCCGAACAAACAAACTCCGAAAGAGTTTGAGGATGAAACAGAGACGGCCATACGCGAATATGAGACGAGAAGGGATGACTTTGTGCGGCTTTTGAACGGCCGGATTGTGCCCATATACGACTATGGATTCTCTAAAGACTATGTCGTGAAAGACGGGCGAATCTGCAAACGGAGATTTGGCCCGCTGCAGCAGGAAAAGCGAACGAAAAAGGCCAAGAAGATGCAGTTGCTTCTCGACTGTCCTTTCAAGAAAGTCTATCCCGCATTCGTGGACTATGTCCTGCAATACGTCGGAAACGAATTCCTTAATTGGCGGAGCGGTTACTTTTACAATCCACAGGGCTACTGGAATTCATTTGTGGTCGGAGGGCGATATCGAGATCAGTTCCTGGTTCCCGTCGATTGCCCATTTGCCGTCACAGGCTCTTATGGTGTTTTTGAGAATCAGCACGATGAGCAGACCTACACACCAGAAGGATATCGTTGGGTAGCCGGAGCAAAAAAGAGGGATATCGCATGGGATGTTCTAAAAAAGTACCGTGAGAAAGTGGCAGTTGAGCAGTTTCATCAATATGGGGCATGGTGCGCGCAGGGAGGAGGCCCAGCGGAATGCCAGCTTGTACAAATGGGCGAGGACCCAATCAAAAAGTGGGGCAGGGGATGCTTCCAAGGGTGCGAAACGCTGGAGCAGTTCGGCTCTGATGTGCATTACCTGTGCCAAATGGAGCCCCATGCCTGCGTAGATGAAAATGGTTGGATCAACTACAGCGATGATTGGTCCGACAGTGAGACCGGAGCTTCAGATGAGGAAAACTGGCGCAAGAAAGTTGATCGCTTCATTGATGCGCTCCCGGATGACGCGCTGTTGTTATCGCTGGACTGCCATGCTTGATACGCCCAATATGGCAGGGCCTGCTGTATAGCGGAAGCAATATCGCACGCTCAACTTGCCAGCTGAAAAGATAGAAACAGACAATCAAATTCAATAGGAGTTGACAAAATATGTATCAGTTTCACTTATCCATTGGGGACTGGAGCGGTGATGGTCATGGCCGATCCGAAGATTTCACTGTAGCGTCTAATGCGCCGGTGGAAATAGTGCGCGAAGCACATTATAAGATCCCAGAAGTTACAGGGATTGATATTGAAGGCATCTGCTCGGAATACGAAGAAGATGAGATTGACCCAGAAACGGTCCAAACTCTAAAAGATATGGGATTTCAGTTTGAAAACAGTTCCGGGATGGGAGAAGGCATTGTCAATGTGCCAGAGATGGCCCGAATGTGGATTTTTCTTTTGCAGAAGGCCGATCCATCATTGGAACTGGAAATAAAAGATGAAGACATTCCCAATTTGCAATTTTGCGGTGCTGATGATAAGGGCCGACACATCGGTAAAGTGGGGTATGGCCTCTTTTTCTGATAAGAATTTTGGCGACTATCAATGTCCGAAAACTCTTGCGGCCAGAAAACAGATATAAGGGAGAACGGTTATGGAAATTATCACTTCTTTCACCGCATTGAATTTGGAGCCTGACAATTTGCCAAAAGAGGCTTCACAGCTCAGACAGGGGGACTTCCAATCCGTCCTCAAGGCGCTTCAGGATGCTTACTGCAATGCGGCTTCTGATCCTGACGCATATTTGTACGAGACGGTTGCGCCAGAAAACATTATTTTTGGATTGTATGAACCAGAGAAAGTTTTGGATCGTTTGGATGCATGGAACCGCGAAATCAGAGTCGAATTTTTGCGGGCGATCAAAAACATGTGTCCCGGTATAGGAGCGGGACATCTTCCACCAGAAGATGAACTGCCAATGGATACCGACATGACATACCAACTTGTGTGCGCAACTCGTGAACTGGATGACATGTGGTATGATTTTGCCGACCATGCGGTATATGTGGAGAATGAGTTTGGGTACCCATTTTTCAGGACAATAGTGGATGAGCATACCGCGGCATGTATCAAGGCAAATCCAGAGGCATATCTGATTGCGCGGGTTACGCCGAAGTGATCCCCTCTTGTAAAACAGTGTTATCGGATATCTGATACAGAAACATGGAGCAGACAACAAGGAAAGGATGGATTCGTTTTGGAGTTCTTACATTATAAAGCGGGAGATTTCCATCCCGAGTGGAGGACAGGCCAGGAGTATGTTCAAGCGGATTACTTGGATCCATGGTGGCAGATCGTGGTGGGGTATCCGGGCATAACGGAGCAGGAAATTTCTGATATTACCCGCGGTCCGCTGCGGCTTGGTTTTGTCAGGATAAACGACAGTTTGTTCTTTCTCCTCAAAGTCGGAAACAATCCCTGGTTTGACGCACCTTACGAACCGCGGTTTAAAATGAACCAGTTGGATTACCAGACAAACATCCCGGAGGGGAAAGGTGCGCCTATGCTCATCTGCGCGGTGGATACTGCAAGTGGGGAACTAAAAGAGATGCGGGTAATCTCACTCGGCCACCTACAGTCTGAACATCTGCATCAACACTGTAGAGAGCTGGATCAAAAGCGGCCGATGAACCCCTCCACCTACAATATGATAGTGGATCGGATTTATCAGCAATATCCAAGCAGTGACTTGATGGCAAGGCTGATCCGGGCAGAAGACATCATCATGATACCCTAAGAGCGGAGAAGACGAACATCATCGCAGATACATTGCGTGGATCGAGTATAACGCTAAAAAGGCAGAAAGCAGCCACCGCAGGTATTGCAGAACAATCATAGATTTCTTATAAAGAAAGGTTTTGCTGATATGAAACAAAGTGTTTATTATCAGGGGCTTTGCGGCAAGAAATGGGGCATTTGGGATGTGCAGCAGAATCAATGGCGGTTTGATATTTGTGAAGACACGCCTATGTTGGCTACAGCACGCTTGTTCCAAAAAAATGGACCCAACGCCCGCAAAGAACGCCGCTATGAACCCCGTCAATTGCCGGAAAAGAAAGTATCTCAGGTCTCATGTGGAGGAGGGAGTACATGACGCAGCGCGAAAAAGGTTTATTTTACGAAGTATTGGAACTTCTACGTAAAGAGGTGCGCACCTCCTCCGATTTCAGGAACAGGGATTGGAAAGATGCTGATGACTACATCTTCAGCGCGCTCCATTTAACGCAAGGGGATATTGCTGAGATTTATTCCGGCCGCAGGGGCTTGGTATACGACAAAAGCGCAATCGAGGGCTTTTATCCTGTCTGTCCATCTTACGCAGAATTACTTCGCTTACATGCGGCATATGCCGTAGGGTCCGTGACACTGGAATGTGAACTTTACAAAAGTGCGTTGAATGACATGCCATGCATTCGCGCTTACTCTATTGATGAGGGCTTGGTGCAACTTGTACTGACATCTGCAGACGCGCCACAGCTGGAGGAATTCTTAGGGGGGCATATTACACTGTTTTACCAGCCGGCAAGGAAGTGGAAGGCTGCCGAGATCAGCATCCTCGGTTCAAAGGCAGATGGATATGTGGTACTATATTCTGCAAAGGAAGAATGATAAATTCACTTAGAAAGAGTGATAAATAACAATGGATTATTATTTTAATTTTAAAGAGAAGGCAGCAAAGTACTCAAATGCGATAGGACTGCTGAAGCAGCATAACATTCCGGAAGCGTGGCCACCAAAGATGGAGGATTCATACTCATGGGAAGATGCATGCCTGGATGAAGGGTCTATGCTGGCTCGGGACGATGTCATACATTTTGCGGGCTATTGCTTTTTATCTAACAACTGGTTGCGGCCTCTCGCGTCTTGGATCGGTACCCGTAAGTGCCTGGAAATTATGGGCGGATCTGGAGCACTTTCCAAGGGGCTGCAAAATTTCGGTGTGGATATCCGCTGTACAGATGATTTTAGTTGGTCGGAACAACATAAATGGTGGTATGAACACCCTTGGACCAGCGTTGAACAGATCGGTGCAGTTGAAGCCATCCAAAAATATGGGAAAGAGGTCGAGTTGGTTCTCTGCAGCTGGCCATACACTGACGACGCCTGCTACCATTCTCTGATGTCAATGCGAGAGATAAACCCCACGGCCATGATGATTTATATCGGAGAGGGGGCCGGTGGCTGTACAGCAGATGAGAAATTCTTCGAAACCGCTATTGTTGTACCAGATAGCGAATTCCAAAACGCGGTCAGGGAATATAGATCTGCATATTGCATCCATGACCGCCTGGTGCTGATCAAATAGTTTTTATGTTAGCCGTCCATCTACAAAGAAATCAGTTTTCTAGGAGGAAATATGGAAGTCCCTGATTTACGGGATATGGTGGAAGATGAAGTGGCGCACAAAGATTTTGAAGCACATGAAGCACAGGTGGTAGACAAGGCAATTCGCTATATCAGGGATAGTGAAAGATGGATACAGTTGCTTGACTTGGTAGTTGAAGAAACAATCAATGCCAGTCTAAAGGCAGAATTGCGTAGAAGTTGGAGGCAGTAATGGAAAAAAGAACGATTTGGGTGAAGCCCAGTTGTTTTACTCCAGAAATTGAGATGATTATTCCCATCCCGGAGGACCGCGATGCGGAGGAATACATTGATGAATTCTTGGACACAATTTTATGTGAAGATCTAAAGTATAACGTCGAGTGGGATTTTTCAGACGGAATCTCATAAAGGCTTCAGTTGCTTGTCACACGTCAAGCGATTGTGCTTTTATCTATGTGATTTCTTCGATTTAATGCATACCACAAAAGAAACAGAAACACCCGCAGATTTAAAAAATCTGCGGGTGTTTTTTGTGCTTCGGCATCACGTGTTATTCCCTAAACAGAGGGAGATCCGAAAAA
>OLSF01001639.1_pt1 | contig 19433 bp, 14 predicted proteins | sample 1672301 | NCBI WGS metagenome assembly OLSF01 (sample SAMEA3136669, study PRJEB25190) | human gut metagenome | biome: human gut; feature: human-associated habitat; material: faeces | place: Austria | collected 2013
GGGAGGCCCTGCGGGATGTGTTGGCCTTGGATCCCCGTCCCCGGTATCAGCAGGACCCGGACCGGGTGTACGGCTTCCTCTTCGCCGGGCAGGAGGTGAGATTCACCGTGGATGGAGACCGCCTGCAGGTCGTGGACATCAAATGAACGCAAGGCACCCCGGGATATTTCCCGGGGCGCCCGTCTTTTCCGGGCACTCAGCGCATGGCCAGCGTCACGTCGCCGGTCACCGCCAGCTCGCCGTGGTTGTAGACCTCGGCGGAGCAGGTGGCAATGGCCTTCTCCACCCGCTCGGAAGCCATCTTGGCGTGGATCTCGATGGTATCTCCCGGCAGGATCTTCTTCAGAAACCGCACATTATTGATCCCCAAGAACAGGGGGATCTTCCCCGCATACCGCTCCGCGGACAGCAGCAGGATATCCGCCGTCTGGGCCATGCATTCCACAGAGTACACGCCGGGCAGCACCGGCTCACCGGGGAAGTGGCCCTTGAAAATCTCGCGGGCCGGGTCCACAAAAAATGTGGTCACGATGTGGTCGCCTGCCTCACAGAGATTGAACAGCGCAAAGAAGTTGGCGGCCTGACCGCTGGACGTCAGCATGGCGGCGGTGCCGCCTTCCAGCTCGCAGATCTTTTTCGCCACCATATCGCAGGTGGGGTTCTGCAGGCGGGAGTAGAAGTAGCCGTCGGCCTCGAGGTCGAACAGCTTGCCCATGTCCTCGCTGGTAGCGTACTTGAACGTAGTGGACTGGATGATGGGGATCTGGCGGGGTTCGCCGTTGCCGGGGGTGTAGCCGCCCTGCACGCAGATGGTATCACGGTTCATTGCAACATACTCCTTTACTGGGTTTGTCTGTATAGCACAATTCCCCGCAGGAGCATGAGCCTCCTGCGGGGAATCGATTCGTTAAATTTTATTCCCTGCAGGAAGCAGAAACTTACTTTCTCAGCCGCTTATCACTCCTGGTCGCCCAGAAGGTGCCGACGGTCTGGAACACCTGCACCATGAGCACCAGCAGCACGACGCAGACGATCATGATGTTGGTCTGGTAGCGGTAGTAGCCGTAGGACAGAGCGATCTTGCCCAGACCGCCGCCGCCAATGACGCCGGACATGGCCGAGTAGCCGAGGATGGTCGTCAGGGCAGTGGTCATGCTGGAAATGAGGCCGGGCAGACACTCAGGGATCATGACCTTGGTGATGATCTGGAAGGGAGTCGCGCCCATGCTCTGGGCAGCTTCCACGACGCCCTCGTCCAGCTCACGCAGACTGGTCTCCACCAGACGGGCCACGAAGGGGAAGGCCGCGACCACCAGCGGAACGATGGTGGCCTTGGTGCCGACGGTGGTGCCCACAATGGCACGGGTCAGCGGGAAGACGCAGATCATCAAAATCAGGAACGGCACGCTGCGCAGAATGTTGATGACGATGTTCAGGATGTGCATCAGCCAGCCCGGCAGGGGCAGGACGCCGTCCTTATCGCCAGCCACCAGCAGAACGCCCAGCGGCAGGCCCAGAACCAGAGAAAATGCCGTGGAGAGGACGGTCACGTAGAACGTCTCCCAAATGGCGAAGCCATAATCTGCAAAGTTCATTCTCCGGTCACCTCCTCAACGGTCACACCATTCTGGCTGCGCATATAGGCCGCAGCCTGCTTTGCCTGTTCGGTATCGCGGGGAAGTTTGAGCAGCATGGAGCCGTAGCACTGGCCGCTCAGATCGCGGGTGTCGGCGCTGAGCACAGACACGAGGATGCCCTTCTCCGCAGCGAGGCTCGCCACCAGCGGCTTTGCGGCGGACGAACCATTGAACGTAACACGGACCACATGATCGTCGGGCGCAAAGCTCGAGAGGTCGCGGGCTGCGCTGCCGCCGTTGGGGGCGACGAGGCGCCTGGCCGCAGCCGTCTTGGGATTCGCGAAGATCTCGCGCACCTCACCCTGCTCCACGACCACGCCGCCGTCCAGAATGGCGACGGAGTCGCAGATCTCTTCCACGACGCTCATCTGGTGGGTGATGACCACCACGGTGATGCCCAGCTTCTTGTTGATGTCCTTGATGAGGGTCAGGATGGCGTGGGTCGTGTTGGGGTCCAGCGCACTGGTGGCCTCATCGCAGAGCAGGACTTTGGGGTTGGTGGCCAGCGCACGGGCAATGGCGATGCGCTGTTTCTGGCCGCCGGAGAGCTGGGCCGGGTAGGCGTTGGCCTTATCGGGCAGGCCCACCATTTCCAGCAGCTCCTTGGCGCGCTTTTCGGCTTCCTCTTTCTTCACACCTGCCAGCTCCATGGGGAAGCAGATGTTCTTCAGGCAGCTGCGCTGCATCAGCAGGTTGAACTGCTGGAAGATCATCGTGATCTCCCGGCGGCGCTGGCGCAGCTGGGCGGGCGTGAGCTTTTCCATCTCCACGCCGTCAATGACCACGCTGCCCTCGGTGGGGCGCTCCAGCAGGTTGATGCAGCGCACCAGCGTGGATTTACCCGCGCCGGACATGCCGATGATGCCGTAAATCGAGCCATCCGGGATGGTCAGGTTGATGTCCTTCAGCGCATTCACTGCGCCGTCCTTCATCTGGAAGGTCTTGGAAAGGTGTTTAATCTCGATCACAGAAATTGCTCCTTGCTGTTGAATAAGCTCCTTCAGTCAAATCCTTACGGATTTGCCAGCTCCCTCATAGAGGGAGCCTGAAACAGAACGGTCAGGCAAAGGCCCCCTCCCCGAGGGGGCTGTCACTGCAAGGTGACTGGGGGAGTTCGCTTACCCCTCGATCGGGCTCAGGTCACTCTGCTTGCCGCCGTAGATGCCCATGGGCTCAACGTGGATGCCGGCAACAGAGACCAGGTGGGTGCCCTTCTCCTCATTGAAGTTGTCCAGGTAGGGCTGATGCTGGAAGTAGTTGGTGTCGCACTGGCCATCTTCAACGATGGTGTTGGGGATCACATAGTCATCGTACTCCTGGATGTCCAGCGTAATGCCCTTGTCGGCCAGGATCTGCTTGCAGACCTCCAGAATCTCGCAGTGGGGAGCGGGGGTGGCAGCGCAGCTGACGGTCTCACCGTTCAGTGCGTCATAATCGATGGAAGGATCATAGCCGTCGGTGGGGTCCTCCACAACGGAGACCACAGCGCCGCCGTAGCTCTCGGTCATAAAGTCCTTGACCTGCTGGCTCTGCAGGGCAGCGACCAGAGCCTTGATCTTGGGCTCCTCCTCATTGCCTTCCTTGCAGACCAGAACGTTGACGTAGGCAGAGGTGCCATCCTCCATGGCCAGAGCGTCGGTCATGGGGTCCAGACCGGCGGAGATGGCGTAGTTGGAGTTGATGACAGCGTAGTCCTCATCCTGCAGAACGTTGGGCACCTGAGCAGCCTCGACCTCGTCCACATTGACGTTCAGGGGGTTCTCCTCGATATCGTTCTTGGTGGCGGTCAGGCCTGCATCTGCCTTCAGCTTGAAGAAGCCGTTCTTCTCCAGCAGGGTCAGAGCGCGGGCCTCGTTGGTGGTGTCGTTGGGAACAGCGACCTTGATCTTGTCCAGCTTGGCAGCGGTGGAGGCAGCCTCAGAGGATGCAGCGCCGGAAGCGGCGGAGCTTGCGGTGGAGGAAGAGCCGCCGCAGGCGGTCAGGGCAGCGGCAGCAGCGGCCACGCCGGAAACTTTCAGAAAATTACGACGAGTGATCTTAGACATTTTGTTTTCCCTCTCTACTTTTACAAAAATGTTTTTGTGCGGTGCGGCACAATCCGCACCCTTTGCACCGGAAGCCAAATAAAAAACGCTTCCGTCCTCAGCGGGCATACACCCACAAGGACGAAAGCGTAAAACTTCCGTGGTACCACCTTGGTTTACTGTCCCCTCACAGAGACAGCCTCACTGCTGCGGCGTTTTGCAACGCGACAACCGGACGCTGTAACGGGCGCTCCCGTCGCAGGCTTAGCACTCTTGCACTTCGCCCCCGCGGCTCCGAGACCATTTTCAGTTCCCTGTTTCCTGCCCTTTTCCACCGCCCGGGCTCTCTGGAAGGATCAATGCGAAAACCTACTCTTCTCTTCACAGCCATTTTTGTGATATTGCATACATAATACCCCACTCTTCCGGGTTTGTCAACCCTTTCAACGAAGTTTTTCAGTAGGGAATTGCCTGCTTACTGCCGGCCGGCATCCTGCTCCGTGCTGTACAGCACCATCAGGTGGTTGGCGCTGGCTTCCAGCTGGGATTTTGCCTGACGGAGGTTCGCTTCCTCGGTCTCGTTCATCTTTTCGGGCTTATCCTTGCGCAGGCAGCGGCGCAGGCTGGCAAGGTCGTTCTTGACTCGGTTCTTCTCGTCCTTGTCCAGTTCCTTTTTGCACTTGGAGAGGGCTTCATCCACCTTGTAAGCCAGCATCTCGGCCTGATTGTGGAGTTCCAACCGCTCCCTGCGGCGGGTATCCTCCTCCTCGTAGGCGGCGGCATCGGCCATGGCGCGCTGGATCTCGTTCTCAGAAAGATTGGTGCTGCCGGTGATGGTGATGTTCTGCTCCCGGCCGGTGCCCAGATCCTTTGCGGACACCTTGACCACGCCGTTCACATCAATGTCAAAGGTGACCTCGATCTGGGGCTTGGAGGAGAAGCCGGAGCGGATACCGGTGAGCTTGAATTTGCCCAGGCTCTTGTTGTCGCGGGCAAAGTGGCGCTCGCCCTGCAGCACATTGATCTCCACGCTGGTCTGCATGGGGCGGGCCGTGGTAAAGATCTGGCTCTTGCGGGTGGGGATCATACTGTTGCGGGTGATGAGGGGGGTGGCCACGCCGCCCAGCGTTTCAATGGACAGCGTCAGTGGGGTGACATCCATCAGCACAAGGCCCTGCGCGGCCGCACCGGTGGCACCGGCCAGCTTTCCGCCGCCCTGCAGCAGGCCGCCCTGCACGGCGGCACCCATGGCCACGCATTCATCGGGATTCAGGGTATGGCTGGGCTCACAGCCCAGCAGCTCCCGGACCTGCCGCTCCACAGCGGGCATCCGGGTGCTGCCGCCCACCAGCAGGACTTTGCCCAGCTGGCTGGCGGAAATCCCGGCATCCCGCAGGGCGTTCTGCACCGGCTGAACGGTGCGGGCCAGCAGGTCACCGGTCATCATCTCAAACTGGGGGCGGCCCAGGCTCAGATCCAGATGGTGGGGGCCATCCTTGCCCACCGCGATAAACGGCAGGTTCAGCTGGGCGGAAAGCGCACTGGAAAGCTCCTTCTTGGCCTTTTCCGCTTCCTCCTTCAGGCGGCCCATGGCGGCGGGGTCCTTGGTCAGATCGATGCGGTCAGACCTGCGGAACTCCGCCACAGCCCACTCAACGATGCGCTCGTCAAAGTCATCGCCGCCCAGATGGGTATCGCCGCCGGTGGCCAGCACCGTAAAGGTGCCGTCCTCGATCTCGATGATCGAAACATCAAAGGTGCCGCCGCCCAGATCGTAGACCAGGATCTTCTGGGGAGCTTCGTTGTCCAGGCCATAGGCCACCGCGGCGGCGGTGGGCTCGTTGATGATGCGCAGAACATTCAGGCCCGCAATGCGGCCCGCGTCCTGAGTGGCCTTGCGTTGGCTGTCGTCAAAATAGGCAGGCACCGTGATGACGGCCTCGGTCACCGGTTCGCCCAGATAGCTCTCGGCATCGCGGCGGATCTTGGTCAGGATCATGGCGCTGATCTCCTGTGGGGTCAGGTCTCTGCCATCGATATGCACCCGGTGATCAGAACCCATGTACCGCTTGATGCTGGACACCGTGCGGCCTGAGTTTGTGGCGATCTGGCGCTTTGCCGCGCCGCCCACCAGACGCTCGCCGTCCTTGGTAAAGGCCACCACGCTGGGGGTGGTGCGCTCGCCTTCGGCGTTGGTAATGACCACAGGCTTGCCGCCCTCCACCACCGCCACACAGGAGTTGGTGGTACCAAGGTCGATTCCGATCACTTTGCTCATAGTGCTTGTCCTCTTTTCTTCGGCGCAGAATATTTCCTTGAATATCTTACCGGTTTCCTATGACGATTTCTTAGAACAAATGTAAAGAAACTGTGTTTCAGGCGTTTTTATCGTCGGCCAGCAGCTGATCGGTCAGCAGTTCAGCCTCCCGCAGCCAGTCGGCAGCATCCGTTTCGCCCTCGGCCTGCAGGATCCGAAACCCCTGCACGGCCTCCGCCACCTGCAGCAGCGCCTTTTTGCGGGAGAGGTACTGGGTCTCGTACTGGGCAAGGCGCAGGCAGACCTGCGGGGTGTAGGCGATGTCCGGCACCTCCCGGGCAGCGCTCTGGGCGCGGCGGTAGTATTGCAGGGTCTCCGCCATCTCCCCGCCCGATGCGGCACAGTCATCCCCCAGGGCGATCATGGCCTGCACCTCCCCGGCCTGCGCAGCCTTTTTCCACATCCGCCGGGCCTGGGTCTTATTCTTCCGGGTACCCCGGCCATAATACAGGCAGTCCCCCAGAGCAGAAAGCGCCTCGGCGCTGCCAGCCTCGGCAGCGGCAGTGTATCGGGCCGCCGCTTCCTGCCAATCCCCGGCCCGGGCGGCGGCGTGCCCGGCTTCCAGCTCCTGAGCGCCGGGGTTGTCGCTTCCCCGCTCCGATCTCAGCAGCCCGCTGAGCAGGGAGACATCCAGCGTGGCAGAGCTTGTCCACGGGTCCAGCACCACACCATCGATGCCGTCCGTTTCCAGCGCATACTCCATGGCGCTGCGCAGGCTGCGCTCCACCATGGGGCGGGTGGCGCTGGCCTTTTCCGCCTCGGCGTTCTTTACCGAGGTGAACAGCGGCAGATAGTTCCGCTCCTTCCGGGTGTGGAGCAGCCAGGGCGGCAGGCCCTCGGCCCGCTCCTCCGGGATGGGCAGGTGTGCCCAGGGGGCGGCCCCGCTCTGGGGGTCCACCGCCGCATCCAGCGGAACCAGCACCTTGGTCTGCAACTCCAGCGCATAGTTCAGGGCGTTCATCAGGCTCCAGAAATGTTCCTCGTTCTGCTCCCGGTACAGCCGCGCCACGGCCTCCTCCACAAACGGGCAGCCTGTGCCCACCGGCCCGTACTGCGGCGCAGTCCGCTTTTTTCCGCTGCCCACCGGCCGGAAGCGCCGACCGCCCATGTTGTATGCCATTTATCTCACCCTTCTTTTTCATCAATAGGATAAGTATAGCAGGAATCCGCAAATTTCACAATATTTTCCCGCAGGCAGCCGAACGCAAAAACAGCAGGCGGCTGCACATGGCCGTCTGCTGTTCGGTTCACCCTTCTGCCGGTTTCTCCGCATCGTCCAGATAGTTCTCGATGCTGCCGATGCTGTACCGGTTCTCGTTGGCTTTCACGCTCCGTGCACTGGCATCGTAGCAGGCTTCCAGAATGGGCATCACTGGCTGCTGGCCCTCCGGGTCGGTCAGATGTCCGATGGCCCGGGCCTCATAGTAGTTGTCGATGATCTGGTTCACGATCCGTTTGCGGTCACGGAGCGGAGTCTGCAGGTTGGCCAGCAGCTCCTGCCGGATGCCGCAGCTGTTGCTGCCGTGGTCGCCGAACAGGATGTAATACTCCTGCTCGATCTCCAGCGGTGCAGCCTGATGCAGATAATAATCCGCCAGTGTCCTCCGCTTCTTTTCGGTGCTGAAGCCCTTGATCTCCTCCATGCCGCGCGGAAAGAGTTCCGGATGCAGGATCCACATTTCATAGGGCCCCACCGGCAGGTGCAGAGTATCGAATACATCCAGAAAATCCTCCAGCGCAATGCGGATCTCGCCCCGCTCCCATTTCTGAATGGTGCGCTTGTCCCGCCCCAGCATATCCGCAAGCTCCTGCTGGGATCTGCCCGCCACGTTCCGGGCAAAGGCAATGGCTTCCCCGATTCGGTTCCGGTAGTTGGACATATTCTTTCCCTCCTGACACACACTTGTACACCAGGCATTCCAACGTCTGGCGACATAAAATACTTTCCTCTGATAAAAGGATAATGGTTTGTCCCGCCTTCTGTCAAGAGTTGCAAATTCAATCACTTCACGTAAAATTTTTGTTAAATGTGTCATTCAAGCCGGACAGCCGCCTTTTTTGCAGAGATTTTGCCACTCCGTGGGGCATCCGCCCCCTGTCTTAAACAACGTTCGGGCCATTTTGTCCTTTTTCACCTGCCGGAGGCAGCCGGATGTGTCAGGTACACCGCAACACGCAACGCAAAATATTTTTTGCAAAAAATTCCTCTTCGGCAAGTTTTTCCCAGCGCATCCGTTTCCATACACGCAAAAACCGCCCATAGCCGTCTAAAACAGCCATGGGCGGGTACTTTTTCTTTATGCCAGTTTATTCAGCCTTACGGCAACGTAGGGGTCAGGGAGCTTGAGCTCGTCGGCAAGGTCGGCTTCAGATTCGTACTTCTCCGCCGCCATACCCACCACAACGCTGCACACGTCAAAGCGTCCGGCAGGCGAAAGGGCCGTGACCTTGGCTTCTCCATCGGCAATGGCGGTCACCACGCCATCCGCATCCACGGTAACGACACCGGGGTTGCTGCTGACCCATGTAATGGGCACACTGCCGCCGCCTTCCACCGCAACGGTGGCCGTCAGACGTTCCTGGGTGCCCACGGTACGGAGCAGCAGGTCACTCTTGTTCAGGGTCACCTTGCCGATATCCGAAGTCACCGTGACGCTGCACCGCAGAGCCTGGCCGTTGGAGACCATTGCCGTGATGGTGGTGGTGCCCGCCGCCTGAGCCGTGACAAGCCCCTTGTCGCTGACTGTGGCAACCTCAGGGTTGCTGCTCATCCACTGGTAGACATAGAGGAAGGAGTGGTCGCTGTTGGTCAACCGGAGCTGATGGGTGGGGTGCAGGTCATTGTACTGCAGCACAAGGCTCAGGCTGGTGGTATCCAGCGTGGGCTTTTTTCTGGCTGCTTCTTCATTTTTGCGGGTCACGGTCACCTTGCAGGCGGCACGTTCGCCGTGGTCGGAGATGGCGGTGATGATGGCAGTGCCCGCATTGCGGCCCGTCACCTTGCCGTCGCCATCCACCGTGGCAACATTGGAGTTGCTGCTCATCCAGACGATGAAGTAATAATCGCTCTGGCCGCTGGTGTACAGGTAGCCCTTGGGGCGGGGGTCATCATCGGTGATCTCCAGCTCCATCTCGGTCAGCTCCAGTTCCAGCTTGGAGCCGGTTCCGGTCAGGCCTGTCAGCACACCGGGCGCGGCCTGCGCGGGCAAAGGGGCAGCCAGCAGGGCCCCGCTCAGAGCCAGCAGGGCCAGAAGCCGCCCCGCGGTTTGGAATTTCCATTTCATTGGGTCGAACTTCCCTCCTTGTTTCATCCCATGGGATCAAAGGAATGCCGCACACATGGAAAAATTTCGCGTCCATGATTTTTCTCACTATTGATTTATTTTACACGTCCGGCCATTGTGGGTCAAGTTTTTCGCCCAAAGTGCTGTGCTTTCGCACCCGATTTCGTCGGGAATTCCAGTTTTTTCCGATTTTTTTGTGCAGAACATCAGGGCCAAAAAGCGCTCAGTCACCTCCGGTGACAGCTCCCCTGATAGGGAGGCCAGGTTCACGCGCTTTCTTCGGTGTAATACTGTGCCTGGGCGTTCCACAGTTCGTAATACTTTCCATCCGGCTCCCCCAGCAGTTCCTCATGGGTGCCCTGCTGGACGACCTCGCCGTGGTCGAACACGGCGATCTCATCACAGAACTTGCAGGAGGACAGCCGGTGGCTGATATAAATTGCAGTCTTATCGCCCGCGATCTCGTTGAACTTTGCGTAGATCTCCGCTTCAGCCACCGGGTCCAGGGCGGCGGTAGGCTCATCCAGCACGATGAAAGGTGCATCCTTGTACAGGGCCCGGGCAATGGCGATCTTCTGGGCCTCGCCGCCCGAGATGGTCACGCCATCCTCGTCCAAATCTTTATAAAGGCAGGTGTCCAGCCCCTTGGGCATCCGGGCCAACCGGTCGGAAAAGCCCGCTTTTTGCAGGCAGTCGGCGGCACGGGCGACATCATAATGCTGGGCCGTGGCAACATTCTGGCCCAGCGGCAGGGCGAACAGCTTGAAATCCTGGAACACCACCGAGAAGATATCCATGTACTCATCGTAGCGGTACTTACGGATGTCGATGCCGTTGAGCAGGATGACACCCTCGGTGGGGTCGTATAGGCGGCAGAGCAGCTTGATGAAGGTGGTCTTGCCGCTGCCGTTCATGCCCACCACGGCCAGCCGCTCCCCCACCTTGAAGGTCATGCTCAGGTGGCGCAGGGCATATTGCTCGCTGCCGGGGTACCGGAACGAGACATCCAGGAACTCCACGGTATACTGGCGGTCGCTCCGCTTTTCGGTGGTCAGGCTGCCCTTGTACATCTTGTTGGGCAGGTCAAGATAGTCATAGAGCGTTTTCAGGTAGGGGGCGTTGAATCTGCAGTCGCCCACGGCGGTGAACAGCCCGCCGATGCCCACAAAAAAGTTGGTGGCTGCGCCCACATACTGGGTCACAGCGCCCAGACCAAAGGCCCCGCCGTAGGCCTTCAGGCATACAAAGAGGTAGGCAAGACCCATGAGCAGAGCCGAAACGGCGTTGCCCGTGGCATTCAGGATGCCGAATTTCCCCTTGCGGGCCCGCTCAAAGGCAGGCATGGAGACGGCGGCGTGATCTTTCAAAAACTCGAACTGGTCGTACATCCGCACATCCAGCGCCTTTTTGTCATCCCGACATACCCCCATGAGGAAGGCCCAGAGCCGGTTGCCCCAGCGGCCCTCCTCCTCGATATCCGGGCTGCTGATGCCCGCGCTGGAAGCGCACACCGGCGAGAGCCACGCCACGGCCAGGATCAGCACCAGCACTGCCGGAACACAGAGCGGGCTGTTGAGGACTGTCAGCGGGCCGGCGGGCACCCTGGCCGTGAACAGCCCCACCGACAGCACCGCGCCGCCCAGAATACGGAATACCGCCGCGGATACACTGTCCAGCAGCGCCACAGCGTTAGGATTGCCGCCGCTGCAGAAGCTTTCGCTCTGCTGGATGAAATTGTAGAGGTCGTAGACCTGCTGGCTGTCCTCGTCGGCATAATCCATGGACATCTGCTTTTCCATAAAGCAGTCATGGCCCAGCTGCCAGTTCAGCTGTTCCCGCTCCACGCTCTTCCAGTGGAGCAGGACCGACCGCACCAGCGTGAGCAGAGCGGTCACGCCCAGCACCCACGCCACATCCACGGCAAGGGCCTGCGGGTCCCGCGCGTCCGACAGCTCAGCCACCAGCCGGGCCGAGAACCAGACCACGGCATAGGGGCTGACGGCATCCGCCAGTGCCCACAGCACGGTGGACAGCACAAAGCGGGGCGTATTTTTCCAGTAAAAGCACCAGGCCCGCAGGGTCAGCCGGACGCTTTCCTTCAGGGTCATTTTTTCTTCGTTCATACGGCCTTGCCCTCCTTGTAATATTTGCTCTGCACCGCAAACAGCTTGGCATAGCCGCCGTTTTGGGCCATCAGCTGGTCGTGGGTCCCCTCCTCGGCCACACGGCCGTTTTCAAGGAAGAGAATGCGGTCACAGAAACGGGTGGAGGCCAGCCGGTGGCTGATGAACAGGCTGGTGCGGCCCCGGGTCATCTCGTTGTACTTCTGGTAGATATCATCCTCGGCGATGGGGTCAAGGGCGGCAGTGGGCTCATCCAGCACAAGAATAGGCGCGTCTTTATACAGGGCACGGGCCAGCATCAGGCGCTGAGTCTGGCCGCCGGAGAACTCCACGCCGTCCAGATAGACATCCCGGCCCACATGGGTCTTGATACCCGCCGGGAGGGATGTGATTTTTTCCGTCAGCCCTGCCTGGTCAAGACAGTACCGCACCTTTTCCTCGTCGATGCCGTCCATGGCCTGGGCCACATTCTCGGCCACCGTGCAGGAGAGCACGCCGAAATCCTGAAAGACCGCTTCAAACAGCTTGTAGTAATCCCGGCGGTTATACTGCCGGATATCCTGCCCGTTCAGCAGAACACGCCCCCCGGTGGGGTCAAGGAAGCCGCAGATCAGCTTGACCAGTGTCGTCTTGCCAGCGCCATTCAAGCCCACGATGGCCAGGTTCTCGCCGGGGTGCAGTGTCAGGCTCATGTGGGCGATGGTGTTTTTCTCCGCACCGGGGTAGCGGTAGCTCACATCCTCCAGCTGCAGCTCATAGGGCATATCCAGCCGCTTTTCCAGCGGGATGCCCTCCTCAAACCGGAAGGGTTCCGGCAGCTCGAGGAACTCCCGGATGGTGGAGATGTCCAGGCTCTGCTTGCGCAGGAGGGCAAACTGCTCCATCAGGCCTGTGACCCACTGGGCAAAGCCGGAGGCCGCACCGAAGTAGAGCAGGAATTCCGACACCGGCAGGCCCTTGGTCACGGTGAGCCAGAGCAGATAAGCATAGGCCGCACCGTTGCGCACCAGCAGCAGGGCCAGGTCGATGAGGTTGGCGGTCAGGTAGGCGCGCTCCCGCTTTTCGAGAAAGGCATAGTTGAGCCGCAAAGCAGAATCGTACAGGTCAGTGAGCCACTGCCGCAGGCCGAAGATGCGGATATCCTTGCCGAACTCGCGTCCCTCGGCGGTGTTGCGCAGGTAATGCAGGCTCCGGGTGATCTTTGCCCCCTCCTCCCGGTGGCGGTAGCCCCACTCGTTGATATTCCTGGTGGAAAAATAGCTCACCACAGCGGTCAGGGCCGTCAGGACACAGAGCCAGGGGTTCAGCCCGGACAGCAGAGCCAGATACACCCCGAAGCCGATGAGATTTGTCATGATATCCGTCCAACTTTTCCAAAAAGCCTCGCCGGAAGCACGGTTGTTCATACAGGCATCGTGGCCCTTCTGATACATCAGACGGAAGGCTTCATCCAGCAGGTTGGCATAGGCCGTGCGGGTGCGCTTGGTGTTGATGCGCTTCAGCAGCTCCAGCCGCACGCCGCACCGGCCAAACATGGTGAGGTGGTCGATGTAGTAGCACAGCGCGGTCAGGGCAAACAGCAGGATGGTGAACCCGCCGATGGCACCCAGCAGCTGGCCCAGCGGCGCGCCGCTTTCCAGTTTGCCCAGCACCGCCGGGCTGATGAGCATTTCGGCAGTGGTCTTGCCTGCCGTGCAGACGGCCAGCAGCACCACCAGCAGCGGCACGCTCCGTCGGGTGTCCCAGGCCACCGAGAGCATGTAGGCAGTGTTCTGCCAGACATTGTATTTGGGCTTTGGCTTTTTGGTTTTCTCGTTCTTTCCCATTTTGGAATCCCCTTTCACTTGTCTGGCAATGATCCTAACACAAAAAATCGCCCCCGACACATTCCGGGGACGAAACGCCTGATTTGGGGGATGAATTGCAGGAACCTCTCCGTCAATGCTTCGCATTGCCACCTCTCCTAGTAGGAGAGGCAAGCCAGTAGCAGCGTGAACTTGGCTCCCCAATCAGGGGAGCTGGCACGGAGCGCCTGAGAGGTTTACACCTGTGGAATCAATATCTCCGTCGTGAATGCCCCATCCTCGCTGTTGCGGCTGAGGTAGCCATCCAGCTTTTCCACGATGGCATCAATGCGCACCAGCCCGAAGCCGTGGCCCTCGCCCTTGGTGGTGACAAAACGGCCCGCAAGCTTTTTCTGCTTTTTAGTTGCCGTGAAATTGGTGAAGGAGATATAGAGCTGTGTGCCCTTCATATCCATATATACCCGGATGAGCCGCTCCTCCTCGGGCAGCTCCGCACTGGCATCCATGGCGTTATCAAAAAGGTTGCCCAGGATGCAGCAGAGGTCAAGCTCACTCATTTTCAGTTTGACCGGGATATGGGCATCGATCTGCACCGGGATATTTCGGCTCTTGGCAAGGGAGATCTTGCTGTTGATGATGGCATCAGCCATGGCGTTGCCGGTTTTTACAGCCAGATCAACAGTGTTCAGGTCGGTATCCAATGCATCCAGGTAGGCTTTGATGCCGTCCAGATCCCCCTGTGCCGCCAGCACCTTCATGGTCTGGATGTGTCCCCGGTAATCGTGCCGCCATCCCCGCATCTGGCGGTACATGTTGTCCACCTCTTTGTAGTGGGTCTCAATGAGCTCCCGCTGGTAAGCGGCGATGCGTTTATCGAGGAGCTTTGAAAAGAATTTAAGTTTCATCATTAAGTCCTCTCAATGATTGCCCGGTTCAGGGGCTCATAGGCACCCCGGGGCAATGGGAGGGCGGTACCATCGGCCAGCACGACTTCCTTTTTGGTCACACGGCGGATCTGTTTCAGGTTCAAGATCATCCCCCGCCCCACCCGGAGGAAGCCTTCGTCCAGCTGGGCCTCGAACTCACCAAGCGTCCGCTTGACGGTGTAATCCTGCCTGGCATGAACCGTGACGTAATTCTGGTGCACGTCCAGATACCGCACCTCATACAGCGGCAGGCGCACCAGCTCGCCGGAAAGCTCCAGGTTCAGGCACCGGGCGTTGCGGCGGTGCTTTTCCCAGGCACGGTCGAGAACAGCAAAGAGCTTTTCGCGGCTGACCGGCTTCACCAGGTAGTGGAGGGCGGCCACGTCATAGCCCTCGGCAATGTAATCGGAGTAGCCGGTGATGAACACGATCTGCACGGCTTCATTCTCCTGCCGCACCGTTTTGGCCAGCGTCACACCGTCCGTGCCCGGCATTTCCACGTCCAGAAGTAATAGGTCAAAGCTTTTGTCCTCTGCGTAGCGAAAAAGAAAGGCATCCGCCGAGGCAAAGCGCTCACTCTCCACCTCAATGCCACGCTCTGCGGCCCACTGGTGCAGAATGCTCCCCACAAATTCAGCATCGGTCGTGCTGTCATCACAGATCGCGGCACGGTATGACATAGCGGGCTCCCCTCTCTTTCCGTAAACTCTGGGTAGAAGTATGACACACTTTGTCCGCAATTGCAACAAAAAGAAGCGGCTGACACGACAGCCGCTTCTTTTTGTACGATTTCATTTTATGAATTATTTTCAGTTGTGCTGTTTCAGGGCGCAGACCGCAATGCTCAAAGCACTCCAAGCTGCCTGATACATCAGGACAGCGGCCACCGACAGGGTGCCGATGCTGCCCGCGTAGGTCAGCAGAACACCGATGACCACCGAGAACCAGACCGAGACCATCTGCACCGTGGTGGCGCTCGTCTCGGCGTTCTGGGCCTTTTCCGCCGCGCGCAGGCCGCCGATCAGGCTGGCAAAGCCCTTATCATGCAGCATACAGCAGCGGGCCGTCTCGTCCGGCTGGGCAGGGGTCAGCGCGCTGCACTGCTCCTGATCCAGCAGGGTGATCATCCCCTCGGGCAGATGGTAAGCCTCGGTGATGTGGCGGGCCGTCAGGCTGGGGTCCTCGCAGGTAACCAGCAGGCGGATGTTCTCCCGCTGCAGCACCTCCAGCCCGCGGGCGGCGTTGCGGCCGCCCACATAGTGAAGCACGAACATGGCGTGCAGGCTGCCGGAAACAGCCAGATACAGGATCTGCAGTGAGCCGTTTTGGGAGTGCTCATCCTCGTACTCCTGCTCAGGCAGGGGCACCCCCTCCCGCTCCATGTACAGCCGGTTGCCGATGAGCACCCGGTTGTTATCGCACCAGGCGGCAAAGCCAAGGCCGTGGTGGACCTCCAGATCTTTCACAGGGTACAGGATCTCGGTGCGGTCCTCGATGATCTGACGGAACAGGCCCCGCAGGGTCTCACAGCTGTGGTTGAGGATACTGGCCGCATAAAGGATGGCACGGTCGATGCGGCCGCCCTTGAAGATGCGGATATCCTCCAGATTCACGCTGTCGGCTGTAAAGAGCTCGTCGGCATCCACCTGCACGGTGTCCACACCGCCCAGCTCCTCAATGGCAGCCCAGCCGGGCACCACGGCACCGGCGGCGGCAGCGGTCTTTTGCAGGCGCAGAGAAGCGATGCCCGCAACCAGGGTGGAGGACAGCGGTGCACCCATGCAGAGCATGGAGGTCAGGGCTGCGGCCATGCCGTTGGGCCCGCCGCCAAACAGCAGGAACACCAGCCCGCTGAGCACGGCAGCACCCAGCAGGATCAGGGCTGTCTTGCGGGCGCGGCGCTCACTGGCGCGCTCCCCGAAGCTCTGCTCCACCAGTGCTTCGTCCCACTGGACAGGGCGGCTGAGCAGCACCCAGGGGTCTTTCTGATCCAGGCTCCGGGCCAGCACCCGGATCAGGTCCTTATCCCGGACACGGAACGCGCCCTGCAGCCCCTCAGGGGATCGGGCGGCGAGGTCGTAGCCGTTTCTGACGGCAGTCAGCAGGACACGGCTGCCCAGCAGGGCCAGGAACAGGCCCAGTGCGGCCACGCCGGAAAGCAGTGTCCAGCTGGAGTTCTGATAGCTCTGGGCGTTGAGCAGGGCGACCGCAGCCTGCACCAGCGCACCGCAGGCGGCCAGCGCCGGCATGGTGTCTGCACTGGGGCGGCCCTTGAGGCCCTGCAGGCCATCCCGCAGGACAGGCCAGCCCACAGCCAGCGCACCGGCCAGAAAGAGCAGGTTGGCGGCATAGAACGCCGCCGGGGCGATCACGGGGTCAAGGGAGGCCACAGGGGCCAGCAGCCCCTCGGCAACAAGGCCAAAGTGGAGCAGTACCACGGCAAGGATGCCCTCCAGCACACACCGCAGCGTCAGCTCCGCACCCATCCGGCGGAGCTTCTCTCCCACCTGCTCGGGCGTTTCCGGCTCGGCTTCCTCTTCAGGCTTCTCCGCAGCCTCCGGGGCGGCAGGGGCCGCTTCCCCAGCAGGCTGGGCCGGGGCCTCCTCTGCCGGTGCGGCAGGCCGGGCGGGTGCTTCGTCCTCTTCCAGTCCCATCAGCGGCAGACTCATGCTGTCGTCCTTGCTGGGGGCCTCGGTGCGGGTAGGGGCCTGCGGCTCGTTCTCGTCCGCGCCCTTGCCAAAGAACTGGAAAGCCGTTTCCGGTTCCGGCTCTACCTCTGGCGCGGCTTCCGGGGCAGACTTTGCCTGCTTTACCGACTGATCCTCGGCAAACACCATGGGGATGGCCGGGCCCTCAGGCACTGCGGGAGCTTCCGGCTCCACGGCCAGCACCTCTTCGGGGGCATCCTGCATTTCCTCCACTGGGGCGGGCTTGGGGGTGCCATAGAGCATGGCCTTGAGTTCGGCCATCTCTGCATCCTCCTGCTGCTCCTGCGGGGTCAGGGGTTCCCGGCGGCAGGGCGGCTCCGGCTTTTTCTCGGGCTGGGGTTCGGGCCTGGGTTCCGGCTTCGGCGCTGCGGGGGCCTCCGGCGCGGTGGGCAGAGCCACAGGCTCTGCTTCCTCCAGCTCTCCGGGCTCCAATGCCAGCTCCAGGCCGGCCTCGGCTTCTTCCTCATGGCCCAGCACGATCTCACCCGTGGGCGGCAGCTCATTCTGCACGGCCGGGGCGGCGGCAGGCTCCTCTTTGTCCTTTTCGCGGTGAAAGAGCTTGCCCAGCAGGCTGCCGGTGCTCTCCTTTTCCTCATCGCGGCGCTTCATCTCTTCGGGCACCTGTGCCACGCTGGTGCTGAAAAACGTGCGGAACTTCTCGTTCTGCGCATCGATCTCTTCCTGTGTCAGCTCTTTGCGCTTATCATCCTTTGGCATCCTAGTCCCTCCCTGTTCTGGTCACGGCGGTCTGGCCGCTGTTTCTTACTCTGCGGCGCGCTGGCTCTGGATCTCGTACAGGATGATGCCAGCCGCCACCGAGACATTGAAGCTGTCCACACCGGTGCCCTGAGCGGCCATATCCAGCCGCACCACGCCATCGCAGAGCTTTTTCACCAGCTGGGATACACCGCTGCCCTCGCTGCCCAGCACCAGTGCGATGGGGCCGGTCAGGTTGTTCTTGCGCAGGGGCACACCGTCCATATCGGCACAGTAGACGAACACACCCTGATCCTTCAGGCGGCGGATGGTCTCGCCGATGTTGGCCACGCGGGCCACAGGCAGGCGCTCGGCCGCACCGGCGCTGGACTTGATAACGGTGGGGGTCACGGACGCGCCGCCCCGCTTGGGGATGACGATGCCGTGGGCTCCGCACAGCAGAGCAGAGCGCATCACCGCGCCCAGATTATGGGGGTCCTCGATGCCGTCACTCAGCACCAGGAAAGGGGGCTCCCCCTTCTCTCTGGCAACGTTCAGCAGGTCCTCCATGGTCACATATTCGATCTCGCTGGCAAAGGCAGCCACGCCCTGATGGCTCTCGGTGCCGGTCATCAGGCGCAGCTTGTTGGGGTGCACCCGCTTGACCGTGGCCCCGGCCTCCTTGGCCATGGCGGTATAGTAAGCTGCCACAGCGGGGGCCATGCCCTCCGCGATCAGCACGGTATCCACGCCGGAACCGCTCTTGAGCAGCTCGGTCACGGGGTTTTTGCCGTAGACCAGGCTCTCATTCTTGGGCTGCTCCTCCGTGCTGCTGCGGCGGGGGCGGCGCGGCATTTTCTGTTCGTCCATTGATGTGTTCTCCTTCCATTCTATGGCAAGGCGGGCCGTTTGAGCCGCGCCATGGTTTCGTTCTGTTTCAGTTTTACTATATTTTGACACTGATACATTCTAAAGTATAGCATACCCCGGCATTCTTCGCAATGTTTGCCGAAGGCAAAAGTTTTCCACATTCAGCAGGCTATACAATCGGTAATTCGGCTCAAATTTTTCCACATGTTGAAAACCCGGTTGAAAATGTTCAAAAATCAAGTTTGTACGCCCACTTTCCGGGTGGAATTCCACAGTTTCCACCGAGTTTTCAACCTCTCAGGTTCGACACGCAAACTTCCCGCCGTACTTTTTGTAAAATTCAAGTCGGAATTATGACAATTTTTTGAAGGGAGATCCAGTGGTTTTTGCCAGAATCTCCAACATCAAAATGCCCAATGTGAATTTGTGTTGAAAACGCCGCAGGAACCGCCTTGATTTTATCCTGTAATTGGGGTATACTACCCTTAGGTTCGTTAAAGGATGCGCAATCTTGTATCCAAAACGGCTTTTTCACCCCAAAATGATTTTGCGGAGGTAATGAATAATGTTGGTAAATGCAACCGAAATGCTGATCAAGGCACGCGATGGCCACTACGGTGTGCCCCAGTTCAACATCAACAATCTGGAGTGGACCAAGGCAGTCCTGACCGCCTGCGAGGAAATGAAGAGCCCCGTTATCCTGGGTGTCTCTGAGGGCGCAGGCAAATACATGACCGGCTTCAAGACCGTTGCCGCCATGGTCAGCTCCATGGTGGAGACCATGGGCATCACCGTTCCCGTTGCCCTGCACCTGGACCACGGCACCTACGAGGGCTGCAAGGCCTGCGTTGAGGCCGGCTTCTCCTCCATCATGTTCGACGGCAGCCACTACTCCATCGAGGAGAACGTGGAAAAGACCAAGGAGCTGGTCGCTCTGGCACATGCAAAGGGCCTGAGCATCGAGGCCGAGGTCGGTTCCATCGGCGGCGTCGAGGACGGCGTTGTGGGTGCCGGCGAGATCGCAGACCCCGAGGAGTGCGCAA
>OLSF01001642.1_pt1 | contig 19397 bp, 13 predicted proteins | sample 1672301 | NCBI WGS metagenome assembly OLSF01 (sample SAMEA3136669, study PRJEB25190) | human gut metagenome | biome: human gut; feature: human-associated habitat; material: faeces | place: Austria | collected 2013
ATCGCAGGCGCAGATCGACGCCCGCCAGCACGCTTTCGACAACCAGCCCGACCCGGCCACCCTGGTCAGCCGCGAGGAGATCCGCGCGGCCCTGCTCGACCGTCACACGGCCGCCACGCAGGACAAGCTCGACGCGGCGCACGTGGCCATTTGCGGCTGCGGCGGCCTCGGCTCCACCATCGCGGTGGCGCTGACCCGCATCGGCGTCGGCCATCTGCATCTGATCGACTTCGACCGCGTGGATATGACGAATCTGAATCGCCAGCAGTATTTCCTGAAGGACCTCGGCCAGTACAAGACGGAGGCGCTGCGCAGCAATCTGCGCCAAATCAACCCGTTCACGGACATCACCATCGACACCGTCAAGGTGACCGACGAGAACGTGCCGACGCTGTTCGAAAACGAGGACATCATCTGCGAGGCGTTCGACGTGCCGGAAAACAAGACGATGCTCGTCAACGCGGTGCTGGAGAATCTGCCGGGCAAGAAGCTCGTCAGCGCGTCCGGCATGGCCGGCTTCCGCAGCTCCAACCTGGTGAGCACGCGTCGCGTTTCGAAGAACTTCTACTTCTGTGGCGATGGCGAGACGGCTCCGGTACCGGGTGCCGGCCTGATGGCGCCGCGCGTGGGCGTGGTCGCCTGCCACGAAGCGAACATGATCACGCGACTGATCCTCGGCGAGGAAGACGCCTGACGCACTGCTACGTTACTCCACTGCCGTAATCGAAATTTTTATTGCGATTACAAACGCACGTTGCACACAACACAACAGCGACGCAACGGCAACACAACAGCAGCACAGCAATCGCAACAACAGCAACACCAAACACCCCAACGAAAGGAACCGACGATGAGCACCGAAAACACCATCACCACCGCAGCCGCCGACGTCGCGGCCGCGCCGAACGCCACGCTCGACGAGCTGGTCGGCACCACCACGAACACCGCGATCCTGCCTGAGCCGGACGCGCACGCGTACGACGAGATCGCCACCGGCGACGCCGACCCGCTGATCCTCGGCGGGCACAAGTTCACGAGCCGTTTCATCCTCGGTTCCGGCCGTTACGACCTGAACCTCATCAAGGCGACCATCGAGAACGCGGGCACGCAGATCGTCACCATGGCGCTGCGCCGCTGCCGCACCACCGAAAACAACCTGCTCGACTACATTCCGAAGGGCATCACCATGCTGCCGAACACGTCGGGCGCGCGCAACGCGGAGGAGGCGGTGCGCATCGCACGTCTCGCGCGCGAGGTGTGCCAGACGGACTTCGTGAAGGTGGAGATCGAGCACGAGTCGAAGTACCTGCTGCCTGACAACGAGGAGACCATCAAGGCCACGGAAAAGCTGGCGAAGGAAGGTTTCGTGGTCATGCCGTACATGTTCCCGGATCCGATCGCGGCGAAGCGTCTTGAGGACGCGGGCGCAGCTTGCGTGATGCCGCTCGGCGCGATGATCGGCTCGAACAAGGGCCTGCGCGCACGCGATTTCATTGAAGTGATTATCAAGAATGCCAACGTTCCGGTGATCATCGACGCGGGCATCGGCCGTCCGAGCCAGGCCGCTGAGGCCATGGAGATGGGCGCGGACGCGGTGATGGCATACACGGCGATCGCATCCGCCGGCAACATTCCGCTGATGGCGCGCGCTTTCAAGAATGCGATTGAGGCCGGCCGTGAAGCGTACCTGTCCGGCCTGGGCAAGGTGACGGAGGACCACGCCGTCCCGTCCAGCCCGACGAACGAGGCCGACTACATCGGCTGATTCGCGCCGATTTCGTACGATTCGTGCACTAACGTTTCGCACTGTTTTATTGCGATTACACGACGAGGGTCGGTGGAAACGCACATTTTCGCAAGGTTTCCACCGGCCCTCTTTCGTCGGATGCGCGGCACGTAGCGCAACGCGCGCATGCCACGCATACCGCACGACAGGCAATACGTCTACTTCCCTAGAGCCGCCTTCAGGTCGCGGTTCTGGAATCGCTCGTGCAGCAGGCAGTAGCCGCCGAACACGACGAGCCACAGCAGGCCGGCGATGGCGGAACCGCGCGTATCTGCGGACAGGAACAGCGTGACGTACACGAACACGTAGAACGCAATCGCAATCCAGTCGCACACCTGCCATGCCGGCATGACGAAGCCGTCCGGCAGGAAGTCGGCGCTCTGGCGGTAGCGGCGGTGCGCAAGCATCGTCAGCACGTAGATGAAGATCACGACGGCGCTGGCTGCGGAGGCGAACAGCACGAACGCGCTGGAGATGCCCGGGATCGCGTTGATCAGCGGGGAGAACAGGATCATACAGCCGGACACGATGATCGCCTTCGCCGGCACCTTGCGTTTCGACACTTCGCCGAAGCGCTGCATGGCCGGCGATTCGGAGTCCTGCGCAAGCTGGTACAGGTGGCGGCCCGCCGAGTAGATCAGCGAATTGAGTGCCGACGCGGCTGCGGTGATCACCACGAAGAACACGAGCGCGGCGGCCCAGTCGAGGCCCGCGTATTTGAACACCATGATGAACGGGGAGCCGAACGAGCCGTCCGCGTTCTGATGGAAGTTGCGCCACGGCACGATGGCCATGATGGCCACGAGCGCGCCCACGTAGAAGATGAGGATGCGCATGATCAGCTCGTTGACGGCTTTCGGCAGCACTTTGCGCGGGTTCTGGGTTTCGGATACGGTCACACCTACGAATTCGATGAGCTGGTAGGCGAAGAACACCATCTGGAAGCTCATGAAGAAGTTCATCCAGCCGTTCGGCGCAAGCTGGAAGCCGTCGGTAATGTTCGTAAGGCTCACAGTGGCACCGGAAACCGTGCCGTCCACGCCTTCGATATGCGTGGCCGGGTAGCTGAAACCGAGGAACAGCATCACCACGGCGGTGACAATCAGACCCACAATCAGCGTGATTTTGATCATGGAGAACCAGAATTCCGCCTCGCCGAACACTTTCACGGCAATGAGATTGATGCCGGTGAGCGCCACAAGGAAGCACAGTTCGATAAGCCATTTCCACGCGTTGAGGTCTATGCCGAACGTGCCGAAGAATGTGACGAAATAGGTGCTGACGGCTGTGATTTCGGTCATGCCGGTCAGGATGAGCACAATCCAGTACGTCCAGCCGGCGAATTTGCCCCACGCGCGGCCGAGGTAGCGGGTGATGAAGTTGATGAACGTGTGCTGGCTTGGGTCGCTGTACATCATTTCGCCGATGGCGCGCATGAGCAGGAACATGATGAGGCCCACGCCGATGTACACGAGGATGATGCTCGGTCCGGTCAGCGCGATCGACTTGCCGGAGCCGAGGAACAGGCCGGTGCCGATGGTGCCGCCGATGGCGATGAATTGGACGTGGCGGTTTTTCAGGCCGCGTTCCATGTCGTTGCCTTTGTCGAGGCTTTCGACGGATTTGATTTGTGCGGTTTCCGTCGCGTCGGACGTGCTTGTACCAGTTTTTCCGGTTTTCGTATTCCCAAAAGTCATAATGTTCACACCCTACCGCGTCAACCGCACAATCTCTGCCGTTGTTCGTACCGCGAAATGCGCTATATGTGGCAGATTCGCATCTTTTCCAAAAAACGCTTTGCGACGGGTGGAGTCAGCTTGCCAAGGTTTTCAGCTTGCCACGGAGCGATTCGTTTTCGCGTTCCAGCTCGTCGATGCGCCGAGCCTGTTGTTTGATGATGACAAGCGCCGTCTCGCTGTCAAGGCCGCTGCTCGCGCTGAGAGGTGCAGGCGGCACGGCGATGGCAGCCGCATCGGATGGGACGGGCACGTCAGCGGATATACCCCCCCCCCCGACACGTTCGCCCCGTCCAGCGAATTCGGAGCATTTTCAATATTTGCCTTATCGGGATTGGCGATTCCTGCGATGTCGTCGAGTTTCTCCTTGCGCGTCACCGCATGAACATACAGGTTGACGAGCTCCGTAATGATTTCGCCGTTACTCATGTTACTGCTACCGTTCACGGATTTGAGGACGGCAGCCTTCCAACGCGCCACACTTCGTTCTATACGTTTATACCCAATCAGTTCCGGCGGCAATCCCGCCTCGCGGAAGATTTTGGTCGGCGATTCCCCCGCAAGATACCGTATGACACACACCTGTTTGAAAGCGTTGGAGTACGTGATGCGGTCTTTCGACACGTTAGCCACCGCCGGCAGATCCCGCAACATTTGGAGCTCTTCCATGCTGAATGATCCTCCACCGCGCATCGTTTTACCCCCTTTGCTATACCCCGTAATGAAGCAAGTGTATATCCGACTTCTCACAAGCAGCTTTTCAAATATTGCTGACCGTATATCACTTCAACCGGTCGGTCACACATCAATGCGGGCGATTATGGAATATCCACAACCGCCCGCATTGACTTTTATTGCGCGTGAGTCAATTCACAACTCACTCACACCGAACGCATGCGCTCAGTACGTGCGGCGACGGCTCTTGACCGCCACAGCCACGCCAGCGCCACCCACCAGCAGCGCCACGACCGTGAACAGCACGGTTCCCGCAGCACCAGTCAGCGGCAGCTGAGTGACATTCTTCACGTTCAGCACGGTAGCGGTGGCATTCGCAGTGGTGTTATCGACCGGTTGGACCTGACGAAGGGCATCCTGTTCGAAAGTGACGAGACCTTCATCTGTGATCTTCACATTGAAAGTGACCCTGAAGTTCTGGGCGTAGCCGGTCGGAGCCTGAGTCTCCACAACCGTGTAGGTTCCTGCCGCAAGACCCGCGACCTTCACCAAACCATCATTCTCAGTAATGAACGTCTTGGCATCATTCTGATCGGAAACAAACGACCACGCACCGTCCTCAGCCTGCTTAAGGAACTTGCCCTCCGCATTCTTGACAACGAACTTGGCGCCGGCTAGAGGCTTGGCCTCATTCCCTTCCTTGCCAATCTTCGTGAACTGGAAACCGTAGGTCTTAAGGACAGTCTTGCCTTCACCGCTGGTACCATCCTTGGTGGTGATTGTGGCCTTGTTGTCCACACTGCCGCTCAAGCCATCCAACGCATCCTTGGTGACGGTGCCCTGGTACGACACGACGATCGTCCTACCGGCCAGCGTTGTGGCATCGGCAAAATAGATGGTCGTGGTGGTGCCGGATTGAGCATTGCCTTCCTGCGTTATCGTGTACAGATCGGGATTCACAGTAGTATGATCTCTGAACTGGACCTTGAAGTCACTCGTTTCCGCAATCCGCAAACCTTTGGACGCGATATCGGTAATGGTAAAGGGGTACGCATCCCAGCCAGCCGCAGCATGAGGAACCTCCGCGGCCACAGTGAAGTCCACGGTGTCGCCCACCTTTACGCTCTGACCGTTCACATCCACGTCATTCATCCGGGCGAACTTGAGCGGCTCGTCGGTCGGATTCGCGTTCTTCGCGTTGAACTGGCCTTCAGTCGTGATGTTGCCCTGACCGGTCGTCGCATCGGCAGCAATCCTCAGATTGGACAGTCCATTGACGGTGGTGGCCACCACAGCCGGAGTTCCCGACGTCGCAGTCGTTTCGCCAGCCTTGGTGAACGTATCCTTCACCAGATACCAGCCTTCTCCGTCCACATTGACCGCCTGGCTCGTATTTGCCTGCTCCTTGGTTACGGTCAGGCCAGTACCATCAGGTCCTGCCGGCGGAGTAATTCCAGCCAAGGTCTTGGCGAAGACACGGAGCTGATCCGCAGTGAACGTCGCCACATAGGCGGCTGGATTATCCTTGTACTCTGTCGGGATGCCGTTGTGACTTCCATCAGCCGCGTCAGCAGCGGTGGTCACAGCTCCCTTCCATGCGTCAACCGTTTTCACTTCGACCGAGCCATTGCCAGGATTCTCGAACGTGGCAAACTTGTATGGCGTGTACGTATGGTCTTCCTGTGCGTGGTTAACTTGCAGCAATGGAGCATCATCAGCCTGTGCGGCGGCGACGCCGATGGCCATGCCGCTCAGCAACGTTGCCGCGGCGGCCAGCCCTGCAAAAAGCTTCCTCATCTTCATGAGAATCTCCTCTTCCTAATTGTTGGTTACTGTGTTCTGCAATCGCGGGAGGCGGGAACCCAACATGCCCCCGCGATCCGCAAATCCTGTGTTGTTCAGCCGAGCCGCTTCTTGCGTCTCCACTGGTCGGCCGCAGCGACGGCGAGCAATGCCAGCACGCCAATCCCGCTCGCCGCCAGTTGCCACCATCGTTCCGCGCCCATGCGGCCCGTCAATGGCAGCGACGATGCCGAAATGTATTTGTTGGTGAACAGCATTGGCCGGGTACTATCCCAATTCGAACCAGCGGCACCATAATCGGTTTTCAGCTGGGTCACGGATTTGACAACGGCCTTCCATTCACCGGACGTTCCGTCTTTCATCACGCCCACGACCACCCGGTATTCCGCCTGCGAGTAATACATTGCGGAAGCATTACCAGCGTTCTCCGTCACAAGATATGTGTACTCGGCTTCACCTGCGTCATACGTGATGTCGCCGAAGTAAGCAACGTGATCGTCAGACGAATCGCGTTTCACCGTCACCGTGCACGCCGACTGGTTCTTGCAGGAAGCTGGCATCGGCGCGTCTGGATTGGAATCGTCTGCCTTCAGCTTGAAAGTGAACTCGTCGGAATCCTTCCAATCGCGCCCCTTCAGCTCCTTCTGCACGCCAATCGCATGCGTCAGCATGGTCTGCTTCAACGTGTTGGTGATGACTACTGTGGCGTTCTGCGATGCCATGGATTCCGGCACCGTCACCACATTGCCGTCAGCAAGATTTCCATCGCCGACCTTGTGCTGGTAGGAAGCCTTCCACAAGTGGCTGTCCGGTTCGACTTCCGTCACCGTGTACGTCTTTTGGGCGCCTGCCGGAATAATCACGTCGGTGGACCATTTGCCGCTATCGTCACGCTTCAGCGTGACCGTCTTATAGGTATCGTTGCCCTGTTTGATATCCACCGTGATGCTTTCCGGCTTCTGGCCGTTACCGCTCCACTGCTTGTCGACGTGCAGTGTGGAATGCACCACCTGGATTACCGGGTGCGGATACGGGTTCTCCCTGCACTCATGAGTCTTGCCATCGGCCGTATAGGTCAAGCATGCGGAATCGTTCGTATGGAAACCCGGCTGGTTCGAGGACGTGGCGTTTCCCGGCAGATCGGTGTTCGCGTTACCCTTTACGCCGTCATATCCATCCTTGCCGGCATTCAGGTTGGCGGCATACTCGTCATATGCCTTCTGCGTGGGCTTCACGTTGTATTCCAGCGTGTATGTCACGTTGTGGGCCAGAGCCTTCAGGAATGCGACCGTGAATTTCTTCGTGCTCGCGTCATACGTCAAGGTGTAATCGACATTAGTCAAGGAGACCACCTTGCCGGAAGCATCCTTGGCAACGACCTTGTAGTTGCTATCCGCAAGCTCGACATAGCCGGAGAGCGTATCCTCCATGGTCACATTGGTGTATGCGGACGTGGTAGTCTCACTTTTTTCAATCTCGTCGAAGATGGTATTCAGCTCCGAAGCGTTCGTCGCGCTTTTATAATAGCCGGCTTCGATATTCCCTTCACCGAGCTGGTTGTATTTCGTTGCCTTTGGGAAATTGCTGGACACCGCATGCATGAACTGGTTCTCGTTGCTGGAGAGCGAGGACGGGTTGGCACTGGCGAAGATGCCGATGGAATACACCGCGGCGCCACCATCTTTCAATTCCTTGGCAGCTTCGACGGCCTTATTTGCCACTTTACCCTCGAAGCCACTAGACGATGTAGGCGAACCATCCGCGAAAAAGATAACGACCTTCTTCGCATCGGTTCGAGCACTAGCACTGCCCATCACCTTGACCGCACGATTGAATCCATTGTCGGCGCGGGTGGCGCCAGCGGCTTTGAGTTTGCTGACTTTGTTCTTCAGACCGTTCATATCCGCAGTCAGATTGCTAACGATTTGGGAGTAGTTGTAGGTGTACCCACCACTTCGGTACATGTCATCCCCGATTTTGTCCGTTTTATCGCCGGCGAACTTCACCAGTCCAACGTGAACCAGTTCGGAACCGGCCTCCGTATTAGTATTCGCAGCTTCATCAAGAAATGCTTTAACCGCTTCTTTCAGTGCGTCTAACCGCCTGGTCCGATCCGTCTTACTCATCGGATCGTCCATCGAACCGGACACATCCAGCACCAGCGTGAAGTCGATCGGCTGGGTGGTGGTGACCGTGGTGCTGTTGACGGCGCCCTTCACATCCACGTTCACGGTGTAACTGCCATTATCGTTCTTCTTGATGCGCTTATGCTTCTCCGGAGCGCCCAACTGAGAACCAGTCTCGTTCTGCGCAACCGACTGCGCCCGATTTGCTCGCGCAATCGGTTGAGCGGACAACGTAACTGGCTGCTCATCAGGTTGTTCAGATTGTTGTTCAACCTCCTGCTCAACCCACTGCTCAGTCTCTTCTTTCGTTTCTTGTTCCGTTTCTTGTTCGACTTGCTGGTAAGCCTCTTGATCTGACGGCTGCTCTTGCTCTGACGGCTGTTCTTCTCCCACCATCAAATTTTGTTCCACCGGCTGTGAATCCTCTTGCCCAGATTCTTGCAATACCGGCTGCTCGATTTGTTGTTCCAAGGCTCCCGTGGCATCTTCCGCCGCCGCTGACGAAGCAGTGACGCACCCCACGCCGGCGAGCATTGCGGCCGTCGCGACGGCCGCAATGACACGACGCGTGAACAGACCTGTGCCCCTCGCCCTGTTTCGCTCAAAGACGTGTCTCATACGCCTACCCCCTTGTACCGTTAAGCGATCGGGGAAATACCTTCCTCCTTCGACCGGTATATTTGATGCGTCTTCGCTTCACATACCGTCCGACAATCGCTTCGTTGCCTAAACCTTAAGGAGAAAAACAGAGGGATACATACCCTCCCAACGAGGTAATCAAGGGGATATACTTTCCTTGAAATCGCACATATCATCGCGATTCTAGAGTATTCTTGCCCCCGTAAATCGCGATGCAAAAACTATAAGCAAACGTTGTCATGTCTCTTTCAGAATTGTCCCCGACAAAAAAGCATCTGTCAAGTGCAACATTAACGCCATCAACCCCTAGTTGCGCTTTGGCCACCAAGCGGCATGCCTACGGACATGCCACGGACAGCGGAGCAGCCAAACCAACAACAAACCGACCAGCAACGTGGCAGCTGACACCACGCCCGCAATCACACGCACATCTTTTGCCGCATCATCCTCCGCGGGAATCTCTTCGGGAATGGCGGAACGTAATGCCGAAACCAACAGACGATGCGTATTCACACCGTACGGAGTGCACGTCATCAACGTCACGCGGTCCTCGCCGGGCACAATCTTCAACTTCGACGTGTCATCCGGGTTGATTTCGGTGATGCGATCCACCTTGTAGCCAAGCGTATGGCCCATCACATCGATATAGAAGTAATCGCCAACCCGCATCTCATCCAAACGCGTAAACATTGAGGCTTCAACCAAACCCCGATGTCCGGTAATCACCGCATGCGTATCCTTGCCACCCACCGGCAGACTACTGCCATACAAATGCCCCGCACCGGACGCAAGCGTCTGCTCCGACGTGCCATGGTAGATCGGCAAATCCACAGAAATCTTTGGAATGCGGATGGAACCCATCACGCCATCGCCAGTATCCAGCAAACGCTGGTATTCCGCGTCTTTGGAGCTAGCGGAATCCTTGTTACCATCGCCAGTGGCGCCTGCGCCCGTCGAGCTGGAACCGGAACCGTCGCCGGAGTCGGACTGATTGTTGTTGTACAACTCGGCGAGCGGATCCTCAGCCTCGCCAATCACCGGCTGCCCCGATTCGGCGAGACGCTTGTTGTACGCCCCAGCTGCGGCGAATGCCTCGTCGGCCTGCGGATACGGCCAGCCCGCGACGCTCTGCTCGGAACGGGCGGACGTGCTCGCCAGCTTTTGCGCGGACTGGTATTGCAGCACTTTCGGGAAAAGACCAATGCCGATTGCGGAGAAAATCAGCACCGCCGCAAGCACACGCAGGGCAATGGATCTACCCACGTCGGCGCGACGCTCGCGAATCTCTTCGGACACATCGGCCGCCTCGGCGAACGTCGGCGGAACGTAGGTGCGTGTATCTTGCGACCCGCTGCTTCTCGACCCGCCGCACGTGCCCCCTCGCAAAATGCCTGCCATCAGTCTAAGCCCCCTTGAACCACCTAGTACAGGGACATTATATGGCGTTCCGGACGGACTTTGCACCCTACCTAGTGCGCTTAAGCATGAGCGATTTTCTAAAACTATACTTCTATGACACTGGCTTGGCGGCCAATCTGCTGGACATCGGAAGGGTGACAGGCCACTGTACGCAATCGAGGTCAAATCGTCCGCCACGTACCGGCCGAGCGCTTTCGAGAACCTGGAGGATCTCGCGCCGATCATGGGAGTGGACACAGACCATCGGTTCGTCGTCTATGGCGGCAGCGAATCCTTCCCCACACGGCACGGCAAAGTGCTGGACTTCGACAGTCTCGAGGCTTTGATCTCCTGATCGGACCGATCCCCGGGCCCGTCTGGCTTATAGATGGCGGGTGTTGGACGGGAATAGACAGTTCGGGGGCATGTTTTGTACCCCTGAACTGGCAAATAAGGCGCACCATCCGCCATCTATAAGCTAGATAGCATAAGTCAGGCCTCAGCGGAGGCAGGATTGGGCCCGACTTCCTTGTCCAGCTTGTTGCGCAACCTCACCACATCGCGCTCGAGCTCGTCGATACGACGAGCCTGCTGCCTGATAATAATGCCGGCCGTATCACCGTCGAACAGTCCGAGAGACAACGGATGAACGTCATTCGACGCAGCCGTTGCGGCAGGCTTCGGCTCAGTGGCCGTATTGGCGATGTCTTCAAGACTCCGCCTCGTCGCCAACGCACGCTTATACCGCGCCGCAAGCTGCGCTATGATCTCACCATCGGTCATGGTGTCGCTGCCGCTCACCGACTTGATGGCCGCATCCTTCCACCGCGCCACACTGCGCTCGATACGCTTGTAACCAACCAATTCCGGCGGCAGACCCGCTTCACGAAAGATTTTGGTTGGCGATTCCCCTGCAAGATATCGGATAGTGCACACTTGCCTGAATGTGTCGGAATAGGTGATACGATCACGAGTCACATTGGAAACAGCCGGCAATCCACGCAACAGCTGAATCTCCTCGTCACTGAATGCTCCCCCACTGCGCATCGCAATACCTCCCATTGATGCTTCGTTGCTTTCTTTTGCGGATGTGCCTGCGATTCTATGGCCCTCCTTCCGTGCAATACCCCCACTTCACTCCCCTGACTAACAGCCCCCATAACGGTTCACGTTTCCAGATTCCGTTTGTTGCAACACATCCCACTGAAACGCCTTATACCCTCGAAAAACGCAATGTCCACCCACATCGGGTGGCACGTCCAAAGCAACGTAATATGGCGCAATCCAAGCAATCCCACATGAAATACAGAGCAATACAAAAGGCCGACCCATAATGGGTCGACCTTAAATCACTCTGGATTGGTGTTCTTATCGAATACCGTCAGAGATGGGCGATCAGGCCTCGGCGTTCTGACGAGACTTGATGGCGATGGTCACGCCAGCGCCAGCCACGAGCAGAGCCACAACGGTGAACAGCATGGTTCCCGCAGCGCCGGTGAGCGGCAGCTGGGTGATGGACTTGATGTTCTTCACGGTCTTGGCGGTGGTGTTGACCAAGCCCCACGGATCGGAAGTGGCGGTCTTAGCCAGAACAGCTGAACCGTTCTCCTCGTTGAAAGACACAGTGAAGCTCGGCATGATGTCGAGATAGGCATCGCTGGCACGCTTAGTTTCCGTGACGGTGTAGGTCTTGGTCTTATCAAGACCGGTGAAGGACAACTGGCCGTTAGTACCAGTCGTGACATCAGTAGTTGCGCCCTGAGTGTTAGCAGAAGCAGCCTTCTTGTAGGAACCGTCCCCCTGCTTCACAAAGTACAGCGTGGTGTCACCGTCCTTCACCTGGAAGGTAACGTCCTTAATGCCTTTGCCATCAGGATCCACCTTGGTGAAATTGAAACCAGTGAACTTGGTAGGGGCTTCAACGTTAGTGCCGTAGTTGTCAAGCTTGTTGACAACGCCATCCTCGGCATCGGCATCATCATTAATCACCGCATGGAAGGTGACCTTGATGGTCTTGCCTGCATACTTGGACAGATTATTCACCGTGACATCGAAAGATGCGTCGTCGCCACCGATCACATCAGCAGTCGGAACAGTGAAGTCAGATGCAGCAGTTTCAGCAGAAATCTGCGCACCATCCACATAGAAATTGAAAGTACCAGCCTTGATGGTCAGACCCTTGCCCGGCTTATCGGTGAACTTGAACTCGGTTGGAGCCGGGTTCGCGATATTACCGGTAAGGGTGTAGGTCAGGGTGTCGCCGATGGCAGCAGAAGTCTTATTGACCTCCTTGGTCTTTCCGGGGTTGTTGGTGTTCTTCATGTTCACGGTGTTGGCGCCCTGAATCGGATCAGTCAAGGCCTTCTTTCCGGTGTTGACCGTGCCGGAAGCAACAATCATCGGGATGGCCTTGGTCACAGACTCAGTGGCAGCCGCGGAATCAATGAACACATAGATACCAGCAGGCAGGTTCACAGAGGCAGAATACCCTCCCTGTACGGTAGTCGCAGCACCCAGCGTCACCTTCTGACCGGAAGCCAGCTTGCCTTCGCTCTCCAGAGCATTAGCAAATGCACGGGTAGTGCTTGCATTACCATTCGCAGTCTTGTCCCATGGACGAGTCGCAGAAATATCCAGAGTGCCGGCATTCAGGGCTGCGGCCAGATGGTCCACCTTAGGATCCGCAGTATCCACACCGGCAGCTTTCAACGCGGAGTCAACGGCAGCCTTATTGGCGAAGTTCGTCACCACACCGTAGGCAACGCTCTGGTCAGAACCGTACTGGACGTAATCGCCAATCTTGTATGCGGCCAGATTAGCGTGGGTCAACTGCTCTTCGGTTTCCGCGGTGAACGTGAACGTTGCGTTGTCCGTTACCATAGCGTCATCGGCCTGTGCGCTGGTTGCGCCCAGGGCCATGCCACCCAGCAGCGTCGCCGCGGCGGCGATGCCGGCGAAAAGTTTCCTCATCTTCATGAGAATCCTCTCTTCCTTATTGTTTGATTACTTGTTTCTGCGATCGCGGGAGGCGGGAACCCAACTTGCTCCCGCGATCCGCAAATTTTGATTTGCCGACCGGAATGCCCTCAAGCTGGTAGGCATTCCGGCCTCACACAGCAACTCAGACGAGTCGCTTCTTGTTATTCCAAATTTCGGCAGCGCCGATAAGCAGCACCGCGAGTCCGCCGATCACGCCACCGACCAGCAGCCACTGGCGTCCCGTCGCATCACCCGTCAACGGCAGCGCCGACACCGCGACATATCGGTTGGTGAAGGTGACAGGTTCAGTAGCAGCACTTTGCGATTCGGGAACTGCTGCACCGTTGTCATCCAGCACCTTGGTCACGGACTTCACGGAAGCCTTCCACTCTCCGTTGGAGTCCTTCGCGACAGTCACGACAACCTCATACTTCGCCTGCGAATAATGCAATGAAGCGATAGAGCCCTTGACCTCCGTCACGTAATACGTGTAAGAGGCATCGCCAGCGTTGTAAGTGATGTTGCCGAAGGACGCGGTATGGCTGCCCGAATCGGAGTTCACCTTCACCGTGCAAGGTTGATCGGCTTCGCACTTATCCGGCAACGGCGCATTGCCCTTCGCCGCCAGAGTGAAATCGAACGTGTCGGAGGTCTTCCACTCGCGTCCGGCCAGGTCCTTCTTCACCGAAATCGCGTTCTCCAGGGCAACCGTCTTCAACGTGTTAGTGATGGTCGCGTTCAACGTGCCCGCATCGGCATTGGAAGACCACACCATCTGCTTGGTCAAGTCGACATTGTTTCCCGTATAGGAGACGCCATATCGGTCATTACCAGAGATTTCCGCCACGGAATACGTGTATCCAGGAACCAGGTTGTCGACAGTCGTCTGCCAACCATTGCCCTTATTCAGCGTGATTACGCCACCACCGACGTTCTCCAGCTGAGCATTGGAATCGCCGCTCTTCTTACGCTGCAACTGCACCGTAACGGAACCGTCATCATGCTTGCTCGCACCATCCGACCATTGCTTGACGATCTTGATCTTGCCGAGCTTCACCTGCACCACAGGATGCGGATACTCGACTTCAGTCGGTGCGCATGACGTAGTTCTATTAACCTCGGTAAGCACGCAATAGTTCAATCGCGCGTCCACATTGGAATAGAATCCCTGCTGGCCCGCAGATGCGGTGCCAGTATTCGGCTCTCCCGCATTCGGGTATTGCTGGTTGCCGGCATAAGTGGCATAGGCGGCATCGCTTGGCTTGACCTTGAAGGATACGTCGATGCTGTCGGCTTTCTCAGCAACGATACCGTCTGTGCCGTTAAACGTCACCGTCACCGTGCGATTGCCAGATTGATCGACACCGTACGTAGCCGTATATTCGTTCGTCAGCACCTTATTGCCGTTTTTCACCGTCACATACTGTGTGATATCGGCACCGTCGGCCACGCCAGCGAAATCGACCGGGTCGACCCACTGGGACAAGGTGTCAGTGATGGAGGAGACCTTGATCTTCGCGGATGAGGTGATGCTGGAATAGATCTGGCCGAATGCTTGCGTCAGATTCTCAGCATTCGTGCCATCGAATTCCTTACCGTTCACTGCCTTGGCTTCACGGGCGAAATCGGACATTCTATTGGCGTCAGTCGAAGCCTTCACCACATAAAGCGAAACATTACTCTCCCGCCTGTTGGCCTCGGCCAGAGCGGCAGCATAGTTGTAACCGTAGTAATTATCACTACCCTCGGTACCTGCACCATGCACACCCTGAGGTGTAGTACGCCAATCATCATCAGGATTGCACCCTTTTTTGCTGCACCCAATCGGATAATTGGATATACGGAACGTCGGATTGCCGTCGGACAAGAAAATGATGTGCTTCTTCACACCCGTGCGTCCTTGCAGATCATTCGCCTGCTTAAGCGCAGCCTCCCAGTTGGTTCCACCATCAGGTCTGCTGGACACAGCTGTTTTAATCTTGCTGACAGATGTGGTGAAGTCTTGCTTAGTCGAGACCGTGTCGCTGAATGTCACAACCGCCATTTGGACTTGTTGAGATTCCGGTAAGTTGAAATTCGCCTCGGTCAGTAATTTCTCAGCAAGCTTATTTGCCGCGTTCTTCGCGTTAGTATCACGATTGTCGTTTTTATCCTGCATACTGCCGGACTTATCCATAACCAGCACAATGTCGGCCGGAGTGGCGATAGTGGTTTCGGAAGAAGCGCTATCACCCGAAGCATTCAAATGCAACTCGTACTGGTCGCCATCACCACCATCGACCTTTTCGATGGTCTTATTGTTTTGTGGCTTCACATTGGAATTGATAACAGTCACATGGCTGGTATCGCTCACCTTGAAAGAATGGGTTTCCGCATAGGAACCACCATTTCCATCGTTGTGCTGCGACAACGCCTCACCATTCGCGGAAACAGTGTATTTGCCGGAATTCAGCTCACGCACCGAATAGGTTGTGTCATCAGAGAAATCATTGGATTGCACACGAGCAAATTGGCCTTTGGCCAAAGTGATCACACCGTTCGAACCGGTGTTCAAACCAGAGCTGACAACCTGATTGGTGGACGCATTGTAAACGCTGTATTTGCCTTCATATGGCGTTTGCGAGCCATTGGCGAACAGCTGGAATTGGAACTGTTGACCGGCTGGAATAGTGCCCAATGTCTGCTTTTCAATGTCGATGGCCTTGGACGGCTTCACCGGCAGATTGAAACTGATCTTGCAGTTGGATCCGCCGTCGCCGCGTTCCAGATAGAAGAAGCTCAGATGATGTGTCGTATACGCCTTGGAATCCCACTTCTTTCCCGCTTTTCTAAATGCCTCGGTGATTGTTGCGGCAGGAGTGTCTCCATGACTCTGAACCTTGTCGTACTTGATCTTGTCGGCGGCGAAATCGATGCTGCCACCCAACGCCTGATGGATACCACCCAAATCAAGCACCAGCACATCATCGATGAACACCCACACATCGTCGTCACCGGTAAAGTCGAACACCATGTTCTGATTGTTGACTTTGCCATCTTTAGGCATATAGAAATCGGCCCTAAGGTTCATGCCGAACGAATACCTATTGTCGTCGCTGTCATTGCCAAACGGCGTGAATAACGGGTCACGATTCCCGCTCTGGGTCTGATTGGTCAATTCGAATCGATTGCTATTGTGGTTATATTTCGCATATTTCGACGCCGCATCGAAACTGTAATTCCCTTGACCATCCGAAGTCAGCAAACCACCGTCCGGCGTGTAATTAGTCACAGCCTTATCAGACGCACCGCCGAAGAGATAATTCAGCGATTCGTTGCCATCCGCCATGGTCGGATAATCGTTAGTCAGCAGAGGCTTCACAATGCCCGCGTACGCACCTCTGTCATCTTGAACATAGCGGTTATAGCCGGCTTCGTTTCCTCCGCTCATAAAATGCAACGCATGATTATTGTTGATGGAGTTGCGATCGTAATCATGCAGACCAATGTTGATACCATTCTGCTGCTCAACAGTGGCATTGACGTCATCGGCTAGCGCGGCAGAAGTGGTGGCGTAGCCCATGCCACCAAGCATGGCGACCGCGGCTACCGCAGCTACGATTCGCTTGGCAAAGTTCCCTTTTGGCTTTGCCTCAGATTCATGTACACGCCTCATGCGCATTGTCCCCTTAATACCGCGCTTCAACGCGGTTTCCGTCTCTAACACCGTCCGCGTATCACGCACCGGCACATGCCATGTCCAGTACGGATACACTTCCAGCGCTCCAACCTCGAACATAGGAGAAAAGACGTCGGGAGATGCACACCCTAAGTGCGGGAAAGTCGAGGTACCATACCACCGTCAACCGTTGCAATCGCAACGTTTCACAATATGGGTGATACCCGAATAAAAAAGCCGGCAGGGGGCATCGGCAAACAGCGGTCGTTAGCCACGCTTCGGCCACCAAGCCGCATGCCTACGGATATGCCACGGTCGCCCGCGCAACCATGCCAGCAGCAGACCGAGCAGCAACGTGACCACCGCGGCCGTGGTCGCAATCGTTCGCGCATCCTTCGCCGCATCATGCTCCGCCGGCACCACGTCGGGAATCGGCGAGCGCACCGCAGAAACCAACAGTCGATGCGTATTAACGCCGTACGGCGTGCACGTCATCAACGTCACCCGGTCTTCGCCGGGAACGATTTTCAGCTTCGACGTATCGTTCGGCTCGATTACGGAAATGCGGTCCACCTGGTAGCCGAGCGTGCGGCCCATCACTTCGATGTAGAAGTAGTCGCCGACGCGCATTTCATCCAATCGGGTGAACATCATCGCGTCCACAAGTCCGCGATGCCCGGTGATTACGGCATGAGTGTCCTTGCCGCCCACCGGCAGACTACTGCCATACAAATGCCCCGCACCGGACGCGAGTGCCGACTGCGACGTGCCATGGTAGATCGGCAGTTTCACAGAAATTTTCGGAATGCGGATAGTGCCCATCACACCGCTGCCGGAATCCAACAGGCTTTGATATTCCGTATCTTTGGCGCTGGCGCTGTCTGATTCGTTGGAACCGGATTCGCTGGACCGCGAACTGCCCTGCACCTGGGAGAACGGGTCTTTCGCTTCGCCGAGAATCGGCTGCCCCGATGTGGCAAGCCGTTCGTTGTATTCCTTGGCCGCTGCGATTGCGTCGTCCGCTTGCGGATACGGCCAGCCCGCAACCGCACGTGCGGATTGGTCCGACGTGTTCGACAGTTCGTGTGCCGACCGGTATTGCAGCATCGCCGGAAAACCGCCGATGCAAATGGAAATGACGATCAACAGCGCAGCGGAGACACGCATGGCGACGGTTTTCCTGCGGCGGCCACGCCGTCTGCGCATATCGTCGGAAACGTCGATTATCTCGTTGAAAGACGGTTCTGCGCCTTCCGTACGTTCCATGTTTTTCATACGTTTCGCACGCATCACTGGATGAACTTCCGCAGCACGCGTTCCAGCTCGTCGATACGCAACGCCTGCTTGGCTATCAGCATGTCGCATTTGTTGATGGTCAGCTGTGCCTGTGCAAGTTTCGACAGCATATCCTGCGATGCGCGCGATTCCTGCAACTTGTCCGAGCCTTGCGATTGCACGACGTTGCTTCCCGACGCGCCAACGTTTCTCGTCGCGACGTCGCTTCCCGACGTCCCTGCCGCGCCAGCGCCATAAAGATCCACCACGGACTGATCCACATCGTCTCCGCGCAGTTCGATGGCTTCCAGCTCGTCATCACAATCCTGCATGTAATGGTTCGTATGTTCGTTCCTGCGCTTGTTCCGCTCCTCCTGCTGCTTCCAGCGCGCGATGCACCGTTCCACGCGCTTGTAGCCGATCAGCTTGGGGTCGAGACCCGCCTCCCGAAAGATGGCCGACGGCGATTCGCCCGCGTTGTACCGGCACATGACCTCGACCTTAAAGCGATCGGTATACCGGATATGGGATGGGCTCACGCTTTTGACCGCTGGCAGGCTGGCCAGATACGCACGCTCCTTTGCTGTGAATTTGCCATCAATCATTTTTTTACACCCCCTAAATCGCCTAAACAGCTCGATTCAGCATCATATCGGGCTCTTTCCATTAACACCCTCGTTAAAACCCTCGAACGAAAGACCCATCCCCTTCAACGAAAAGAGGGGGCCAACCTTCAAACAAAACAGTCCCGCCATTTTCCACGGATAATAAAAGCTCATAGACCCCCCCCTAAAATTAACAAAAAACTTAACCTCACCCCCAGCGCGTCATGGGGGTCACCGCGTATCCGAGCACCGTCACGCAGACTCACTAGGCTGGAAACATGACGCAAGAGCTTGTTTCCCTGACCATCATCATGGCGGTGGCGGCCGTCAGCCCGATTGTGGCGCAGCTGATTCCGGGAAGATTCATTCCACAAACCGTACTGCTGCTCGCCGCCGGAGCCGCACTCGGCCCGTACGGACTGGGCATAATCGAAGTAAACGACGCCGTGAAACTCTTGAACGAGCTCGGCATGGCGTTCCTGTTCCTGCTCGCCGGCTACGAAATCGACCCGAAACGACTCGCCGGACATCAAGGCAAAGTCGGACTGCTTACATGGGGAATCACGCTAGGCCTCGCCTGGCTGGTTGTGACATTCCTTCCGTTCTTCACCAAGCAAGGCATCAACGGCGTAGCCACGGTAATCGCACTCACCACCACCGCGCTCGGCACGCTCATGCCGATTCTCAAGGAACGCAACCTCGAAGGCACCCCCATCG
>OLSF01001643.1_pt1 | contig 19394 bp, 16 predicted proteins | sample 1672301 | NCBI WGS metagenome assembly OLSF01 (sample SAMEA3136669, study PRJEB25190) | human gut metagenome | biome: human gut; feature: human-associated habitat; material: faeces | place: Austria | collected 2013
AAGGGCGCTCTGTGATGAGCGACGATCGAAATAACGATTTCGACGATTTCCAAGGCTTCGACGGATCAAAAGATTTCGGTGACCTCAACGCTGACGGCATGCATTTCAGCGAAGAGGAATTGGAAGCGGCCATGGCCGGCTTCGAGCAGGAATTCAAAGATGCCGAAGCAACCAAGAATGAGCGGACAGACAATCCGTCATCTGAAGCTTTCGATTCCTCTGAAGCTTCCGATAATGCGGAATCCTCCGAATCCTCGGGAATTGACGACATGCTCAACGCAGCTGAGGATTCGTTGAAATTCGAAGACGAGCTGCAGGGACTGCTTGGCAATCGCGCGAAAGTGGCGGTGATCATCACCAGACTGACCTCGCCACGATTGCTGTCGGCATTCTGCGAATTGTCCGATATTTCCGCGCAATGCATAGGATCGGCGCAAGGTGCTGTCGCGGTGCTGCGCAATCTCGACGGAGACGGTCCGGAAGCGGCGGTCAAAGACATGACGATCGTCGTTGCCGGCATGCCTGCGATTCTTGCCGTCAACCGTGCGGACAAGCTCGAAGCGACGATGTACGTGGAAGGCAAGGCAGGCAAAACCTTCGCTCCGCCGGTGCTATTCACCTCCACCGCACCGTTCGTTGAGGATCTCATGCTTGGCATCACCGATATGAACGCGCTGGAACAGGCGGATATGACCATTTTCGATTCCGCCGACCTCGATCGGGATGCGGCAATGAGCATTATCGCCGAGCATACGCGGTTCGGACGCGGCACATCAAGCATCAGTTAACGACGGCAAACGTGAGACATCCTGCTGAACATGAGTTATGCGACACAAGACGACTCACGCCATAGAACAACGAATGATACAAGAAGGAGAACGCCCATGACTTCCGTGGTGGTTTTCGATTATGGTTTCGGCAACGTGCGTTCCATGGTTCGTGCGCTGGCCAATCTCGACCTTGACGTGACCCTCACTTCCGACCATCGGCAGGCCTTGGAAGCCGACGGTCTGGTGGTGCCCGGCGTGGGCGCTTTCGGTGCATGCATGGAAGGCCTCAAGTCAGTGGGCGGAGACACCGTGATCAAGGATCGTCTGCGTGCCGGCCGACCGGTGCTTGGCGTGTGCGTGGGCGAGCAGATCATGTTCGAACGTGGTATGGAGCATGGCACCGGCACTCCGGGCCTTGGTCTGATCAAGGGCGACGTGGAACTGCTCGACGCCGATGTGGTACCACACATGGGATGGGACACCGTCGAGGCGCCGGAAGGTTCCGTGCTCATGAAGGGCGTGGAGAACGAGCGCTTCTACTTCGTGCATTCTTTCGCCGCGATGAGCGCCGCTTCCGCCGACACGTCCGACGACCAGCTTGATTTCGGTGACGCCGAGGAGCGCGTGACCTGGTGCACGTACGGACGCAGCCGTTTCGTGGCAGCCTACGAGCGCGGTCCGCTGTTCGCCACGCAGTTCCACCCTGAAAAGTCCGCCGAAGCGGGGTCGCAGCTGCTGCGTAATTGGGTTGCGACATTCTGATGATATGAGATCGTCATCGCTCGTTTTGACGATGACTTCATATATACGATTGATACACGCTTATTTGATGCACATACATGCGATTGCCATGTAATGGCGATCGGTTGATCACAGAGAGGTACAGACATGTCTTTGACGTTGCTTCCTGCCGTCGATGTTCGTGATGGCAAGGCCGTTCGCCTGCGCCAGGGTGAATCCGGTTCGGAAACCGACTACGGTTCGCCATTGGAGGCCGCTCGCACATGGGTTGAGTCCGGTGCGGAATGGATTCACCTGGTCGATCTTGACGCCGCGTTTGGCACAGGCAACAACCGTGACCAGCTGCGTGCCATCGTCAAGGAACTGGGCGACAAGGTCAATATTGAAATGTCTGGCGGTGTGCGTGACGATGCATCGCTCGATGCGGCCTTGGAAGCAGGAGCAGCCCGTGTGAACATTGGCACGGCCGCTCTTGAGAATCCGGATTGGACCGCTTCCGTCATCAAGAAGTACGGTGATCGCGTGGCAGTCGGCCTCGATGTGCGCGGCCACACCCTCGCGGCACGCGGATGGGTGAAGGAAGGCGGCGACCTGTTCGAAACCATGGCGTTCCTGGATTCCGTCGGATGTTCTCGTTACGTGGTCACCGACGTGGCTCGTGACGGCATGATGAGCGGCCCGAACATCGACTTGCTGCGTGAAGTCGCGGAACGTACCGATGCGAAGGTCACTGCGTCCGGCGGCATTTCCAAGCTCGATGACCTGCGTGCCATCAAGGAGCTTGCCGACTTAGGCGTGGACTCCGCCATTCTCGGCAAGTCGTTGTACGCACGCGCCTTCACCTTGGAAGAAGCGCTCGAAGTCGCACGCTGAACATTGCTCGACAAGACAATGATGATAGGACCGTCCACAACGTGGACGGTCCTATCGTATTGCGGCGCGTGTTAACGACTTTCGTAACATGCGCATGGAACGATGGGGCACTATGGATAAACAGCAAGAGTTTGCTTTGCGCACAGTCGAAGAACGCGACGTGCGCTTCATTCGTTTGTGGTTCACGGATGTGTTGGGAACATTGAAGTCCGTGGCTATCGCACCGGCTGAATTGGAAGCTGCGTTCGAGGAAGGGCTCGGATTCGACGGCTCCGCGGTGGAAGGCCTCACCCGTGTGTCCGAAGACGATATGATCGTCAAACCCGATCCATCGACCTTCCAGATTCTGCCGTGGCGCGGCGGTCCGCAGGGCACCGCGCGCATGTTCTGCGACGTGCTCACCCCTGATGGCGAGCCGTCGTTGGGCGATCCGCGTCATGTGCTGAAGCAGGCTCTGTCGAAAGCCAAGGAAAAGGGCTTCACCTTCTACGTGCATCCGGAAATCGAATTCTATCTGTTCGAAAGGCAGGATGATTGGTCCCAGACGCCGACTCCGATTGACGAGGGCGGCTATTTCGATCATGTACCGCGCAGCCCTGGCATGGACTTCCGCCGTGCCACCGTCAACATGCTCGAACAGATGGGCATTTCGGTGGAATACTCGCACCATGAGGCGGGTCCAGGCCAGAACGAGATCGATCTGCGTTATGCGGACGCGCTCACCACGGCCGACAACATCATGACCTTCCGTACCGTCGTCAAGGAGATTTCGCTGGAGCGCGGCATTCATGCCAGCTTCATGCCGAAACCGCTTTCCGACGCTCCAGGTTCAGGCATGCACACGCATTTGAGCCTGTTCGAAGGTGACTCCAACGCGTTCTATGAGGCGGGTCAGGAATTCAACATGTCCGTCACCGCGCGCCAGTTCGCCGCCGGCATTCTGTACCATGCGGCTGAAATCTGCGCCGTCACCGACCAGTATGTCAACTCCTACAAGCGCTTGTGGGGCGGTAATGAGGCTCCAAGCTACATTTGCTGGGGACACAACAACCGTTCCGCGTTGCTGCGTATTCCGCAATACAAGCCAGGCAAGGGCAATTCCGCCCGCATGGAATTCCGTGCGCTCGATCCGGTCGCCAATCCGTACCTCGCATACTCCGTGCTTTTGGCCGCGGGGCTCGATGGCATCGACAAGCAGATGCAGTTGGGTGAGCCGACCAGCGATGACGTCTGGGAGCTTACTGATGCGGAACGGCAGGCCATGGGCATCCAGCCGCTGCCGGAGTCTCTTGACGAGGCGTTGAAGGTTATGGAGAAGTCCGACTTCGTGGCCAGCGTGCTCGGCGAGCACGCGTTCGAATACTTCCTGCGCAATAAGCGTCAGGAATGGGAGGAGTATCGCAAGCAGGTCACCCCGTTCGAACTGAAGAAGTACCTGCCGAAGCTGTAGCGGCTTTCCATAATCGAAAATCGCATATCAAAAACCCGCTGAAGTGGTCGAAAATGATCGCACAGCGGGTTTTTATATGCCTGAAAACTTGTATTTACAATTGCTGATCAGCCGCGTGGGGAACCGAACATTGAATTGTAGATGATCGCGAAATTACGATTGCCGTAGGTCGAACAGGCGTCACCTTCGCCGACTCCTGCATTCAATGCGGCTGTATTCGGCTGATAAGGCGTGTAAATGTACAGCAGTGCGGTCGCCTTGTTTTCGATGTACACGTTGCTGCCGCCGCAGCTGGCGTCCGGATTGTATTGAATATAGTTGAGCGTGCCCGCATGGTATCCGTAGCGATCCTCATGCTGCACGTAATACTGGTAGCGTTTCGCCGCGCCATACACCTGTTTGAAGAAACCTGCATATTCCGGGTCACAGTTCGCGTCGTCCGGGCAGCTTAATCCCATGGCCGACTTGAATTGGAAGTCGCTTGGATCGGTGGCGGTAAGCAGATGCTGCTCCTTTTGCAGCACGGTGAGCAACACTTTTTGACTGATGTCGCACGCCTTTCCCGATTTGTAGATGATCGCCGCGGCGCTTTCGTTCGGCCCTCCCTCATATGCTTCGCAGTATTCGTTGGCAGGTTGCGATTCGGTGCTAAACGTCATGGATTTCAAGCATTTCTCGCCGCTGCATGCGGCACCCTGTTTTTCGATGATGGCGTTCACCTGCTGCTCGCTCAACGCGTTCCCGTTGAAGAACAAACCATCTGAAATGATGTTGCCCGGATTGAAATCGTATTTCGTCTGCAATTGTTCCTGCGATGCGACCGCTTCATCTACTTGCACACGCCAGCCGACGAATCGCACCAATCCAACGATCAACGCGAGCGCGACGATACTGGCTATCAGTGTTTCGCCGACCATGAGGATGCGTTTTGGGGTGTTTGCTTTTTTCCAGGCGTTACGGAGTTTGGTGAGGCTTGGCTGGTTGTTTTTCTTGGGTTTGCGGTTGTTTTTTGCTGTGGTGGTTGTCTTGCGTGTCATCGCGCGTCATTGTATCGCGTTTGGCTTATCGTTTGTTTGACAATTGATTCGTCAATCGATTGACGTGAGAAGCTTCTAAGGGAAACGTGAGTCTGGCAAGGCGTGGGGAGTGCGAGGGGCTATGGAGGAGAAGAGTATGGCGAAGAGTGATGTGGTGAAGGAGCGTTTTTTCAATCTGCCTGTGATTGTGCTGATCTCGTTGAGTTTCATGCTGGGCATGAGCGAGTTCATTGTCGTTGGCATTCTGCCGGATATCGCGGCCGGTTTGAAGGTGTCGGAGGTGATGGTCGGCAATCTTGTGTCGCTGTTCGCGTTCGTGTATGCGCCGGTCACGCCGATCGGATCGGCGTTGTCGGCTCGTTTTCCGCGTTTTGCCACGCATCTGACGCTGGTTGGGGTGTTTCTTACTGGCAATGTGTTGTGCGCGTTCGCGCCGAATTATGGCGTGCTCGTGGTGGCGCGAATTCTCATCGCGTTGGTATCTGGCACGCTGGTGGCCATCGCCATGACGTACGTGCCTGATGTGACAGCTGAACGGTACCGCACGAAGTTCATCGCATGGGTGTTTTCCGGCTTCTCCATCGCATCCGTGGTGGGTGTGCCGGTTGGCACGTGGGTTGCGAACACGTTCGGCTGGCGTTGGGCGTTCCATTTGGTGAACGTGCTTACGATGGCACTTATTGTGCTCATGGTGATGGTGCTGCCGCGCAACAGCCATATTGTGAAGATTGGTTTTCTGCCGCAATTCTGTAATTCGTTGAGAATGCGGAAAACGATTAGGGGACTGCGATGTTGGCGAGTTGGACAGTAGATCCGCCGACTTGCGGAGCGTAGTCGGCTAGGTCGATTACGCGATCGCATGCGTTCCGCGTGTCCGGATCATGGGTTGCCACCAGCACGATCATGCCCTGACCGGCCAGATTGCCGAGCACGTGGCTTACGGAATGCGATGTACGCGTATCCAACTGGGCGGTCGGCTCATCAACCAGCAACATGCTCGGCCTGGAGCATACCGCACGTGCGAGCATAAGACGCTGCGCCTCGCCTCCAGATAAATCGCAGAAACGCCTGTTCGCTGCATACGCCAGATCGAACAGTTCCATCGCTTCCAAAGCCTTCGGTTCCGCTTCGCGGCGGCTCATTCCCTTGGCGAGCAGTGGAAACACCACATGGTCGAGCGCCGTGCGTTCCGCAACACCATACGGATTCTGAAACACCCATCCGACACGATCCACACCTTCTCGCGTCACCGTGCCAGCGTAAGGCTGCTCCCATCCTGCAAGAATCGACAGCAATGTTGACTTGCCGCATCCCGACGGACCGCATATCGCAATGGTTACACCAGGTTCGGCTACGAAACTCAAATTCTCGAACAGCAGATCGGTTCCCTCAAATCGATGAGCCAACCCCTCAACCGCAACGCGCATAGCTAACCTTTCACGAGGCAATCACCTTACCGGCGCACCCTTGTCAATCATTTATAGTCCGCCAATCACCCCCGTGCAACACCCACCTACCTCATTTGTGTATATGCGGAATGTAATGTTCAATGCAGCACGCGATGAGGTATGAAAACGGTTAATCGGCAACAAGCATTTCTGACGTTACAAACTAGCCCGTGTAAGAGGAACGAACGCATAGAACTCCCACCGTCCATGCTCCTGCGTGGTGTAGATCTGACCTCCATATGTGGCAAGTTCGTCGGACAGTTGGCTCAGACCATGGCCTCCCGGCAAGTTTTCCTGTGTTTCGGCATGATGATCATTGACTTCTGTGATTTCAATCGAAGCACGTTTGACCAGTACGGAAACATTGTATTCGTCATCACACGTCGCATGACGGGAAATATTCGCGTAAACCTCTTTGATCAGCCGAATGATGATGGCAGACAAATCGGCGTCGACATCTGCGGGAGATTCCAAAACGCTTACTTGGCTTGTTCCCTTGAAACGCATAGATTCAAGTGCCTTGCCATTACGCTCCATCTCCTGTCGGATACGACATACGAGGTCGGTGTCCTGCCCGGACTGTGCGACCTGATCCGCATGATCACCCTCTTTGATGTAGTCGATCACATGATGGACGTTCTGTAATGCGGAAACGATATGGTCGTTGGTCTGTTTCCACTGCGCGGCGTCGGGATTGTTTTCATCGAGCATCTGCTGCTGCGCCTGCAAGGAAGCGAGCGAAAGATCTGACGTCACCGCATCATGCATTTGGCTGACGATTTCGGCGTCGCGTTTCAACCGTGCGTTGTCGTATTGCGCGCGTTCAGCGGACCATTGCGCCTGAGCTTTCTCCCCGTGCTTTCGTAACGCGGTGCCGAACATCGCGACCAACGCGAACATGATGACGAACACCGGATAAGCGCGGAAATTATATCCGGGTCCATTGAAAAGCGTTGTCTCCACTGCTTGGCTGAGGGATATTTCAAGAGCCAGGCCCAAAGCGTAAAGATCATTGGTCTCGTAAGACAGCATGCCAAGCGAAAACAGCACGCCATAAAGGCCGCACTCATTATCGTATCCCCCGAAAACGTAATCCGTCACCTGCAGAAGCACAAAACAGATAAGCGGGCATGCTTGCGGGTAGAAGAGCGTGAGCAATGCAAGTACGGCATGTATGACGTTCACTACCTGTGCTGACGTTGGTTGCTGGTAGCTCAGTGTCGTCCAGATCAGCAGATATTCCCATACAAGCACGAGAAGAAGACGGAAAGGATGCTGGAAAAGCTTGAATTTCGCAAGAAACGACTGTATCGACGTGATTGGTGTTCTACTCATGATTGTTCATCCAAATAGCGATTGCCTGTCGTTGAGTATTGCAGTGCAGACGTTGAACGATATTCTGCATATGTTTGCGGACGGTTGCTTTTGCTATATGAAGTCGGTCGGCGATTTCGTCGTCGGTCAAGTATTCTTCGGCGCACAAGTGCATGATGGTTTCCTGTGTGACGGTGAGGGTCGGCTTGAGCGCGGACCGGTTTTTGAGCTGTATATGGGCGACGAGCGGGGTTCCGAAACCGTCCATGGTCTGCCCTCGGACGATGCGCGGAATGTATTGGGTGAATTGTTCGCTGCTGCTTTTGTCGACAAGTCCTTGCGCTCCGGATTCGATGGCACTGTTTCGGTATCGGTTGAGGCTGAAACTGGTCATGGCCAGAATGGGCGTTCTATTGTTGATGAGGCGTATACGTTTGCAGATGTCTGGTCCTTGCAAGCCCTCGAGCGACATGTCGAGCAATATGATGTCGTATTGGTTTCCGTACGCTCTGCACAGTGACAGAGCTTTCGTGCCGTCGGTGACGTCGTCGGCGACGTAGGCGTTGGGGAGTGCTTTGCTGAGCAGTGCAGTGAGCGCTTCGATGGCCCGCTTGTCATTGTCGACCATGAGAATACGCGGATGAACAACGATGTGACTCATCTACACACTCCTTGCTTTGTGAAACGCAGCGAAAACGTGTTCACTGGCACCACTTTACGAGAGGATGGGGGCAAATCGAAGACAAAGTGATCTGAGGATTTGACGATAGCAAAGCGGTATTAGTTGAAGAGCGGTATGGGACTGATACTGGAACAAGTAATATTACAACTATTGTCCCGATAAGGATGTCATTCATATTTACCTTTCTAAGACGTCATGCTTCACCGTACATCAGGATGATGAAATGTATGAAGTGAGTCATACGCAATATGTGTATCTTTTATGCGCAAAATGATGAAAAAAAGTTTTTGTTGGGAAAAATACTCAATTTGAGTATCGTCAGTTTTTCTTTGAGCAGCATTCCTCTCTATATTGTCCTCGGTCATTCTTAAAGGAAGGAAGAAAAATGAAAAAGGAAACGCTTTCTATGCTTTCTGGATGTGCGGCTTTTGCCATGGTGTTCAGTTTGGGGGCACCTATGGCCCAAGCGGCTGCGGGCAACATAGATAACGCAAGAATCAATGGATCTTGGAATTATTCGTGGACAAAATCTACTGCGAGTGTATGGGCGAGGAAACCTGCATATACAGGGTATGCGCAGGCGTGCCAAGACGGTGTTTGCTTCACTGGACATACGACGCAACGTATACAATCAACGACTGCTGTAGCATACGGTAGCGCGAGTAATCATACTGATAGCGCCAGAGTGTGGGGCTGATGGCAGATGCCGCATCGATTTCGGATTATTCCTCTAATTAGCGTAGTTGGCTTGACGTTGTCATTGATGTCTTGCGCGTCTATCGTAGATGGACAAAAAGGTGAGGAAGTTGAAGCTTCGTCTTCTGCTGCGCAGTCGGGAGCTGTACAGCAGGGGTCAACCGGCGGACAGAAATTGGCGGCGTCTTTGAGTGAATGGATCGAACAGCGGGAATCGCAAGGTGGTATCGCTGAATCGCAGAAAACGATATTGGACAAAGCCAAAAGTACGGGTGAGATTTCGACGTCGGATTATGAGAAAGCCTGGTCTGATTACCGGCAGTGCATGATCGACAAAGGATATAAGGAAATCAAACTCATCAAATATCCGAGTGGACTCTATGTCGAAGCTGGACACAAACAGGGGACGACCATTCAGGAATCCCGATATTCCGATGATTCCACGGAATGCGGCGATGAGTATGTTGCAGATGTGCAAGATGTGTACGGCATTATCGTAGGTAATCCGAATCTGTATGCCGATCAAGCGCAAGCCGTGGTCGATTGTTTGCATAGAGACTCGCTCGTGCCGAAGGACTATACCGTAAGCCGGTTCAACAAGGAGTTTTCCGGAACGGATGGCAACACTTCGTTTGACATGCAGAACCTGCAAGTGCGCAGTTGCCTTGTGTCGAACGGCTACAACGTGGGATATGCGACCGACGATACGGAACAGTTGTGGTGAGAAGGTAAGTGATTCCAGGGAAATCATGGTGATGTGTTCGCTGATGGTGCTTGTTGGCTGTGAGTGAAGGGGTATATGTGAATATGACGCGACGATTCGGAATGAAGCAGAGGATGGGCAGGAAACGTTCGAAATGCACTGCTGTGACTTGGACTCTGCTGGCGGCTGTCACGGCAGCCTGTATTGCGGTCGGATCCTGCGCATTGTGGCTGCCTGACCGCACTCCGACATTGCTCAGTTCGGCGGGGGAGAAGGCTGTGGCTCCCGCCAGCGTACAGGAATACGCGGGCACGCAGCAGGTTACTGTGGTGCCCACCATTTCCAGTGACCGTGACCTTTCCGGCAATGCAAGTGGCATGGTCACCGCGGACTGGCCCGGCGACGGCCTGACCTCAGGCAAAGGCGCCTACCAGGTGAACGATCGCACGGTAGTGGCGTTGAACACCGCAACCCCCTTGTATCGCGATCTGAAGACCGGAGACACCGGCGGCGATGTGCTCGCCCTGAATAATGAACTCAGCCTACTTGGCTACAACAGCGTTCCCGGATCGGATACCTACTGGTGGGCTACCTCGGACGGGTGGAAGCAGTTGATGGCCGACAACGGTAATACGTCGGACGGATCATTGTCATTGGCCGACACATTGTGGATTCCCGAACACGAAGTCGCAGTTGACGAGTGGAACGCAACCGCCGGATCCATGGTGACGGGCGGTACCGCAATCGGCAAAATCCCCGGATCATTGACGAAACTCACCATCAAAAACGGCACTGCATCCGCGCAGGACCGTTCGTTGACGATATTCGGCATTACGGGAACATTGCCAGCCAATACTACTGAAATCACGGATGCCGGGTTCCTGCAACAAGTCGAAGCGAACGACAGTTACCAATCCGTGGACGTGGAATCCAGAAAAGCGGGATTGGACGCCACTCTGGCCTTGAGCGAACGGATGCGAGTGCTGCGCGTTCCCGCCGGCGCGGTATTCGGCATCAACGGTTCAACCGGCTGCATCGTGCCCAAATCCAATAACCATGGCAACACTTCCGTGAAAGTGTCGATCGTGGGAGGCGAACTGGGCGTGAGCCTCGTGCAAGCCGACAGCGAAGACATCGCTTCGATCTCCAATGTGGAAATCGGCAGTGGACTCAACAATTTCACCTGCGAGTAGACGATTATGCGATTACGATCGGTACTTTCCGAAGCGTTACGCAATATTGGCGCGGGAGTGAGTCATGCGATGCTCATGTTCGCAGCGGTATTGTTTGCGTCTACATTGCTCGGCGGATACGAGGCCGTCAATGTGGTGGGGCTCGAAACCGAGGCGGTGCAACGCATCAACGCCTATGCCGACGTTAACGCCATCGTCGGGGGAACGGTGGACGGAGCCGCATGCGACAGGCTCGCCAACGCTGGCGGCGGTGTGATGAGCACCTTGGCCGGTGCGATGCGTGCTGGTCAACAGATTGTACCGCTTGCCACGCCTGGCAAGGATATATCGTCGTATGGCGTGACGCCCGGCATGATCAGGATGATCGCCGGGAGTGCGAAGTCCGATGTGTCCGGTGTGTGGGTATCTACCGACGTGTCCAAGGATTTTGGTCTCACCAAAGGCAGCGTAATGCAGACCGAACAGGGAACGATGAGCGTCGCAGGCGTGTTTGATTGGCCGAACGATGGTCGTGACACGCGATTCGCCTACGCGTTCCTTGTGCCTGTATCCGCGTCGAATGGCACATTCGACGAATGTTGGGTCAGACAGTGGCCGCAAAGCGGGCAGACGGGGGATTTGTTATATTCCACGCTGGTCGCGTCGGGGTCGTCATCCAATGCCGGCGTGACACAGGTGAATAAGAGTTTCGATTCGCATTACGATGCGCAAGCTTCATACGAGCAGCGCATGACCCGTTGGATGCCGTGGCTGGGATTAGCTGTGGGACTGATGTTCGGCGCGTTCAGCGTACGTCGTCGTAGATTGGAATACGCTGGCGCATTGCATTCAGGACAGTCCAAAGGTGCTCAATTGCTGGAAATCACTGCGGAAACGATGATTTGGAGCGGTTTGGCGTGTGCCTCTTCAGCCGCTCTGTTGAGCGCGTATTGCGTTCGCATGAGCAGCGCCGATGCGATGACCGTATGGTTGGGTGCGATGCGCACGCCATGTGCGATATTCGCTGGAGTGATGGTATCAAGCATGCTCGTCGGTATGACGATACGTGAAACGCAGTTGTTCCGTTTCTTCAAGCAACGCTAGCCATCGCTAACCATGGTTCGGTTGAGGATGATTTCGTTAGGTTCCATTGCCGTCGATACTGGAAAACTGCAAGTATCGACGGCAATGGAATGCGAAAGATGATATGCGTTAGCCCAACGCTTTCTTGATGCGCTGCAGGCTGATCGGCTTCGGCGTGCCGAGTTCCTGCGCCCACAGTGATACGTAGAATTCCTCAAGCATCCAACGTGCGGTGGCCGCCTGCTTCATCAACGCCTCATGACGCGGACCTGCAGGCTCACGTTCGGCCTTCGCCATGGCCTTGTCAGCCAACTGCTTGGCCTCATCAGCCTCCCAAGCCCAACGTACATCACGATTCTTGTCGTTTTTCGCCTTATTTAAACGAAGCACGTCAGCATGCAAATACCGTTCAATCGACGCCAACGCATCTGGGGGAGTCTTACCAATGAATCCCGGATACACCAGCGTGGCGATATGCTCACGAATCGACTGCAAAACACTCAACATCGGCAGATCAGCCTTGCCTGACACGGCTTTATCAACCTCCGCATACCGCTTCAAAATAACGATCACATCATGCGCAACCGCATATACGGTATCTTCGAACACTTCACGCACATCAAGCACCGCATTCGCCAACGCCTCATCATCCGGCAATTCGTCAACATTCGGCAGCAAACGCTTCACCGCAGCCAACTGCAGATCCTCAGTAAGATCCTTCGTGGACTGATATGGCGCGGACGCCAACATCAACGCCTCCGCACCCAACCAACGCGACGAAATACGCTCGCTCGGCATACGCAAAACATCAAGCGCACCGCGCCACAGCATGGTGGAACGAGCTTCAGTAGTGGCACCAGCCTTGTGCAGCAGATTGGCCTGCTCCACAAGCTTGCCCTGATTCCCAGCGTTTTCCGCCTGCTTCTTCACCATCTGCCGTGCGGAAGCCTCGGCCTGCTCCGCAAACTTGCGCTGCAAATCCACCAACGATTTGCCCGTGCCAAGCACCTTGACGGGGCCCCGCGCATGACGCCTGCCATGCTGACTCTTGCGACTCGGAGGCAACTGTTGCTCCACCGAGAACGTCACGCGCAAATACGGCGTGAGCCTGCTCCACAATTCACCATTCAACACTTCAGGGTGTATTTGCGCACCAACAATGCTGATGGCTGCCTGCGTGAACACATGAGGCAAATCCGGCCACGCGGCCACACCCTCCGCATTGGCAGGAGCAAGATTCGGCTTCTGCTGGCTACCGGAACCAGGCAGATCCGGATACCTCTCATCAATCCACGCACGAATCTTACGAGCCGTATCAGGAGCGGGAACAAACTGCACACGCAACGTCTTCGGCAACGATTTGATCATGCCGACAATCAACTCATCCAACAATCCGGGAACATTCCACGTGAACTGTTCCGGTGTCAAACGAGACAACACCTTCAACGGTACATGCACGGTCACGCCATCGTTTGGATCATGCGGATCATACACATAACTCAACCGCAAATCGATAGGGGAGCCGTCCGTACCCAACGTATGCCAATGATCCGGATAATCAGCCAACGACACCGACTCGGCATCAGCAAGACGCTCCACCTTCTCCGGATCAAAATCCAACAAATCCGGCTGCTCATCACGCGTCGACTTCCACCATTTCGCAAGATCCGCAACCGACGTGACAGTATTGGGAATCACCGAATTATAAAAATCGAACAGATCCTCATCACTGACCGTCTGCGCCATCTGACGTGTACGACTCGCATCGTCGGCGGCATCCTCCAACACATCGCGATTCTTCGCAATGAAATCGTCATACGAGAACCGCTGCTGAATATCACCCTCGACCAAACCCTGACGAATCAGAAAATCACGGGCCTCCAGCGGATTGATACGACCCCACTGCACCGTACGATCCTGCACGATCGGCAAACCATACAACAGCACCTTCGCGCTCGCCACCGCGGAGCCACGCGAACCAGACCAATGCGGATCCGCATACGTGGTTCGCGTCAACGAACCCGCCAACGGTTCAGCCCAAGAAGGATCGATCTGGGCGGAATATCGCGCCCACAAGCGGCTCGTTTCCACCAACTCCGTGCTCATCACCCATTGCGGTGTCGACTTGGCAACCGCGGAAGCCGGGAACAATGCGAAATGCGTGCCACGCGCACCCTGATAATCATTCTTCGCCATCTTCTGCGCACGCTTCATGGCACGCGCACGGGCAGCGCCCTTCAAACCAGCGAAATCAGATGCCTTCGGCTCACGCACGATCTGCATGCCCATCATCGACAACAAGCCCGAAAGCATCGACGTATGAATACCCTGCGCATCCCACGAACAACACAACGAATGCGCAGCCTGCTGATTCAACGGAAGCTGACGAATCTCAAGCGGAGGACGCGAAGCCGGAATCGGATCGCCAACCTTGAACTTGAATTCCTTGCACATCTCACGCAACTGCGTGACCAGATCCTTCCACTGACGGATACGCAGCCAACTCAAATACTCAGTCTTGCAAATCCTACGAAGCGCGGAATTACTCGGCTCGCCATCGGCTTGGAACACGCGATCCCACAAGTTCAACGCGGTCAGAAAATCACTGGACGGATCAGCATACCGGTTATGAATGCGGTCGGCCTCCTCACGATTCTCATCCGGACGTTCGCGAGGATCCTGCAAACTCAAGAACGCGACCACCACCAGCACCGCGGCCAACGTGTTCGGCGTAGTCGATTTCGCAGCCTCGATAATCATACGGCCCAAACGCACGTCGATTGGAATGCGTGCAAGCATGCGACCCGTATGCGTCAGCACAACCTCGCCATGCTTGCGCGCCACAGCCTTCAACTCGGTCAACTCATTGAAACCATCAGACACCGCCTTCATATCAGGCGGATCGATAAAGCCGAAATCCGTAACATCCTGCGCGGTACGAGCCACACCCACCGACAGCATATGCAACACGACCGCACCCAACGACGTGCGCAGAATCTCAGGCTCCGTGAATTCCGGGCGCGTCTCGAAATCCTCCCGAGAATACAAGCGAATCGCAATACCATCGGCAATACGTCCGCAACGACCCGAACGTTGGTTCGCGCTCGCCTGACTGATCGGTTCAATCGGAAGCCGTTGCACCTTCGCGCTCTTCGAATAACGTGAAATACGAGCGGTGCCAGGGTCGACCACATAACGAATGCCCGGCACCGTCAACGACGTTTCGGCCACATTCGTAGCGATCACAATACGCTGATGATCATGCGGCTCAAACACGCGATGCTGCTCCTTAGCGGACAACCGCGCGAACAACGGCACGATCTCAATCGCATCAGGACGACGCATATCAATGGCACGCGGACCATAATGATGGCGCAGCGCATTCTCAAAATCATGAATGTCGCGCTCGCCCGAAGCGAACACGAGAATATCACGCGGGCCACGGTCATGACTCGAATGAATCACCAACTCGGCACAGGCACGCGCCACAGCCGTCGGCATGTCAACGTTCGACTCGCGGGAATCCTTCGCGTCGGGAGCGGCCGACAACGCCTCATAGTCGGCATCGCCCGGCATCGCGCCCGTTTCAAAACCGGGTACGGAACGCATCAACGCCGGAGCAGTGCCCAGCGGCTCATACACGACCTGCACGGGGTAGGTTCGCCCCGAAACCTCGATAACCGGCACTTTCGTATGCAAAGCATGTTCGAAATGCTCCTGAAACTTCACCGAATCGATCGTCGCCGACGTAATCACCAATTTCAGGTCACGGCGTTTCGGCAATAGCGCAGTCAAATAACCGAGCAGAAAGTCAATATTGAGACTACGTTCGTGCGCTTCGTCGATAACGATCGTATCGTATTGCATCAGTTTTGGATCGCGTTGAATCTGCGCCAACAGAATACCGTCGGTCACCACGCGAAGACGGGTCTTCGGTGAGCTCTCATCGGTGAAACGCACCTGATAGCCGACCTCGTCGCCCAAACGCACGCCCATCTCCGAGGCGATACGTTCGGCCACGGTACGAGCGGCCAACCTACGCGGCTGCGTGTGCACAATCTGCCTGCCATGCGATCCACGGCCCAATTCCAACAGAATCTTCGGCAGCTGCGTGGTCTTACCGGAACCCGTCTGACCAGACACAATCACCACTTGGCTCGACTTCACCGCCTCGGCAATATCACTACGTGCAGCGGAAACCGGCAGTTGGGAAGGATATTCGAATTTCATGCCTTCATAACCTCGATAACGCGGAAGCCCTTCGAACTCGCGTACTTACTTACCTCATAACCATTGCCAAGCTGCGTGGCAAGCCACGGAATCAACGAATCCGACCCCAGATTCTTCTGCACCACCAAATAGGCGGCACCGCCCGCATTCAAACGTGGCAGCCATGTCATCAACAGCTCATGCAGCACATCCTTGCCAACACGAATCGGCGGATTCGACCAAATTAGATCAAACGTCACATCAGAAGGGATCTCATCGGCGGTGACCGCACGAACGTTCCTCACACCATTGAGCTCGGCATTGCGACGAGTCAGATCCAACGCGCGTTCATTCACGTCCAACGCCCAAATATCAGCCTTCGGCGAAGCAAAACCAAGTGTCAACGCAATCGGACCCCAACCGCAACCCAAATCAAGGAACGTACCCTCCTCAGGAGGCTCCGGAGCCTGACGAAGCAGCACGGACGTTCCCAAATCCACGCGATTGCCGGAAAACACGCCATTGGAAACCTCAACATCGGCCTCATTGCCGCGCAACACAACATGCAGCCTCTTACGTACATCCTTCGACTGCGGATCAGCCGTGAAATACTGTTCGGCCTGTGCCATACCCACTCCTTGCAAACGCTCGCCTACGGCACCACGCAAGCCACGCTCGTCCACGTGGCGAATGCCCGATACCCATGTCTCTAGAGAATGATGATAATAAAGACACCATAGTTTAACCGTGAGAGGTGCCATTGAGCCAAGAAAACGACATCGAGCATAGCATGAGTGCCAATGACGTGTCAGGCGTGCTCGCCGACCAGTCCGAAGTGCTGCTTGATACCAACGGCGAGAACCATTTCAACGAATCCCATGACGAACAATGGCAGGAACGCGAATCCCGCAATGCGTTGAAGCATGTGTCCGGACTCGGCGAAATGCAAGACGTTACCGAAGTCGAATACCGAAAAGTCCGCCTCGAACGCGTCGTGCTCGTCGGCGTGTGGTCCAGTCGTGAAACCACACAGGCACAGGCCGAAGAATCATTGCGAGAACTTGCCGCGCTCGCCGAAACCGCCGGCGCCGTAGTATGCGACGGCCTGCTGCAGCATCGTATCAAACCGGACGCAGCCACATACGTTGGCTCCGGCAAAGCCCGCGAACTCGCCGGAATCGTGGCGCAAGAGGAAGCCGACACCATCGTTGTGGACGACGACCTACCGCCAAGCCAACGCCGCGCCTTGGAAGACGCAACCAAAGTGAAGGTCGTAGACCGAACTGCCGTGATCCTCGACATTTTTGCCCAACATGCGACCTCACGCGAGGGTAAAGCCCAAGTGGAACTGGCGCAGCTCGAATACATGCTTCCGCGACTGCGAGGCTGGGGAGGATCACTGTCACGCCAGGCAGGCGGACGAGCCGCGGGGGATGCGGGCATCGGCTCGCGAGGACCTGGCGAAACGAAAATCGAAATGGACCGCCGCGTAATTCGCAGCCGAATCGCCAAACTCCGCAAACAGATCGAACAGATGGCTCCCGCGCGTGACGTCAAACGTGGCGCTCGTCGCCGTTTCGGATTGCCCACCGTTGCCGTGGTCGGATATACGAACGCAGGAAAATCGTCGTTGACGAATCGGCTGACCGGTTCCGCGGAACTGGTGGAAAACGCGCTGTTCGCCACCTTGGACACCGCGGTGCGCAGGGCGCGGGCCAAAGACGGACGCCGATATGCGTACGTCGATACTGTCGGATTCGTACGCCGTTTGCCCACGCAGCTGATTGAAGCGTTCAAATCCACACTGGAGGAGGTCGCTGAAGCCGATCTGATCGTGCATGTGGTGGACGGCTCGCATCCGGATCCGTTCTCGCAAATCGACGCGGTCGACGATGTGCTTGCCGACATCGACGGCGTCGAAACCATTCCCACGATCATCGTGTTCAACAAGGCCGACCGTATGGATGAGGCCACACGCGAGCGTATCGAGGCGTTAATGCCGGAAGCGTACATCGTGTCGGCGTTTTCCGGCGACGGCGTCGACGAGCTGCGTATGCAGGTGGAATCCATGCTGCCGGCGCCGAACGTGCATGTCGAGGCGTTGCTGCCATACACTGCCGGTTCGCTGGTGTCGCGCGTGCGTGAATACGGCAAGGTGATCAACGTCGAATACCGTGACGACGGCATGATGCTCGAAGCGGAAGTGGACGATCATTTGGCTGCGCAAATCGTGGAACAGTCAATCGGCTGAAAACCTTGCAAAACAGTGCAACGCAACAGGCACAGCGTTTGTGAGCGTTCACATACTTTGTGAGGCAAATCACTTTTTCAGTACTTGCAGGTCGTGTTACAACGTGTCAAAACGTCATGCTGTGTGGATAGAGTAAAGATGAAATCCTAAGAGGAAACCTGCTACCAGCGGGACATTCTTTTCTTGTAAGAGAGGTAAGCACATGGTGGATTCACCAATCAAGCCCACAAAGCTCGCTATCATCGGTGCCGGTGCAGTCGGCTCCACTCTCGCTTTCGCTGCCGCTCAGCGTGGCGTCGCACGTGAGATCGTGCTCGAAGACATCGCCAAGGAACGTGTCGAAGCCGAAGTGCTCGACATGCAGCACGGCTCCAGCTTCTATCCGACCGTGTCCATCGCAGGCTCCGACGATCCGGAAATCTGCCGCGACGCCGACATGATCGTCATCACCGCAGGTCCGCGTCAGAAGCCGGGCCAGTCTCGTCTCGAACTGGTTGGTGCCACCATCAACATCCTCAAGGCCATCATTCCGGGTCTTGTGAAGGTTGCTCCGAACGCCATCTACATGCTCATCACCAACCCGGTCGACATCGCAACCCATGTTGCCCAGAAGATCTCCGGCCTGCCGGCAAACCAGGTCTTCGGCTCCGGCACCAACCTTGACTCCGCACGTTTGCGCTTCCTGATCGCCCAGCAGACCGGCGTCAACGTCAAGAATGTGCACGCCTACATCGCCGGCGAACACGGCGACTCCGAAGTGCCGCTGTGGGCTTCCGCCACCATCGGTGGCGTCCCGATGTGCGACTGGACTCCGCTGCCGGGCCACGCTCCGCTCGACGCCGAAGTCCGTGAGCAGATCCACCAGGACGTCAAGAACGCCGCCTACAAGATCATCAACGGCAAGGGCGCAACCAACTACGCCATCGGCATGTCCGGCGTCGACATCATCGAAGCCGTCATGCGCG
>OLSF01001671.1_pt1 | contig 19188 bp, 16 predicted proteins | sample 1672301 | NCBI WGS metagenome assembly OLSF01 (sample SAMEA3136669, study PRJEB25190) | human gut metagenome | biome: human gut; feature: human-associated habitat; material: faeces | place: Austria | collected 2013
AGGCTTCTGCCATCTCCCGCTCCAGAACCTCCAGCCCTTCCCGGTTGTGGTACAGCTCCATGAACAGCCATTCCAGCTCGTCCTTGTGCTTGGCAAATCGGGACGCAAATTCCTGTTTCGCTGCCATGGTTCAGCCCTCCACTTCTGCAAGGGTGGGCATGGCGGGGATAGCGCCGTGGCGGCTGGTGGTGATGCTGGCGGCCTTGTTGGCAAAGGCCAGAATGCTTTCCAGCTTGTCCACGGTGAGGGTGTCCAGCTCCTCCTTGCAGAGCTTGGACAGAGCTGCTCCAAAGAAGGTGTCGCCTGCGCCGTTGGTGTCGCCTACCTTGCAGGGAACGCCAGCCACATGGCCGGTTTTCTCTCCAAAGCGGTAGAATACGCCGTTTGCACCCAAGGTGACGAAGATCAGCCGGATGCCATTCTGTGCCAGCTGTGCTGTGCCGCTTTCGCAATCAGTGGTGCCGGTGAGCAGAGGCAGCTCTTCATCGGACACTTTCAGAATATCCACCAGCGGCAGGGGAGCTTTCATCTGGGCAATGGCATCCTCTTTGTTCTTCCAGAGGTTTGCACGGTAGTTGGGGTCGTAGGTGATGGTAGCACCCAGCTTTTTGGCACGGGCAGCAGCATCCAGCGTAGCGGTGCGGGAGGGGTCAGCGGTCAGGCTGACAGAGCCGAAGTGCACGATTTTGGCAGCCTTCAGAGCCTCGTCCGAAATGTCCTCCTTGCACAGCATCACGTCAGCGTTGGCGCTGCGGTAGAAGCTGAAATCCCGCTCGCCGGTGGCATCCACCGAGACCACCGCCATGGTGGTGGGGTGGTCTGCATCCACCGCCATGCCGGAAACGTCTACCTTGTTTTCTGCCAGAACCTCTTTCAGGTAGCGGCCAAAGGCATCTGCACCCACCTTGCCGATAAAGGCGGTCTGTGCGCCCAGCCGGGAAGCAGCCACAGCCAGATTGGCCGGGGCACCGCCGGGGTTTGCGGCAAACTGAGGAATGCCGCGCGCATCCTTGCCGGTCTGGGTCAGGTCGATCAAAACTTCACCAATCGTTAAAATGTCCATGATAATTCTCCTTATTCTTGATGTGAAACCCAACGATCACCGCTGGAACAGATAATGAATGTAAGCGGCTGCACGCTCCGGGTGCGGTGCATTCTGCACTACCCCAAGATAGACCTTGCCAGAAAAACCTGCCTGCCTGACAAACGGCGTGTCCGAAATATCCAGCACGGTCCCACCGGCGTTCAAACCCGACAGTGCATGGAAAGACGCATCCAGTGTCCGCAGATCGAGAAAATAATCATCTGCCAACAGTCGATCCCGTGCATATTCGTCCATCAGAACAACATCTAACCGCTGGGCACTGACTGCACCCAGCAGCTTCATCTCCGAAGCATATACATACTGCTCCTCTGCGCGTTCGCTTTCGCTGAGCAGCAAGCCGGACAGCAGATCGACCTGTTGCTTTTTGGTCAGACCCTGCGCCTCGGCAAAGCCGGTGGTAAGCTGTTCCGTCAGATCAGACCCGGCAGTGATATTTACCAGACCAAGGTAAAGCACATCCTCTTTTTTCGTCACATGACGGTAGGCTGCATACCCGAGGATATAGACGACGATGAGCACGATCGCAATGGGCAGCTTGTAATATGCCCAGATGTGCTCCCACTTTTTGCGCCCATGGAGGGAGCGGAGCGTATCCCGGTCAGTTTTTGTCATGGTCGTATTCCTCGTGTACTGCATCAGGGTCTCCACCGATCAGATAGAGGATCCGAAGCATCAGAAAGGAGCAGAGCATGGCGCAGAAGCCCATGCCCAGCAGGAATGCAGGCGTGAACACAAACACTATGACGTACCCCATGATACCATAGATCGCCGCCATCAGCAGGGTGCAAAACAGATACCGGACACCCACGAGAAACGCTGTTTTCAGGATGCCGAAGGTGGTGTTTTCAAACCGTGCCAGCAGAGGAAAGGCATACAGCAGAACGATGCCGTACAGAACTGCCGCACCAATAAGCACTGCAGTGAGCAGCGTCCAGAAAATGTTTTCGCTCCACATTCGGCGCAGCACAAAGCCATCCGCAGCCAGGAAACTGCCGACTGCCAGCAGGATAAGCCAGAGTTTTGTGGCAGGCTTAAAATTTTCCCGGAACGCCTTAAAAAACATCCGGGTCAGACCATCGTCCCGATCTTCCGCCATTTTGAGCGTGACGTAGAACAATGCGGTCGTAGAAGCCCCTATGGTAACGATGGGCAGGCTGCACACGAGCCATAAGATGTTCAGGTAAGCACTGTAAGTCAATTTCGTCAGCACAGCAAACAGCGGCTTGTCCGTATTGCACAGGTCACGCATGGGGATTCTCCTTTCGCTCAATCTCCTGTGGATTCGCGCAGGATCAGGTTGGTTTCCGTATAGACGGTGCGATAGTTCAGCGATGGCTCTTCGATGCGGGTCATAAGCAGATTGGCAGCGGTGTAGCCCATGATCTGTCCATGGATATGGATCGAAGTCAGACGGGGGGCAAAGTAGGAAGCCTCCTGACTGTCATCGAAGCCGCAGACCCAGATATCATCGGGAACCGAATACCCCAGTTCATTCAATGCCTTGACCAGATCCATGGCAACAAAGTCATTGGCGCAGACAAAGGCATCCGGCATCGTTTTGAACCGACGTATGGTTTCGTACAGGGATACCGGATAGTTCTGCTGTCCGGATGGCATCGCACAGGTGCTCAGGCCTTCTGTCAGACCAAAGTACTCCACTGCATCCTTATAAGCCATATAACGCTCAAAGAAGGACTGACAGTGGTTTTTATCCCCCGCAAAGCTGATGCGTTTTTTGCCGCGCTGGACCATGTGGGCCACCGCATTCTGGACCTCAATGCGGTTTTCCATATAAAGGCGGTCGGCTTTAAGGGGAGGACGCATATCCATCACAGGGGTGTCTACAAACAGCAGCGGAACATCCAGATCGCACAGCATCTGTGCGTAGTCATAGTCGAATACTTCAAAACAGATGATGCCGGCTGTGCGCTGGATGTCGAGAGAAGATGGAAGTTTTTTCTCTTTCAGCTCTATGGGAGAAATGCGATGAATGGTCATGCCGCTGTGCAGATGATCGATTTCCGACTGGAAACGATCCAGCATCATGGAGGAAAAGTGAGAGCTGCTCAAAAACTGGGTCGTCAGCATGGCGATCTCCCGTTTGTCACTCGGCAGAATGGAATGCTCTGCTGCTTTTGCAGCGTCTTCCTGAAACAGCGGCAGATAGGCAAACTGCTTATAGCCCATTTCGGCGGCTTTGCGCAGGATCTTCTCCCGTGTGGCATCTGCCAGCACACCGGTATTGTTGATGGCCTTTGAAACTGTGTTGCGGGAAAGCTGCAGTTCGTTTGCAATATCCTGAATGGTGACTTTGGTTGCCATAAGTCATCCTCTTCCTTTTATAAATAAAGTCTGGTGACGGATCTTATTCTTTGCGACTCCAGTATAGTGCAAATGCACAAATTAGTCAAATGCAAAAATGCAAATCATCATTTTGCATATTTGCGCACTTTTGAATTTGTGCATCTGTACAAATCCACAATAATTTTTGATGTATACCATGAATTATCGTTGACATTCGCTTGCGTGAGTGGTATAAATGAATTACAGAGTTTTACATTTGCACAATCGAAACGAAAAAAGTAAAATTCAAAGGTGCAAATGTAAAGTGCGAATCAAACGGCAAGCAAATCAAAAAGGAGGAGAATGATTCATGAAAGCAAAGACGGCCTCGCCGGAAACGGCTGTGCTGACAGCAGAACGCAAGCTGCACAACACATGGGTCTACATCAAACGGCATTGGCAGCTTTACCTGTTGTTCCTGCTGCCTGCCGTGGCGCTGACGCTGGTGTTCAAGTACGCTCCCATGGGCGGTGTTCTGATCGCATTCCAGAAGTACAATCCCTTCAAAGGCATCTGGGGCAGCGAGTGGGTAGGCTTCAAAAACTTTACCCGCTTCATGTCCTCGCCGGACTTCCAGCGCTATCTGATCAACACCCTGAAGCTGAGCGTCTACGGTCTGCTGTGGGGCTTCCCGATCCCCATCCTGCTGGCATTCCTGCTCAACCGTATCGAGAGCAAGAAGATCAAGCAGAAGGTGCAGCTGGTGCTGTATATGCCCAACTTCATCTCGGTCATCGTGCTGTGCGGCATCGTCCGAGTGCTGCTGAGTGTCACCGGTCCGGTGAACGGCCTGCTTCACACCAGCATCAACTTCATGACGCTGCCGGAAGCGTTCCGCCCCATCTACATCATCAGCGGCATCTGGCAGGGTGCCGGCTGGGCATCCATCATGTACACCGCATCCCTTTCTAACGCCAGCAAAGATCTGAAGGAAGCTGCGATGATCGACGGCGCAAACCTGATCCAGCAGATCATGACGGTGGAGTGGCCCGCCATTAAGGATATGGTCGTTATTCAGTTTATCCTGCAGGCAGGCAACATCATGAGCATCGGTTTTGAAAAAGCCTATGCCCTGCAAACGGACCTGAACCTGAACACTGCCGAGATCATTGCAACGTACGTTTATAAAAAGGGCCTGTTGGACGGCGATTACAGCTTTTCCACGGCAGTCGGTCTGTTCAACACCATTGTCAACGTCATCCTGCTGATCGCAGTGAACAAGATCGTTGCCAAAATGAACGATGGCAAGGGCTTGTAAGGAGGGGTTTACCATGGCAAAACAGAAAAAATCAAAAATGGCCCTCTACACCAGACAAGATAAGATCATCCTGTACTGCGGCTACGCACTTCTGGGCTTGTTCCTGCTGGCGATCATCGTTCCGATGATCTACATCGTCATCGCGTCCTTTATGGACCCGGTCACTCTGCAAAACAAGGGCATCTCCTTTGATTTCAGCAAGTGGAGTCTGGATGCTTACCAGCGTGTCGTTTCGGACAAGCAGATCTGGGTCGGCTTCAGGAACGCAGTGCTTTACTCGATCATCTTCACCATCATCTCGGTAGCTGTGACGATGCTTGCCGCTTATCCCATGTCGCTGCCGGACTTCAAAGGCAAAAAGATCTTCAACACCTTGTTTGTGATCACGATGTTTTTCAGCGGCGGTCTGATCCCCACCTACCTGCTCATCAACAATCTGGGTCTGCTGGATTCCATGTGGGCGGTCATTCTGCCGGGAGCATTCAGCGTGTGGAACATGATCATTGCCCGTACCTATTATCAAGGCATCCCGCGTGAGCTGCGCGAAGCTGCGGATGTGGATGGAGCCAGCGAGATGCTTTACTTCTTCAAGATCCTGCTGCCCGTCTGTATGCCGGTGGTGGCAGTTCTGGCCCTGTGGCAGTTCGTGGCAATGTGGAACAGCTACTTTGACGCCATGATCTACCTGAACAGCGCATCGAAGCAGCCGCTGCAGCTGGTGCTGCGTTCCATCCTGATCCAGAGCCAGCCGGAATCCGGCATGATCGCAGATATCCAAAGTACTGCCGAACGTGCGAAGATGGCAGAGCTGCTCAAATATGCAACCATTATTATTTCCAGTCTGCCGCTGCTGGTGATGTATCCCTTCTTCCAGAAGTATTTTGATGCCGGCATCATGGCTGGTTCCATTAAAGGCTGAGGATATTCCAGAATTTTATGAGCCGGTACGCTCATCTGTTACACGAAAAAAGAAACATGAAAAAGGAGAAAATACCATGAAAAAGCTGATCTCTCGCCGCAACTTCCTCAAGGTCTGCGCTCTGGCGGGCTCTGCCGCTGCTCTGTCTGCCTGTGGCGGCAAATCCACCGGCAGCGGCGATTCTGCTGCCGCAGCTGTGGACGTGACCGGTGCCGTTACATTTCCGCTGTCCGAAAAGGTCACCTTTACCGGTATGACCAGCTTCCCTGTGGGCAGCGAACCCGAGCCGAACAACCGCACCATCTTCAAGCGTCTGGAAGAGCAGACCAATGTGCACATCGACTGGACCGCCATCCAGTCCGACCAGTGGAGCGATAAGATCACCCTGAATATGTCCAACCCCAACACCCTGACGGATTTTGTTTTTACTGCTGATTTTACCGACAGCAATCTGCTGCGCTACGCAGATCAGGGTGTCATCCTCAATCTGGAAGACTACATTGACAACAATATGCCTTATCTCCAGAAGGTCTTTGAGCAGTACCCGGAGTACCGCACCATGTGCACCGACAGCGATGGCCACATCTGGGCACTGCCCTGGATCGAGCAGCTCGGCTCAGAAAAGACCGCCATCCAGACCATTGGCAATATGAGCTTCATCAATACCAAGTGGCTGAACTTCCTCGGTCTGTCGATGCCCACCACAGTGGACGAGTTTGAGCAGGTGCTGATTGCATTCCGTGATAACGCCGCTTCTATCAAGGCAGAGTATGGCATTGCCGGCGGCAGTGGCTTTTCCGCAGACGAAAAAGGTTCCGCAGAGCAGAACGGCCAAAAAGAGAAAAGATTTAACAGCCTGTTGATTTTTCATTATTTTTATCTCCTAAACTTGTCGGCCGGGCAGACGGCTGCGCAGCGCCAAAGCCTCAGCTATGTGCATTTTAAGAACTTTCGGCGTATTTTGCAAGTCTGCAATCGTTCTTGCTAACCGCAAAATACGGTTCAGGCTTCGCGCCGTCAACCCGCACTTTTCCGCCGATTCCGCCGCAAACCGCCGCAGTTCCGGCCCCATGTCCAGCGCTTTTTCCAGCATATCGCCTTTCAGCTCAGCATTGCAGGTCAGGCCCGACGCCCCGAATGCCGCAAACCGCGCCGCCGCAATCTCTCTTGCCGCCAGAACCTGCGCCCGCATTTCCGCCGACCCGGTTCCGGTCTTGCCCGAGGTCAGGTCATACGGGCTGACCGCCGGCACTTCAATCTGCAAATCAAACCGGTCCAGAAACGGCCCCGACAGCTTCGCCAGATAATCCTCCGCGCATTGCGGAGCCTTCGCGCACATCCTTCCTTCCACGCCGAAAAAGCCGCAACGGCACGGGTTCATCGCCGCCACCAGCTGAAAATCCGCCGGATACACCGTATGCGCCATCACGCGCGAAATCACCGCCCGCTTGTTTTCCAGCGGCTGCCGCAGCGCGTCAAGCGCGGACCGCGAAAACTCCGGCAGCTCGTCCAAAAACAGCACGCCGCAGTTGGCAAGACTGCACTCGCCCGGACGAAACTGCGCTCCGCCGCCGGCAAGGGCGGCAGCGCTGGCCGAGTGGTGCGGGCTGCGGAAGGGGCGGGCAGAGATCAGCCCGCGTCCCTGCGGCAGCTGCCCGGCAATGGAGTAGATCTTGGTCGTCTCCACCGCTTCCTCCCGGGTCAGAGGTGGCAGGATGCCCGGCAGGCGCTTTGCCAGCATGGATTTGCCGGTGCCGGGTGCGCCGGTCAAAAGCACGTTGTGCCCGCCTGCGGCCGCTATGACCATGGCGCGCCGCGCCAGCGACTGCCCCATCACGTCCGCAAAATCCGGCACCTGCTGCCATGCGTCCTCCGGGTCAAAGGGGATGGCAGCGGCAGGGGAGAGGGGGCGGATGCCCTTCAGTGCCTCCACCACCTCCCGGGCGGTGTGGGCTGGATAGACGGTCATGGTGTCGGCACAGGCCTCGGCTGCCTCGGCGGCGTTCTCTGTCGGGACGTACAGCGCCCGGATGCCGTGCTCGGCAGCGGCAAGCGCCATGGGCAGCACGCCGGACACCGGGCGCAGACTGCCGTCCAGTGCAAGCTCGCCCAGAAAGGCAGCATCGGCAGGTACTTCTTCTAACTGTCCGCTGGCGGTCAGCAGCGCCAGAAGCAGCGGCAGGTCGTACACCGGGCCGGTCTTGCGCACATCGGCGGGGGCAAGGTTGATGGTGATGCGCCGGTCCGGGAAGCGGAAGCCAAGGTTTTTGATGGCGGCGCGCACCCGGTCGGCGCTTTCCCGCACGGCAGAGTCCGGCAGGCCGACGATGGAAAACGCGGGCAGCCCGCCGGAAACATCGGCTTCCACCGCAACGGCAAAGCCGCGCAGCCCGTTCAGGCCAAAGCTGTTGGTCACAGAATACATGGTGTCCCTCCCTGCATGGCGCATGGTTTGTCAAAAATGCTAAAAGTGGAAAATAATGGATATATTTTCCATACTTCGACAGTTTTTTCTGTTTAAAATCATTATAGTAAAGCACAGGAAAGTTGTCAATGCAGCAGAAAGGAGAACGAGAGAACATGACAAATGGGGAATGTTGCCGCTATATCCGTACCTATTCAGAACTGGAGGGCTTGCAACACGCCTGTACGCTGGTGTACTGCGCCGCATCCACCCCGCAGGGGGTGCTGGCACAGCTGCGCCGGGAGCAGGGCGGCAAGGTGCGCAGCAGCACGGTGCTTGCCCCGGCGGACAGCTTTGGCCGGGTGATGCGGCTGCTGCGCTACCTGTGTGAAAACGGCGTGGGGCCGGAGCAGTGGCTGGAGGTGCTGGAGGATGTACACCAGCCCTACCAGCTGCTGGATACTTCGAAAAACGCAATAAATATAGCAGAAGAACCGGTTTTTTGTGGCATTTGTCGGTTTTAAGGGCACAAACTTCGGCCATTTTACGCAATTGACATAAGCGGAGCAAGAGTTTATAGTATAAGTAGGTTTATACAAACCATTTCGATCCGGGGAAAAAGATTTTAAACAAAGGTAAGGTGTACAAGATGTATCTGGATGAATATAAGCGCTGGCTGGCAGCGGATCTGGAGGATGCAGACCTGAAGCCGGAGCTGGCAAAGGTCGAAGGCAATGACGATGAGATCAAGGATCGCTTTGCTGTGGCGCTGAAGTTTGGCACCGCAGGTCTGCGCGGCGTGCTGGGTGCCGGTACCAACCGCATGAACATCTACGTTGTCCGTCAGGCAACGCAGGGTCTGGCAAACTGGGTGCTGACCCAGGGCGGTACCCAGACTGTGGCCATCAGCTACGACAGCCGCCTAAAGAGTGATGTCTTTGCCAAGACCGCCGCTGGCGTTCTGGCAGCCAACGGTATCAAGGTGCGCATCTATGATGCCCTGATGCCTGTGCCCGCGCTGAGCTTTGCTACCCGTTACTATAACTGCAACGCCGGTATCATGGTCACCGCTTCCCACAACCCTGCCAAGTACAACGGCTACAAGGCCTACGGCCCGGACGGCTGCCAGATGACCGATGACGCCGCCGCCATCGTCTATGATGAGATCCAGAAGACCGATGTGCTCACCGGTGCAAAGTACATCTCCTTTGCCGAGGGCGTGGAGAACGGCATGATCCGCTTTGTGGGCGACGACTGCAAAAAGGCGCTGTACGATGCCATTGAGGCACGTCAGGTGCGCCCGGGTCTGTGCAAGACTGCCGGCCTGAAGTTGGTGTACAGCCCGCTGAACGGCTCCGGCCTTGTGCCCGTGACCCATGTGCTCAACGATATGGGCATCACCGATATCACCATCGTGCCCGAGCAGGAGTACCCCAACGGCTACTTCACCACCTGCTCCTACCCCAACCCCGAGATCTTCGAGGCACTGAAGCTGGGTCTGGAACTGGCCACCAAGACCGGTGCCGACCTGATGCTGGCTACCGACCCCGACGCCGACCGCGTGGGCATTGCCATGAAGTGCCCGGACGGCAGCTATGAGCTGGTGTCCGGTAACGAGATGGGCGTTCTGCTGCTGGATTACATCTGCGCAGGCCGTATCGAGAAGGGCACCATGCCCAAGAACCCCGTGGCAGTCAAGTCCATCGTGTCCACTCCGCTGGCAGACGCTGTGGCAAAGCATTACGGCGTGGAGATGCGCAATGTGCTGACCGGCTTCAAGTGGATCGGCGACCAGATCGCCAACCTCGAGGCTGCCGGTGAGGTCGACCGCTTCATCTTCGGCTTTGAGGAGAGCTACGGCTATCTGGCTGGCCCCTACGTCCGCGATAAGGACGCCGTCATCGGCTCCATGCTCATCTGCGAGATGGCTGCTTACTACCGCAGCATCGGTTCCTCCATCAAGCAGCGTCTGGAAGAGATCTACGCTCAGTACGGCCGCTACCTGAACAAGGTGGACAGCTTCGAGTTCCCCGGCCTGACCGGCATGGAGAAGATGGCTTCCATCATGCAGAAGCTGCGTGATAACCCGCCCGCCGAGCTGGCTGGCCACAAGGTGGTCAAGGTGACCGACTACAAGAAGCCCGAGGAGACCGGCCTGCCTGCAGCAAACGTGCTGATCTACGCACTGGAAAACGGTGCTACCGTTGTGGTGCGTCCCTCCGGCACTGAGCCGAAGATCAAGACCTACTTCACCACTCTGGGCAAGGACCTGGCCGAGGCTCAGGCTCAGAAGGATGCTCTGGCAGCTGCCATCGAGCCCATCCTCGCATAACGCAGAAATTTCATAGAAAATTTATGCCCCCGTACAGCGCCAAAAGTGCTGCACGGGGGCATTTTTGATGGGCGCGGGCAGTTGCAGTTTGTGGGTGGATACGCTATAATATTCAATGAATAATAATATGCTCTGTGCAGTGCGGCACGGGGCAGGAATAAAATGGGGCAGGTGTAAGAAATTGGAACATCGTGTAACGGCAGTCCTGGTGGCGGCGGGTTCTTCCACCCGGATGGGATTTGATAAACTGAGCTTCGATCTGGGCGGTGAGACCGTCTTGGAGCGGAGCGTCCGGGCCTTTGACGAGTGTCCGGAGGTGGACGAGCTGGTGATCGTGACCGGCGCGTCCAGTGAGAATGCCCAGCGGGCCGCTGCCCGCTGCAAAAAGCCGGTGCGGTTGGTGAAGGGCGGCTCGACCCGCGCCGAGAGCGCCCGCAGCGGCGTGGCCGCTGCCCACGGCAGACTGGTGGCCGTCCACGACGCGGCCCGGCCCTTCGTGAGCCAGAGCGTTATCGCCGACACGATAGCGGCCGCTGCCCGCTGCGGTGCCGCCGCCCCGGCAGTGCCGGTGAAGGACACCATCAAGCAGGCGAAGGGCGGAAACGGCAAGACTGTGCCGGAAGGCTGCATGGTGGAGAACACCCCCGACCGCAGCACCCTTTATGCGGTTCAGACGCCCCAGTGCTTCGACCGCGCAGCCTATCTGGCGGCGCTGGATGAACTGGACGAGGCCAGCGCCCGCCTCGTCACCGACGACTGCAGCCTGTTTGAGCTGACGGGCCGTCCGGTGGAGCTGGTACAGGGCGACTACGCAAACATCAAGATAACCACCCGGGAGGACCTGCCCCGGACCGAGAACGGAGGAAAGAAAATGCGCATTGGTCATGGTTACGACGTCCACCGTCTGGTGGAGGGCCGCAAGCTCATCCTGGGCGGCGTGGAAGTGCCGTATGAAAAGGGCCTGCTGGGCCACTCAGACGCCGACGTGCTGGCCCACGCGGTCATGGACGCCGTGCTGGGCGCAGCGGCGCTGGGCGACATCGGCCAGCACTTCCCCGATACGGCGGAAGAGTACGCCGGTGCCGACAGCCTCATGCTGGCCCGCCGTGTGGCAGAAATCATGACCGAGCACGGCTGGCGCATCGAGAACATCGACGCCACCATCCTCTGCCAGCGCCCGAAGCTGGCCCCCCACATCCCGGCCATGCGGGCAAAGCTGGCCGAGGCTTTCGGGATGCCGGTGGACGCCGTGAGCGTCAAAGCCACCACCGAGGAGCATCTGGGCTTTACCGGCGAGGGGCTGGGCATCGCGGCCCACGCCGTCGCCCTCATCGAAGCAGTGTGAACGGGAGAATGTGACCCATGACTCTGAACTCTATCGTAGCAAACTTCCAGACCTTCAAGCTGGTAGACCTGCTGGACATCCTCATCATCGCGTTCCTCATCTACCAGCTGCTGGGCTTCGTCAACCGCACCCGCGCCGGCCAGCTGGCCAAGGGCGCGCTCATCGTCATGGCGGTCTATCTGGTGGCGAACATCCTGAATATGCGCACCGTCACCTGGCTGCTCAACTCGCTGCTGCAAGTCGGTCTGCTGACGCTGGTGGTGCTGTTCCAGCCCGAGATACGGCGTGCGCTGGAGCGGATGGGCCAGACCGACCAGTGGGCCTATCGCTTCTTCAATAAAAACCGCTACAACGACACCAGCCTCAAGGGCGCGTGGCGCAGCGCCATCATCGCCATCTGCGACGCGGCAGAGCGCTTTTCGGAGACCAAGACCGGCGCGCTCATCGTGCTGGAACGGAACACCAACCTTTCTGAGATCGTCCGCACCGGCACGCCCGTGAACAGCGCAGTCAACCTCGAGGTGCTGGGTACCATCTTCTACGAGGGTACCCCCCTCCACGACGGCGCAGCCATCATCGAGGATGGCCGCATCAAGGCCGCAGGCTGTGTGCTGCCCCTTTCCAACAACCTGGATTTGGGCAAGGACATGGGTACCCGCCACCGCGCCTGCCTCGGCATCGCCGAGAACTCCGACGCCATCGCCATCGTGGTCAGCGAGGAGACGGGCATCATCTCGATGGCGAAAAACGGTGTACTCATGCGCCACTTTGACCGTCAGACCCTTTACACCCGGCTGGTGGATGAGATGATACCCAAGGAGACCGCCAGCGAGAAGAGCGCTGCCGAGGGCTGGAAGGCCCGGGGCAAGCGCCTGCTGAACTGGGTGAACAACAAGGAGGAGGATGAGCAGCAATGAGCACTGAGCAGAACAACGGCAAGCCTGCCGTACCCCCCAAGCGCAATCTGCTGAACGACCGCCGCATCCGGCTCCTGCTTTCTTTGCTGGGTGCAGTCATCGCGTGGATGGCTGTCACCATCGTCGTGCAGCCCGGCACCACCACCACCATCTATAATGTTCCGGTGGACTTTACCTATGATTCGGCTGCCTACACTTCCCGGGGCCTGAGCATCGTCAATGCGGAGGAAAAAACGGTCAACCTGAAACTTTCCGGCGACGGCTACACCATCGGCAGCCTGTCGGCCAACGACTTTGTCGTCTACCCCGACTGGTCCAGCGTCCGCGACAGCGGCGAAAAGAGCCTGCGCCTTCAGGTGCGGAGCCAGAGCACCCTGCTCACCGGTGTGTCCGTCTCCATCGACGGCGACAACACCGTGGACGTGGTGTTCGATGTGGTGGAAGAAAAGACCCTGCCCATCCAGGTGACGACGAATTACCTGAAGATAGCAGACGGCTATATTCTCTACGGCACCGACATCTCGAAGGAGACGGTGACTCTCTCCGGACCCAGCACCGAGCTGAGCCAGGTGGAGACCTGCACCGCCGAAGTGACCTACAACGGCGAGCTGACCAGCCCCGTCACTCTGGATACCAGCCTGCGTTTTTACACCCGCAGCGGCAGGGAGGTGGAATTTGAGTATACTACTCTGGAAACGGACAGCGTCGAGGTCACGCTGCAGGTGTATAAGCTGGCCACCCTGCCGGTGGAAGTCAGCTTTATCAACGCGCCCCGCGACTTTGACCCCTCGGTGCTGGTCTACTCCCTGAGCAAAAAGACCCTCAATGTGGCCGGCCCGGAGTCCCAGATCGACCGTCTGTCCACCCTGTCGGTGGGTACCATCGACCTTTCCACCTTTGCACTGGATAAGGTGTACGAAATGCCCATCGAACTGCCCAGCGGCATCCGTCTGCTGGACAACATCTCCAGCATCACGGTCAGCTTCGACAGCTCCCGTCTGGAAACCAAGACCATGAACCTGCCCGCCAGCTGTGTGCAGGTCATCAACCTGCCCTCCACCTACACTCTGACCGTGGAGACGGAGCGGCTGATGAACGTCACCCTCTGCGGCCCGGCCGGTTCGCTGGAAGCACTGAATCCGGAACAGGTGGTCATTGAAATCGACGCCGACGACTTCTATGTCGCCATCGGCCAGCAGAACATCGCCTGCCGCCTCTATGTGCCGGCCAACGACAAAATTTTTGCGCTGGGCAGCTATGTGGTGCAGTGCAAGATAGAAAGTAACTGAGTATATGATCCTGATCCATGATATTCGCCTGCCCCTCTCCGCCGGGGAGCCGCAGGCCTACGAAAAAGCCCTCCGCCTCGCCCGCATCCCCCGGGGAAAGGTGAGCCATCTGGGCATCGCCCGGCTCTCGGTGGACGCCCGCCACGGCCAGCCCAAGCTGGTGTACACCGTGGCCGTGACCCTGAAAGAAGAGAGGGAAGAGGCCGCCTGTGCGGGTGCTTCCCGCAGCGTCACCGTCCGGGGCAAGACCGATCTCTCGGTGCAGAACGGCACTCTGCCGCTGACGCACCGGCCTGTGGTCTGCGGCCTCGGCCCGGCGGGCCTCTTTGCGGCGCTGCTGCTGGCCCGTCAGGGCTACCGGCCCATCGTGCTGGAACGCGGCCCGGCGCTGGACGAGCGCGTCAAGGCCGTGGAGCATTTCTCCACCACCGGTGAGCTGGACGAAAACGCCAACATCCAGTTCGGCGAGGGCGGCGCCGGCACCTTCTCGGACGGCAAGCTCACCACCCGCATTGGCGACGAGCTCTGCGGCTTCGTGACCGAAGTGTTCCTCGAGCACGGCGCGCCGAAGGAAATTGCCTGGCAGCAGAAGCCCCATGTCGGCACCGACCTGCTGCGGGGCGTCATCACTTCGATTCGAAAAGAGATCGAGTCGCTGGGCGGCGAAGTCCACTTCAACACAGCCCTCACCGGCTTCGAGCGGCGGGATGGCCAGCTCGTCGGCATCCAGACCACGGACGGTGCGTTCCCCTGTGAGGCGCTGGTGTTCGCGGTGGGCCACTCGGCCCGCGACACCTTCGGGATGCTGATGGACAGCGGCCTCGTGCTGGAGTGCAAGCCCTTCAGCGTCGGCTTCCGGGCAGAGCATCTCCAATCGGAAATCGAAAAGAGCCTCTACCACGAGGCGGCGGGCCATCCGGCCCTGCCGCGCGGCGAATATCAGCTTTCGCAGCACGTTGAAAAACGGTGCGTTTATACGTTCTGTATGTGTCCGGGCGGCCAAGTGGTGGCTTCGGCCAGCGAAAAGGGACGCGTCGTGACCAACGGCATGAGCTACCACGCCCGCAGCGGCAGGAATGCCAACGCGGCCGTGGTGGTCAGCGTGGGCGGTGAAGACTTCGGCAACGACCCCCGGAAGGCCATCGCCTTCCAGCGGGAGCTGGAAGCCCGGGCCTATGCGGCAGGCCGTCCCGGCGGAGAGTATGCCGCCCCGGCGGAGAACATCCAGAGCTTTTTGGAGGGCAGGGGTCGGCTGAACATTGGCCGCGTCCAGCCCACCTATGACCGGGGCGTCGTCGCTGCGGACCTCGGCGCGTTGCTGCCGACCGAGCTGGCCGACACCCTGCGGGCCGGTCTGCGGGCTTACGAGCGGAAAATTGCGGGTTACACCGCCCCTGAGGCCATTCTGACCGGCCTCGAGACCCGCACCAGCAGCCCGGTGCGGCTGAAACGGGAAGAAAATTTTGAATGCGCCCAGCTGGCAGGATTGTATCCCTGCGGCGAGGGTGCCGGATATGCGGGCGGCATCATGAGTGCCGCCGTCGATGGCCTGCGGGTGGCCCGCGCCATCATCAGCCGGTACAGCCCGGCAGAAGGGTGAGAAGTTGAATGACTGATCGTGAAAACGATTTTAACCGCACGGCGCAGGACGGCGAGGGCCGTCAGGTGCAGCAGGAACTGGAACGCCAGCTCCGCGAGCTGGGCGACACCATGTCCGACTCCTTCCGCCACGGCTTTGAGGGCCGGGGCGAGGAGATCGGCGACCGTGTGTGGGATGTGGGCCGCGCCGCGGTGAACGCCGCCGGTTATGGCATCTCGGAGGCAGGCCGGGCCTTTCAGGCCGGAAAACAGGAGTACCAGAAGCGGGCCGAGGAGGCCAGAAGCAGCGCCAGCGCCAGCGGGATGACCGACTGGGCGCGCAATTTCTTTGCGAAGAAGCCGGAACCGACGGCCATCGAGAATATCCGCACCAGCGCGAAAAAGCGCCACAGCGCAGGCGTCGCCATGCTGGCGACCGGCATCACCTTCGCCGTCATCTTCGGCATCACGGCCATCGCCTGCTTTGGCACGGCGGGGGCGTTCACGTCCGGCGGCGTGATCGTCGAAACCGCGGATACGTTCCTCAGTGCCATCGGCGATCTCGCACTGGGTGCTATCGCGGTGACGGGGTGGTGCTCTGCCGCTGTGACCGCTGTGTTCGGCTGGCTGACCGCAGCGGGCGCATCCCGTATGAAGGCCGCCAAGACCCTGGAGCTCTACGCCGATACCGCCGAGGGCTTCGACTGGCACAAGGGCCTGTCCCTCTCCATGCTGGCCGACCTGACGCATAAAAAGAAGACCAAGGCACTCAAGATGCTGCGGAAATTCATCCACAAGGGCTGGCTCAGTGCCTGGCTGGACGAGAAAAACGACAAGCTCTACCTGACGGCAGAGGACTACCGCGCTGCACAGGAAAATCAGCCCCAGCCCGAACCGGAAAAAGCGCCGGAACAGGCCGGAGAAGTCCCCCTGAACCTCGAGACGACCCGCCGCTTTGCGCAGGTGCTCGAGAAGGAGCAGGAACTCATGGAGGATGAGCGGGCTGTGGAGGAGCTGCAGCATATGCAGAAGACCACCGAGTCCATCTGTGCCTGGCTGGAAGCCCACCCCGAGAGCCTGCCCAAGGCCCGCCGTTTTGCAGAGTATTATATCCCCACCACCCTCAAGCTCCTGCACACTTATAACGATGTGCAGGGCCAGCAGGGGGAGAACGCCGAGGCCATCCGCCGGGATATCGCCGGCATCCTGCATACGCTCAACCAGGCCTATGATAACCTCTACGATAAGCTTTTGAGCGATGTGGCGCTGGATGTTTCCAGCGAAATTGCCGCCCTGCAGGGGATGCTGGCGAATGACGGACTGACCGGGGAGGGAATGCTATGACCTACCGGGCCTGGAACCTGAAGACGCTGGATCGCGCGGCGGTGCGGGAGCTGACCCACGCCATCGCGGAACAGAATACCGAAGAACTGGAATATCACAGCCAGAGCGAGGAGCCCTGGACGGAAGCGCAATACAATGCCACCCTGGCCGCCCAGCAGAAAGAAAGCGCCCTGCTGGCGGGCATTCTGGCGGCCCGTGGCATCACCGATCCGACGGAGGCGCTGACCCTGCTGGCGGGCGAGGAAGAGCTGACCGACCCCATGCTCCTGACCGACATGGACAAGGCCTGTGCCCGCATTTTGCAGGCCATTGACAACGAAGAGACCATCGTGGTCTTTGGCGACTACGATGTGGACGGCGTGACTGCCACGGCCCTGCTCTACCAGCACCTGAAAGGGATGGGAGCCAACGTCAAATGTATGCTGCCCAGCCGGGAGGGCGATGGCTACGGCCTCTCCAAAAACGCCATCCAGTCCATCCACGACAAGGGCTGCCAGCTCATCGTCACGGTGGACAACGGCATTGCCGCCATTGAGGAAGCCGAGTTTGCAGCCTCCCTGGGGGTAGACCTCATCGTCACCGACCACCATCTGCCCCACGAGGTGCTGCCCAAGGCTGTGGCCGTGGTGGATCCCCGCCGGGCCGACGACACCAGCCCTTTTAAGGGCCTGTGCGGCGCGGGCGTGGCGTTCAAGCTCTGTGCCGCGCTGGACGGCTGCCCGCCGGAGGAGATGCTGGATTACTGCGGCGACCTGGCCGCCGTGGGCACGGTGGCTGACGTGATGCCCCTGACGGGGGAGAACCGAACCCTGGTCAAAGCGGGCCTGCGGCAGCTGCAGCAGACCGACCGCCCTGGCTTGATGGCTCTGCTGGAAGAAGTAGGCCTTGCGGGCAAGCCCGTCACGGCAGAGAACGTCAGCTACGCCATTGCCCCCCGCATCAATGCGGCGGGCCGGATGGACAGTGCCGTCACCGCCCTGCAGCTCGTCCTCTGTGAGGACGAGGACCGGGCCGCGGAGCTGGCCCACCGGCTGACGGAGATCAATGTTTCCCGGCAGGAGACGGAACAGGAGATCGTCAAGGCAGCGCAGGAGCTGCTGGATCGGGAGCCGGGCCTTTTGGAAGACCGGGTCATCCTGCTCTGGGGGCAGAACTGGCACCCCGGCGTCATCGGCATCGTGGCCTCCCGTCTGGTGGAAAAGACCGGGCGGCCCGTCATCGTCGTCTCCATTGATGAGAACGGTGAAGGCAAGGGCAGCGGCCGCAGCGTGCAGGGCTTCAACCTGCACGAGTGCATCGCTTCCTGCGCCGACCTGCTTCTCCGTTTTGGCGGCCATGCCATGGCGGCGGGCCTCTCGGTGCGGGCGGAGAATCTGCCTGCCCTCCGCCGCCGGATGAACGATTGGGCGGCCCGGGAGTGTCCGGTGCTGTATACCCCGCCGCTGGAGTGCGACCTCTCCATCCGGCTGGACCGGGTCACGGTGGAAAGCGTAGCCCGGCTGGATCAGCTGGCCCCCTATGGAGCCGAGAACCCCACCCCGGTGTTTCTGCTGGAAAAAGCCGTGGTGGAGGGCATCTACCCGGTCTCGGAGGGAAAGCACTGCCGCCTGCGCCTGCGGCAGGGGAATGCCAGCATTTACGCGGTCTGGTTCGGGATGCACCCGGAGCAGCTGCCCTACGCCATGGGCGATGTCGTGGATGCCGCCCTCAACCTCTCGGTGTATGAATCGGCCCGGGGCCCGCAGCTCTCCGGCCGCGTCATCGAGCTGCACCCGGCGGGGCTGGGCCATGCCGTGGCCGAGCAGACCGCGCTGGTGCAGGCCCTGCGCCGGGGCACCCCGCTGCAGGACGAACAGAAAAAGCTTATCGCTCCCGTGCGCAGTGAGATCATCACGGTGTACCGGGAGCTTCAGACCCGCCGCTGGCACGCGGAAGACCTGCAGCCTCTGTTTGCCAAGCTTGGCGAGCAGCAGACGGGAAAAACTCTGGTAGCGCTCACGGCGCTGGAACAGGTGGGCCTGATTGCCGCGGTAGAACACGGCGGGGCAAAGTTCTGGGAGCTTGTGCCCACGGCTGGGAAGAAAAACCTGGCCGACGCGCCCATCCTGAAATGTTTGGAGGGAGAGTAAAATGCCTGACGAAAAAGTAAAAACGGGGGCGGCCGGGGAGGATTCCTACTCGGCCAAGACCCACCTGCACCAGCCTGCGGTGGCACCGGAGACGGCCACCGTGGCCGCCACGGCCCTGCCGGCCAATGCACCGGAGGGCGCTCTGCCCTCGGAAGTGCGGCCGGAGATCGTGACCTATGAAAAGCTTGTGGAGGCCATCAAGGCCAGCGGCAAGGCCTACAACAT
>OLSF01001683.1_pt1 | contig 19147 bp, 11 predicted proteins | sample 1672301 | NCBI WGS metagenome assembly OLSF01 (sample SAMEA3136669, study PRJEB25190) | human gut metagenome | biome: human gut; feature: human-associated habitat; material: faeces | place: Austria | collected 2013
TCGACCTTAATCAATTTATTAACTTAACACAGTGACAAAGATATGAGAAAAATTTTGTTGATGAGGCTTTTTTATCTAAAAAAATTAGATTTTAAGCAATTATTGCAAACCTATGAAAATCACATTATTCCTTCTCCTGCTTGTTATATTTCAGGTGTACAGCGGGAACTGCTACTCTCAGAATGCCAGGGTCAGCATTCAAAATGCCCGGCTGAGGGTAGGGCAAGTTCTCGAGCAAATTGAATCGCAAACAGAATACTTATTTGTATATAACAAACAGAACGTCGATGTACGCCGTACCGTCGACATCAATGCAAGCAACCAAACTGTTTCCGAAGTACTTGACCAAATGTTCAAAGGGACAGACATCAAGTATGTGATGGAAGGCAAAAACATCGTTTTAACCAAAAACAGCAGGAGTGCTGAGGATAAGACAAACACTCTGCAGGAAATGGCTATTGTAAGAGGAAAGGTGACGGACTCCAAAGGCGAACCGATTATCGGTGCCAACATTCTTGAAAAAGGGACCGCCAATGGTGTTATCACCAATACCGAAGGAGAATTTAGTATGAATATCCCTCCTTATGCCACTATTGTCGTATCCTACATCAGTTATGAACCGCAAACCATTGCCCTGAACGGTAGAAACAATCTCCACATCCGGATGGAAGAAAAGAACCTCACCCTGGAGCAGGTAGTGGTAACCGCCATGGGTATCCAGAAGAAAATGTCCTCATTGACCTATTCTACCCAACAGATAAGCAGCAGTGAGCTGACCCGTGCCAAAGAACCGAACATGATTAATACACTGGCAGGAAAGACGGCCGGAGTACAAATCAATAAAACCGCCAATTTAGGAGGTTCTGCCAAAGTCGCCATCCGCGGTGCACGCTCTGCATTTGCCAGCGGCAACAACCAGCCCTTGTACGTAATTGACGGTGTTCCTATGCTGAACAGCTCAACAGAATCCACCTCCACCGTAATCGGCGGTAACTACGATGGATTGAACCGTGATGCCGGTGACGGGATTTCCAACTTGAATCCGGACGACATAAAAAGCATCAACATCCTGAAAGGTTCTTCTGCCGCCGCGCTTTATGGTTCGCAGGCAGCTAATGGCGTCATTCTGATCACCACTAAAAAGGGAAAGGCCGGACTGCAGCGCGTTACATTCTCCTCCAACCTGACCGTAAGTCACGCCATCAGTACCCCCGAATTCCAAAATACATACGGCCGGAACGAAGATGGCGGTACGGCAAGCTGGGGTACAAAAGGCAATGTAACGGACTATGACAACATAGGCGAGTTCTTCAGCAATGGCATCACCACTTTCAATTCGCTGGCTATCACTACCGGAAATGAAAAGGTACAAACTTATTTCTCATACGCCAACACCACGGCTAAAGGAATTGTGGACAATAACAAACTACAGAAGAATAACCTGAACCTACACGAAACGGCCAGCCTCTTCAACAACAAGCTGAAACTGGACGGCATTGCAACACTAATGACCCAAACCGTCAAGAACTCCCCTGCTACCGGCGGCTATTATCTGAATCCGCTGGTCAGCTTGTACAGTTTCCCACGTGGCGTAGATATGAGCACTTACAGAGAAAACTTTGAAACGTGGAATGCCGACCGCAATATGATGACACAAAACTGGATTGAAAAGAATGGAGATGGTACCGTCAGTGAATGGGGACAGAATCCCTACTGGCTGAAAAACCGCGTGCTCAGTGGCTACAAGCGTTATCGCGCTGTGGCATCGGCCAGAGCCAATCTGCACATTACGGACTACTTCAGCCTGCAGGTACGGGGTAATGTGGATTATATCAGTGATAAATTCGACAATAAGATGTATGCCACTACAGCTCCCAACATCGCCGGCAAATACGAGGACAAGGAAAACGGACGTTACATCTGGTCGGACAGCCAGGAAATCCAAGTCTACGGTGACGCAATGGTCTTGTTCAACAAGGAATTTGATGACTTCTCCCTCAACACGGCACTGGGTGCCAGCATCAACATGAGTAAAGTCAACTCCCTGACAATAGACTCAAGGCTTGCTTCCCTCTACAAACCGAATGTATTTACCGTCCCCAATGTAGTGATGGACTCCAAAGCAGCCGTAAACCAGAGCATCGACAGCAAACGCACGCTCCAATCAGTATTTGCCACCATGCAGTGGGGCTGGAAAGGATTACTATACCTGGACATTACCGCACGTAACGACTGGTCATCCACATTAGCCCACACAGACAGCAAGAATACCGGATTCTTCTATCCCTCCATAGGAGCTACCTGGATTCTTAACAAAACCTGCTCCCTGCCCAAATGGATAAGTTTTGCAAAAGTGCGCGCTTCATGGGCGGAAGTCGGTAATGACCTCCCGATAGGAATCACCAATCCGGTAGACATCATCATGGTAGGCGGCAGTATCAATGTAAATACCGTAGAACAGCGTGGTGACCTAAAACCGGAAATCAGCAGCTCCATCGAATTCGGTACAGAATGGCGCTTCTTCCATCACCGCTTCGGGATAGACTTCACTTGGTATCAGACCAATACCAAGAACCAGTTGTTGAGAATGGACAATCCTACGGGCTCCACCTATAAATACCGGTATGTCAATGCCGGAAAAATACGTAACCAGGGTTTTGAGCTGACGGTAGACGCCACTCCGCTACTATACAGAAACTTTTCGTGGAAGAGTCTCATCAACATGTCCGCCAACAAGAACAAAGTAGTGACCCTGCATCCTGACTATCCGGAATTTTCCTACTACGAAGAAGGTTTCAACGCAGGCTATCAGATGCGTGTCAAAGAAGGAGGCAGCCTGGGGGATATTTATGGAAATGCTTTCCGCCGTAACGAGGATGGCAGCATCATGGTTGATGAAACCAGCAAAAGGCCTTTAGGAAATACCGGAAACAAGGATTTGCTTGGGAATGCCAATCCTGACTTCACTATGGGATGGAGCAATACACTTACCTACAAAGACCTGGAGCTCTATTTCCTGATAGATTTCCGCTTCGGCGGCGAAGTCATGTCACTGACACAGTCTGAGTTGGATGCCAACGGCGTGACCAAAGTCACCGAAGATGCCCGCACCCGGGGATATGTAGAATACCAAGGACAGAAGTTCAACGACCCGAGAGCATTCTACAGTGCAGTAGGCGGCAGAAATGCCATCTCCGAATATTATATGTACGACGCAACCTGCATCAGACTCCGTGAAGTATCACTGAGCTATTCTTTCCCGAAAACGATACTGGAAAACAGTAGATTCATAAAGGGAATCGACGTATCATTGGCAGCGCGCAACTTGTGTTTCTTAAAGAAGGAAGCACCGTTCGACCCCGATGCAGTAATGTCCGTAGGCAACAACAATCAAGGAGTAGACGTGTTTGGCATGCCTACTACCCGGAATATCGGCTTTAACCTAAGATTAACCTTTTAAAATGAATACCTTATGAAAAACAAGTGCATCATATTCCTTTTCTGCCATAGCATATTGCTGCTTGCAGCTTGCACCGGCGGTTTTGAGAACGACAACGAAATCAAGGGAGGTTTCTCGGACGACAAAAAGGAAATAGATTTCCAGAACCAGACTGCTCCATTCGAACCCATACAGTCGGGCATCTACTTCAATATAGGTTCTGTAGGCTTAAATTGGGTATGGCAGATGACACAATCCCTGAACCATGACATGTTCTCCGGCTACTTCATGGACCCTATTCCTAAATTCATGAAATCCAACGCCTGCTACAACCTGAACTCAGGCTGGACCAATGCCGCATGGCAATGTACTTACGGATATGTCTACACGGAAGTGCAGAAGGCAGAAAAGAACTTTTATGGCAATGACAACCTGAAAGGCTATCTCGGCATTACTGAAATCTTGAAAGTAGAACTGATGCACCGCATTGCCGATACATACGGTCCGCTGGTCTACCATCAACTGGGTGAGACACCCCGGGTTTACGGACAGCAAGAAGCCTATACACGCTTCTTTGCAGACCTGGACGAAGGGCAGCAATTGATAAGGGAATACCTGGACGAGGGCGGTGACAACAACAAATTCAAAGAGTATGATATGCTGACCAACGGCAAGACCTTGAAGGAGTGGTTAAAGTTTGCCAACTCACTACGTTTGCGCCTTGCCATGCGCATCTCCAATGTAGATGCAACACTTGCCAAAGACCAAGCAACCAAAGCACTGAATGACAATCAAGGTGTACTGGAAGGTGCAAGGGAAACCATCGCTGTAATGGGCAAGAACTATATCAATCCTTTGTGTGCCGTTGCCGGTTGGGGTGAAGTCTACATGAATGCCTCGATGGAATCCATTGTCAACGGTTATGAGGACCCGCGTGGCAAGAAATGGTATAACACCGCCCTTCTCGAAGGTTATCAAAAACAGTTGTTAGGCATTCCCATCGGGTTACCCATGAAAGACGGTGACGCCAACATTTACAGTTTTTGCTCTTCCCTCAACACAAGTACCATCGGCGAAAAGACCGGAGCCGTATTGATGAGTGCGGCAGAAGTCTGGCTGCTCAGGGCCGAAGCAGCCCTCCGTGGCTATACCAAAGAGAATCCCCGCACATGCTATGAATACGGGGTAAGTACTTCATTTACACAGTGGGACTGTGCTGGTGCCTCCGAATATCTGGAAAGCGACAAAACCCCTGCCGATTATAAAGATGTAGTCTCGGGCGGCAAGGTAGGCAAGGACATGAAAGCCTTGATTACCATATCCCCCAAATGGGAAGAAGATGCAGACATAGAGACGAAACTCGAAAAGATTATTACCCAGAAGTGGCTGGCATGCTGGCCCGAAAGTTATGAGGCATGGGCTGAGCAACGCCGTACCGGATACCCCAAACTTTTCAAGGTCCAAAACAACACCGGAAAAGTGATTGATACGGATATCATGATCCGCCGCCTTCCGTTCTCGACGGATGCCGCCACTGCCGACCCGGCACAATACGCTACCCTCACGGAAAAACTGGGTGGCGCAGATAACGGCGCCACCCGCCTTTGGTGGGATACGGGGAAAAACTCTTTCTAGAACAGACTCCACGCAACCGTAAGCCCTGCCATCACAATGGCTACCATGCTCATCAGCTTGATTAGGATATTCAAGCTCGGACCGGATGTGTCCTTGAACGGGTCTCCTACGGTGTCACCCACGACTGTAGCCTTGTGGACTTCACTGCCTTTGCCGCCAAAGTTGCCTTCTTCCACATACTTTTTGGCATTATCCCATGCACCACCGGCATTTGCCATGAAGATGGCAAGCACGAAACCACTGCTCAATCCGCCAATCAGCAGGCCGAGCACACCGGGAACACCGAAAATAAGTCCCGTCGCAATCGGAGCAATGATAGCTATCAGTGACGGAATCACCATCTCGCGTTGCGCCCCTTTCGTCGAGATTGCCACACAACGCTCATAATCAGGCTCCGTTTCTCCCGTAAGGATTCCCTTGATTTCGCGGAACTGGCGGCGCACTTCGTCTACCATATGGGCCGCTGCACGCCCTACCGCATTCATCGTCAATCCACAGAAAAGAAATGCCATCATCGAGCCCAGAAACATACCGGAAAGAACTTTCGGATTCATCAGCGTCACATCGTAGTGATGCATAAAGTCGAAGAAAGTGGCATCTTGAAGAGCCACGGCATCGCCATGAGGAAGCGACAGTTCGGTAGTCCCGAGGCGGGTCAGCCCGATACGGATTTCCTCGACATAAGAGGCCAGCAAAGCCAATCCCGTCAAAGCGGCGGAACCGATGGCAAAGCCTTTGCCCGTAGCGGCTGTAGTATTGCCCAAGGAGTCAAGCGCATCGGTACGCTTACGCACCTCTTCACCCAGACCGGACATTTCCGCATTGCCACCCGCGTTGTCAGCTATCGGTCCGTAAGCATCTGTAGCAAGCGTGATGCCCAATGTAGAAAGCATACCTACTGCGGCAATGCCAATACCATAGAGCCCCAGACCCACATTAGAGAAGTCGAAGCCCGAAGCAAAGAGATAAGAAGCAATAATACCCATCACCACGGCAATCACCGGAATAGCCGTAGATAGCATTCCCAAGCCTATACCGGAAATTATAACTGTTGCCGGACCAGTCTTTCCGCTTTCACTCAGCTTTTGGGTAGGACGGTAGGATTGGGAAGTATTGTACTCCGTAGACCGCCCGATGATGATACCTACTATCAAACCCACTATCACGGAGCAGGAAATCCACAGCCAGTTGTCCAACTTCAGCAACCACAGGATAAAGAAAGTGGCGACAACTATCAAAATAGAGCTGAGATTAGTACCGAAAGCCAGTGAGTTCAGCAAGTCCTTCATCTTCGCATTCTCTTTGGTACGCACGGAGAAGATACCGATAATGGAAAGCAATATACCAACGGCTGCAATCAGCATCGGAGCGATTACGGCCTTGAACTGCATCAGCGTATCACCCGAGTGGATAAAAGCCGCAGCACCGAGGGCAGCCGTAGCAAGGATAGAACCGCAATAACTTTCGTACAAATCAGCCCCCATACCTGCCACGTCGCCTACATTGTCGCCTACATTATCCGCAATCGTGGCAGGATTACGCGGGTCGTCTTCGGGAATACCGGCTTCCACCTTTCCCACAAGGTCGGCACCTACATCGGCAGCTTTTGTATAGATACCGCCACCTACGCGTGCAAACAATGCCTGCGTGGAAGCGCCCATACCGAAAGTCAGTATGGTAGTGGTAATGATGCAGAGTTTATGGGTGGGAGTCATTACATCTTCCGGAATTACAGCATTCAGCAACAGATACCAGAAAGATATATCAAGCAAGCCAAGGCCAACCACTACCAGTCCCATCACCGCACCGCTACGGAAAGCCACGCGTAGTCCGGCATTCAGCGATGTGCGTGCCGCATTGGCAGTGCGAGCCGATGCGTAGGTGGCCGTCTTCATACCCAAAAAGCCGGAAAGTCCGGAAAAGAATCCTCCGGTAAGGAAAGCAATCGGCACCCAGGAGTTCTGCACTCCGAAACCGTATGCCATAATGGAGAAAAGGATAACCAGCCCCAGAAATACCCAGCCCACAATCTTGTATTGTTGGCGAAGGTAAGACATAGCACCTTTGCGCACAGCAGCGGCAATCTTAATCATCTGAGGCGTACCCTCACTCTCTTTCATCATCTGACGATGGAAATACCAGGCAAAACAAAGTGCCATAATAGAAGCGGCTGGAACCAGCCAGAATAGGATTTGGTCCATAGCATTTATTCGTATTAAAAGGTTGAACGAAAGCCTAAAAATATTGATTTGAAACGAAATAAGCAAATGAAAAAGAAAAGAAATCCAAGCAAGCATGTATTTATACTGGCGAATAAAACAACAAGCAGTACCCTTTTTTACCTATTTTTTGTATTTAATGAGAAGAACAGAGCACATATAGATATATATTACAACTTTTATAGTACCTTTGCAACAAGTAAACAAGCTAAAAACAAAGGCATTATGAAACCAATCTATTCTAACCAGACATGCAAGATGCTGGCTTTGACATTATGCAGCATTATGCTGGCATTCCTATCCATAGGATGCGAACATGACGTCTACAATCCCGATAATGGAAAAGACGATGAGAAGACTCCCAACTCTTTTGATTTTTCTACGACATCTTCCATCCAAGTAAACGTAAAGTATGATGTCCCCGAAGGCTATAAAGTACTTTTTGAAATCTATCTTGAAGACCCGTTCACGATTGACAAAGATGGCCAGATTATAAAACGCACAGACCTGGAACCGGTCATCAGACGCATGACAGACGGTAACGGTGCATATAGCGGCAAGGAAATCATCAATTCGGACCATGGGGACGAAGCATATATCTATACTTCTTATATAGGGGTCCCCACCCTCTTCAAAACAGTTATTGCAGGAGATGCCATTACTGCCGACATCAAATGGGATTCCACCGATGATAATCCGCAAACACGGGCGGAGGGATGGCAGGCACCCAAAGGATACCATGTATTAGGAACATGGAGCTCCAAAGGATATCCTCATTATTTAGACACAGACAACAAAATCACAATTCCCGGTGATGTATTGACAATCATCAATACGACCTTGAAGGAAGGAGGCACATGCCCTAAGCAATACCGACAAGCCATAGATTTTGAAATCAATGATCCGGAAGGGCGCAATGCAGAAGTATCCATCCGGATAATTGGAGGAACCAGCGGTGCAGCGAGCGCCTTTGGCTATTATTGCTATAGGGCAGACGCATCTTTAAGTGAAATTAAAAAAGCCCCCAAATGCATTGTTTTTCCAAACACTCTGATGGATAATTATTATAATAAAAAGGCTTCCGGACTACAAGGCGGTGAAAGTGTAAAGCTTCATTACATAGACCCCGACGGAGTGGACCAAGGCACCGTATTTCCCAATGGAGTAAAAATCGGATGGTTCCTATTGAATGACAGCTTCTATGGCGGAAACAATAAGCCTTTCTACTCTACTACAAAGCTGAATGGGGACGGCCGTACACATACAGCCGCATTCCGCATCGATGATTTTGTCGTATTGTCCTTTGAAGATTGGACAGACCAAGACTATAATGATATACAATTCAACGTATGGTCCAACCCCATCGAAGCCATCATCAATCCGGATATTCCTGATATCAAACCTGACGGTGGCAACGAGAATAAGAAATACAGTCTGGAATACAAAGGAATCATCGCTTTCGAAGATAATTGGCCCAGAAAGGGTGACTATGACTTGAATGATGTTATTGTAAAATACCAGTCCGTATTGAACTTCAATGATGCCAATCAGGTCCTTTCTACAGAAGACACCTATGAGTTGCTTTGGTCCGGTGCCACTTTCAAAAATGGTTTCGCTTACCAACTGAATACAGAACGCAGCAATATGTCAACTGAAATATTGGAAGCCCCCACAAGTTTCAACGGACAAGGACTGGATACAGACCTTTCCAAAGCTACCGTCAATGTATTTCTAAGTGCGCTCGATGTAACAGAGAGAAATACAAAAACCGCTACATATAAGATAAAGAACACCTTCAAGACTCCACTATCACACGAAACGCTTGGAATTCCCCCTTATAATCCATTCATCATGGTACATGACGAATTGGAAGAATCACGCATCGAAGTGCATTTGGTCAACTATCCTCCTACTGAAAAGGCAGACATGGCTCTATTCCATACCGAAGAGGATTTGTCCTCTGTACCGACAAGCTATTATGTAGCCAATGGCAACTATCCTTTTGCCATTCATCTAAGTGGAGCCACAAACTTCAATACTCCTGAAACCCAGCCGATAGACAAGAGCTTTGAACATTTTATGGATTGGGTCAATTCCAATGGAACAGATTATAAGGATTGGTACAAATAACCGATAAAAGATACTCCTTATAAAGAAAATGGCAACCATTCACAGGGTTGCCATTTCTTATATCTTCCTATGTTGTAATATAGTAGAGCGAACTTATTCCACCGTTACAGCCGTACCGCATGCCGTAACCATCAACATGCTGCCACTGCCTCCTACCGTTTCATAGTCCAAGTCTACACCAATCACGGCATTGGCACCCATAGCACGGGCATGTTCTTGCATCTCGCGCAAGGCTATATCTTTAGCTTCGCGCAGCACTTCTTCATAAGAGCCACTTCGCCCACCCACCACGTCGCGGATGCTGGCAAAGAAATCACGAAAAACATTGGCACCGATAATAGTCTCACCGCTGACGATACCAAAATAACGGGTGATACGGCCACCCTCAATGACGGAAGTTGTTGTTACTAACATAATTCTCTATTTTTAAGTTCTTCAAAACATCTTGCTGACACGCTCTATGCCTGCCACCAACACGTCTATTTCCTCTTTCGTATTATACAAGCCGAATGAAGCGCGCACCGTACCTTCAATGCCAAGGCGCTGCATCAACGGCTGCGCACAATGATGTCCCGTACGTACGGCAATGCCGAGGCGGTCGAGCAGCGTCCCCATGTCGAAATGATGAATATCGCCTACAAGGAAAGAAATGACACTGCCTTTATCTTCCGCTTCACCGAAAATCCGCATGCCGGGAATCTCTTTCAGGCGGTGCATGGCATACGCCGTCAGTTCATGCTCGTGGGTAGCGATATTCTCCATGCCAATAGCCGAAACATAATCCAGCGCTTTGGCAAGTCCGGTGGTACCGATATAATCGGGGGTACCGGCTTCAAACTTGAAAGGAAGCTCGTTGAAAGTGGTCTGTTCAAATGATACGTGTTGTATCATTTCGCCGCCACCTTGATAGGGAGGTATCTTCTCAAGCCATTCTTCCTTACCATAGAGCACACCCACACCGGTAGGGCCGTATACCTTATGACCGGAAAAGACGTAGAAGTCGGCGTCCAAATCCTGTACATCCACCGGCATGTGTGGAATGGACTGGGCACCGTCTACAAGTACGGGAACGCCCTGCCCGTGGGCATAGCGTATCATTTCCCTGACAGGATTCACCGTACCCAGCACATTGGAGACATGGGCCACGCTGACAATCTTTGTACGTTCGGAAAACAGTTGCTTGTATTCATCCTGCAGAAGTTCCCCCTTGTCATTCATCGGAATGACCTTAATGGTGATGCCTTTTTTAGCAGCCAGCAACTGCCAGGGAACGATATTGCTGTGATGCTCCATGACGGAAAGAATCACCTCATCCCCCTCTTGCATAAATTCATCGCCGAAACTGGATACAAGCAGGTTGATACTTTCCGTCGTACCGCGGGTAAAGACTATTTCATTCGTGCTGCGGGCATTGATAAACTTCCGCACCGTCTCACGAGATGCCTCGTGCAGCTCCGTAGCCTGTTGCGAAAGAAAATGCACACCGCGATGCACATTGGCATTGACCGAATAGTACTCGTCCGTAATGGCATCTACCACCTGACGGGGTTTCTGTGTGGTCGCACCGTTATCAAAATAAACCAACGGCTTACCATATACTTCACGAGAAAGTATCGGGAAATCAGCTCTTATCTTTTGAAGGTCCATATCTTTTAAATTATGAATGAATAATGAAGAAAGCTTCATTATTTACATATCGCGCATCCCTGACACTTGTTCAGCTCACCGCGGAAACGCTTCTCTACCAGCAGATGCAGGCGATCTTTCAAAGCATCCAGACGGATGGTATCAATCACCTCATTGACGAAGGCAAACATCAACAGCAAACGGGCCTCGCGCATGGAGATGCCACGTTGCTGCATATAGAACAGAGCACTTTCGTCAAGCTGCCCCACCGTAGCGCCATGGCTACACTTCACATCATCGGCATAAATCTCCAGCTGAGGTTGGGTATACATGTGCGCTTCGCGCGTAGCGCAAAGGTTGCGGTTCGTCTGTTGGGAGCTCGTATGTTGTGCATCGGGACGTACCAGCACCAAACCGGCAAAAGCACCGACTGACTGGTCATCGAGCACATACTTAAACAACTCGTTGCTGGCGCAGTTGGGCACAGCGTGGTCTATTGTAGTGTTGTTGTCCACATGCTGGTTCTTATCCGCAATCGCCATACCGCAAAGGTTCAGTTCGGCTCCCTCGCCGGCAAGCGTAACCTCGGTTGTGTTGCGGGTGGTACCGTTGTGCAGGGTCATTCCATTCAGCAGAACATTGCTGTTGGCTTCTTGCTTGACATACAAGGCACTGATACGTACTGTACTGGTATGCGTTTCCTCCAGTTCATAGAAGTCGAAAGTGGCATTTTCACCAACAAACACCTCTATCACCTGCGTTGCAAGAAAGTTCACGCTATCCATTGCATGGTCGCACGCCAGAAGACGGGCTTGCGCACCCTCTTCCAAAATGACAAGCACACGACGGTTCACCATGAAATTGACGTCGGCACGCAGAATGTTCACTAACTGAATAGGCTTCTCCACCACTACATTCTTGGGAACATACAGCAATACACCGTCTTGCGCAAAGGCAGTATTGAAAGCCGTTACCCCATCTTTGGATGTATCTGCCAACTTGCCGTAATACTTCCTCACCAGTTCCGGATGCCGGTCGGCCATCTCCTTCAAACTTCCGAAGATGACGCCTTCGGGCAAATGCGACTTAGGCAATGCCTTGTTATAGAAAGCATCGTTCACCACAAAGTAAAGGGAAGTACTCATATTCGGCACATCGCACTTAAATACCTCATAAGGATTGACAGGTATGTCCAGGCGGTTCAAGTTCAGCCCGTAATCAGGTTCAAAGAACTTACTGACATCGGTATATTTATATTTCTCTACCTTACGGGTTGGAAAACCAAGCCGTTCGAAGTCGGCAAATGCAGCGGCACGCGGAGCATTCAGCACTTCGGCGCTGTGACGGCATATCATCGCTTCCGTTTGGGAGAAAAGGTCTATATATTGTTGCTCTACACTCATGTTATCTAATTATGAGTTTTGAATTTATAATTCACTCGCTTCTTTCTTAATCCAATCGAAGCCACGCGCTTCAATCTCTTTTGCCAATTCAGGGCCACCGGTCTTCACGATGCGTCCGCCAAGCAACACATGGACAGTATCCGGTTTCAAATAGTCCAGCAGACGCTGATAGTGGGTGATCACCATTGCACTGGTCTGAGGCGTTTTCAGCTTATTGAAACCGTCAGCAACAATACGCAAAGCGTCCACATCAAGACCGGAATCCGTTTCGTCGAGAATGGCAAAAGTAGGTTCCAGCATAGCCATCTGAAAGATTTCATTACGCTTCTTTTCACCACCACTGAAACCTTCATTCACGCTGCGATTGGCAAGTTTGTTATCCAGTTCTACGATAGCACGCTTCTCGCGCATCAACTTCAAGAATTCGCTGGCAGAGAGTGCAGGCAAATGGCGATACTTGCGCTGTTCGTTGACAGCAGCACGCATAAAGTTCACCATAGAGACGCCCGGTATCTCCACCGGTGTCTGAAATGAAAGGAAAATACCCTCGTGAGCGCGATCCTCAGGACTCATAGCCAGCAGATCCTTACCATTAAAAGTTATGGTGCCACGCGTTACCTCGTATGCTGGATGCCCCACCAGTACATTGCTCAGCGTACTTTTTCCGGCTCCATTCTGTCCCATCAGGGCATGTACCTCACCGTCGCGGATAGTAAGGTCAATGCCTTTTAATATTTCTTTGCCATTGATGCTGGCATGCAGGTCTTTTATCTCTAACATAATCTTCAAAATTAAGAATGAAGAATTAAGAATGAAGAATCTCATAAGCATCTTCATTCCTAACTCTTCATTGTTCTATTTTAATTCTTCATTCTTCATTCTTAACTCTTCATTTTTATCCCACGCTTCCTTCCAGCGAAATAGCCAGCAACTTCTGAGCTTCCACAGCAAACTCCATTGGCAGTTTGTTCAGAACTTCCTTTGCATAACCATTCACAATCAGTCCGATAGCATCTTCCGTAGAAATTCCACGCTGGTTGCAATAGAATATCTGGTCTTCGCTAATCTTGCTGGTAGTTGCTTCATGCTCCACAATGGCTGTCTCGTTATGGATGTCCATGTAAGGGAAGGTGTGCGCACCGCATTTGTCGCCCAGCAACAATGAGTCGCACTGGCTGTAATTACGGGCATTATCCGCTTTCTGGGCAACACGTACCAGCCCTCGGTAGGAGTTTTCACTCCGTCCGGCTGAGATGCCTTTGCTGACGATAGTGCTCCGGGTGTTCTTTCCGAGATGAATCATCTTCGTACCGGTATCTGCCTGCTGATAGTTATTAGTGACCGCCACACTGTAAAACTCTGCCGTAGAATTATCACCGGAAAGAATACAGGACGGATACTTCCAAGTAATGGCCGAACCTGTTTCCACCTGCGTCCAAGACAGTTTACTGTTTATTCCTTTGCAATGGCCCCGCTTCGTCACAAAGTTATAAACTCCGCCTTTACCTTCGGCATCACCCGGATACCAATTCTGAACAGTGCTATACTTCACCTCAGCGCGGTCATGCACTACAATCTCCACAATAGCGGCATGCAATTGGTTTTCGTCACGCATCGGCGCCGTACACCCCTCCAGATAGGAAACATACGAATCATCATCCGCCACAATCAAAGTTCTTTCAAACTGTCCGGTGTTGCGGGCATTAATCCGGAAATAAGTGGACAGCTCCATTGGACAACGCACTCCCTTCGGAATATAGACGAAAGAGCCGTCGGAAAATACCGCAGAGTTCAGTGCCGCAAAGAAATTATCACGATAACCCACTACCGAACCCAAATATTTCTGAACCAAATCGGGATGCTCACGTACAGCCTCGCTGAAGGAACAAAAGATGATTCCCTTCTCCATCAGCGTCTCCTTGAAAGTAGTCTTTACGGATACGGAGTCCATTACGGCATCCACTGCCATACCACTCAACGCCATCTGTTCTTCCAAAGGGATACCCAGCTTATTGAAGGTCTTGACCAACTCCGGATCCACCTCGTCCATACTCTTCGGACCGTCCTTTTTCTTGGTAGGGTCGGCATAATATGAAATGGCCTGATAATCTATTTCAGGAATACGGAGATGCGCCCATGTAGGCATCTCCAGCGTCAGCCAATGACGGTACGCTTTCAAACGGAACTCTAACAACCATTCAGGTTCTTCCTTCTTCCGGGAAATCAGCCGTACCACATCCTCATTCAAGCCGCGCTCAATGATGTCTGTGTGCACGTCGGTGGTGAAACCGTACTTGTACTTCTCCTGAGTGAGTTCCTTTACATATTTATTGGGTTCTTCTTGTTGCATTATTCATTCAATATATATTGTTCTGTAACATGCTTAGCTGCGGGAAAGAATATCCCGGCAAACGATTTCATAGGATAATATAACACCGATTCTTCCTTTTTTGTTTGATCCAGCAGCGTATTGTCCTCATCGATAAATTCAATAACGCCGATTAGCAGGCTTACCAGCAAAAGAGACTTTAACGCTCCCAACCCGGAACCTAACCAACGGTTCAGCCAGCCGAGCGAAACCGCCTCCATCGCCTTTGTCAGCAAAGAGGCTATCAGGGCAAAAGCCAACGGCACAGCTATCCAAATAGCTATAAACGCCAACACCTGTGCCACTGTCATTGAGTCGGTTACTTTGGAAAACACTTTCTCGGCAACAGAAGCATACAGTGCTTTTGCCGCCAGCAGACCGACAATCAGTCCCAACAAAGCAGCCAGTTGTTTCACAAACCCCTTCATGAAACCGACGACCGCCCCTGCACCAATCACGACTAATATGACTATATCTATGGTTGCCATAATTAAAAAAGGATGATAAAGTGACAAGGTTATAAATTAATAAAAGTGACTATACAACAATGTGCCAATTGACTGCGCAAGAGATGCCGCAGGGCAATTGGCACATTGGCACATGCTATCACGTTATTACTTTATCACGCTATCGCCTTATCTTTTCTTATAAGGTTTGCTTTACTTCTACTTCTTCGTAAGATTCTATGATATCCCCTATCTTGATATCGTTGCAGTTCGTCAAGCTGATACCGCATTCAAAGTTAGTACCTACTTCCTTCACATCATCCTTGAAGCGTTTTAAGGCGTTGATGTTTCCTGTGAAGATAACGATGCCGTCACGTATCAGACGTGCCTTGTCACTGCGTTTCACCTTTCCGGTCTTCACCATGGCACCTGCCACGAGACCCACTTTGGTAATATTGAACACCTCACGCACTTCAATCGTTGCCGTAACCTGTTCCTTCAAAGTCGGCGCCAACATGCCTTCCATAGCAGCCTTCACCTCCTCGATCGCATCATAGATGACAGAGTACTTGCGGATGTCCACACCTTCCTGTTCTGCCAGTTTAGCGGCAGCACCCGAAGGACGAACCTGGAATCCAACGATAATCGCATCCGAAGCGGCAGCCAAAGATACATCCGATTCGGAGATAGCACCAACGCCCTTGTGGATAACGTTCACCTGTACCTGTTCGGTAGACAGCTTGATCAACGAATCGCTCAACGCCTCGACAGAACCGTCCACGTCACCCTTCACGATGATATTCAGTTCGTGGAAGTCACCCAATGCCAAACGACGGCCTACTTCGTCCAGCGTCAGCATCTTCTGTGTACGCAGACCCTGCTCACGCTGCAACTGTTCGCGTTTGTTGGCAATCTCACGCGCTTCCTGTTCAGTTTCAATTACATGGAAGGTGTCACCGGCAGCGGGAGCACCGTTCAAGCCCAGAATCAAAGCCGGTTCCGAAGGACCTGCCTCTTTCATGCGCTGGTTGCGTTCATTGAACATGGCTTTCACCTTACCGTAACTTGTACCTGCAAGCACAATGTCACCCATCTTCAATGTACCGTTGGACACCAATACCGTAGCCACATAGCCACGACCTTTGTCCAATGAGGACTCAATGATAGAACCGGTGGCACGACGGTTGGGATTTGCTTTCAAATCCAACATTTCAGCCTCCAGCAATACTTTTTCCATCAAATCACTTACACCAATACCCTTCTTAGCGGAAATATCCTGAGACTGGTACTTGCCACCCCATTCCTCAACGAGGAAGTTCATGGCAGCCAGTTCTTCTTTAATCTTATCCGGATTGGCAGTCGGCTTATCAATCTTGTTGATGGCAAACACAATGGGCACACCGGCAGCCATGGCATGATTGATAGCTTCCTTGGTCTGCGGCATCACGTTGTCGTCGGCAGCCACAATGATGATAGCAATATCCGTAGCTTTGGCACCGCGAGCACGCATAGCGGTAAACGCTTCATGTCCCGGAGTATCAAGGAACGTAATCTTGCGGCCGTCTTCCAGCGTTACGTGGTAGGCACCGATGTGCTGTGTGATACCACCGGCTTCACCGGCAATCACATTTGCCTTACGGATATAGTCGAGCAACGAAGTCTTACCATGGTCTACGTGACCCATTACCGTTACGATCGGAGCGCGATGTTCCAAATCCTCCTCGGCATCTTCTTCCTCTACGATAGCCTGTGCCACTTCCGCACTTACATATTCTGTTTTGAAGCCGAACTCTTCCGCCACCAGATTGATTGTCTCGGCATCCAGACGCTGGTTAATGGAAACCATCATACCGATGCTCATACAAGTAGCGATGACCTGCGTAACAGAAACGTCCATCATGCTTGCCAACTCGTTGGCTGTCACGAATTCCGTCAGCTTCAATACTTTGCTTTCCGCCATTTCCTGGTCTTCCAACTCCTGCATACGGTTGGACGCCATGTCACGTTTTTCCTTACGGTATTTCGCCCCCTTATTCTTACCTTTGGAGGTCAGGCGAGCCAAAGTTTCCTTTACCTGCTTTGCTACATCCTCTTCACTTACCTCCTGTTTGATAACAGGCTTTTTGAAGCGGTCTTTATTCTTATTCTTACCGGACTGCTGGTTATTGCCACCTTGCTGACTTCCGCCTTTCGAGCGGTCGTTTCCGCCACGCTGGAAATTGGACGCATTGTTGATGTCCACTTTTTCCTTATTGATACGGACGCGTTTCTTCTTGGCATTGGCATCATTGCCGTCCTTCGAATCTTTTATCTTATTATCATCACGACGGATCTCTTTGATAATGGCCTCTTTCATCAGCTTCTTCTGATCCTGACGCTGTTTCTCCTTTTCTTCACGTTCCTTCCGCTTTTCCTCTTTCGATTTCTTCTTCGGACGTGTAGACTGGTTCAGCGCAGCGAGGTCTATTTGTCCGATGACATTAATCTTCGATACAAACTCCGGCTGGTGTATTTTAAATATCTCTTCTTTGTCTTCCGAAACCACCTCCTCAGTCTCAACAGGAACCGGTTCTTCCTTAGGTGCTGATACAGGTTCGGCAATGACAGGCACAGGCTCTTCTTCCACAACAGGAGCCGGCTCCACAACCGGAGCAGGTGTTGGTTCGGGTTGAGGTTCGGGAGCGGAAACAGGTTCCGGCTTCGGGGCCTCCACAACCGGTGCAGGCTCTTCAGCCTTTATTTCCTCAACTACCGGTTTTTCCGGTTCTACTTCTTTCTCTTTTTCCACCGTATGTTTGCGATTCAGTTTATCCAAATCAATTTTGCCGACAGGCTTAAACTTCGGACGTACATCTTCGGGAACCACAGTCTTCACCACCTCTTCGGCTTTCGGCTTTTCCTGTGTTTCCTTGTCATAGCCGTCAATAGACACTGATGCCTTGTTACGATCCTTACTCTGGCGTTCCTGAATGAAACGCTCTGTTTTCAGTTTAAGATCCTTATCTGTACTAAACTCTTTCACGAGTAAGTCATACTGCTCATCGGTAATTTTCGTGTTGGGATTTGCTTCAATGGCATGTCCCTTCTTTTGCAAGAACTCAACTACCGTCGTGATTCCTACATTTAAATCTCTTGTTACTTTATTTAACCTTATCGTCATACTTTAATTTAATGAATAATGGAGAAAGAAGTGGTAGTTAGTGATTAGTGATTTTCTTCTTCTTCAAACTCCGATTTCAAAATGCGTAATACTTCGTCCACCGTTTCCTCTTCCAAATCAGTTTTTTCAATCAACATCTCGCGCGGAGCATTCAACACAGCCTTGGCAGTATCAATGCCGATAGCCTTAATAGCATCGATTACCCAGCCGTCAATCTCATCGCGGAATTCATCCAAGTAGATATCCTCATCTTCTACCGCCTCATCCAACTCGCGGAATACGTCAATAGTGTACTCAGTCAACATACTGGCCAGCTTGATGTTCAAGCCGCCTTTACCGATAGCCAGCGATACCTCCTCCGGTTTCAAGAAAACCTCTGCTTTGTGTTCCTCCTCGTTCAGACGAATAGAAGATATTTTAGCAGGGCTAAGTGCACGCTGTATAAACAACTGGATATTCGACGTATAGTTGATAACGTCAATATTTTCGTTGCGAAGTTCGCGGACAATACCATGAATACGGCTGCCTTTTACACCGACACAAGCACCCACCGGGTCAATACGATCATCATATGACTCTACGGCAATTTTAGCGCGTTCACCGGGAATACGGGCAATCTTCTTGATAGTAATCAGTCCGTCATTAATTTCAGGTACTTCCATTTCAAACAGACGTTGCAGGAAAACGGGCGACGTACGACTCAGGATAATCTTCGGATTAT
>OLSF01001695.1_pt1 | contig 19064 bp, 18 predicted proteins | sample 1672301 | NCBI WGS metagenome assembly OLSF01 (sample SAMEA3136669, study PRJEB25190) | human gut metagenome | biome: human gut; feature: human-associated habitat; material: faeces | place: Austria | collected 2013
GCAGAAGCACGGTTGCAATCAAGATGCGCCACAGCATGACCTTTTGCTTTTTGGTCATGCCGCTATTTTTTCCCTGTCCGATGCACAGAAGGATGATAGATAAAATCGTTACAACGACCAGAAGGCCGCTTTCGATCATTTCCTGCATGATAGCACTCCTTTCAATAATTGCTCAAATGTTTATTTGTTTCTGGTGAAAAAAGCGCCTGAAAAACCGCGTACAGTCCAGGCGCTTTTTTCGCGGTATCCGATGATCAGAGGGCAATCTCGCAGTCGGGTTCTACCTTCTTGCAGGCCTTCAGCACATTCTGCATAACTGCGCCGGGTTCCTGCCCCTCGTCAAATTCCACGATCATCTTCTGCGTCATAAAATTCACGGTAGCGGCGGCCACACCAGCAGTCTTGCGGGCAGCATCTTCCATCAGATTTGCGCAGTTTGCGCAGTCAACTTCAATTTTGTAAGTCTTCTTCATAAGAAAAATCTCCTTTTGAAAATGATTTTTAACAATTAAGTGGTTGTTTAATCGTCATGACTGTAGTATAATTCACGCAGACACCAAAGTCAATATATCCAGTGTAGCCACTGCCAAACAGGCGAAAGAAATTACCAAATGAGCGAAAAAGGAGAAATGAGCGTGAAAAATAAGATATTACCCCATGAACATGATGCTTCACATGATCTTGCGAATTTAGAGACAGCACTGTTTCAGGTAAGCCGGTTTGAAACCGTAGCAGATATTTTCAAGCAACTTAGCGATACCACACGGATACGCATTTTCTGGCTTTTGTGCCACACAGAGCAATGTGTTATTAACATTTCTGCCCTGCTGGATATGTCCAGTCCTGCCGTCTCCCACCATTTGCGTGCGCTCCGAAGCTGTGATCTGATCGTGAGCCGCAGAGAGGGCAAGGAAGTCTATTATAAGGCCGCAGACAATAGTCAGGCCCGGCTGCTGCATAAAACTATCGAACAGGTCATGGCGATTGCCTGTCCGGAATAAAGGGGGAAACTGAGGTGAAACAGAAGCAAAAAGAAATTTTGAAGGCTGTCCATCGTGAAACAGGGGAGCCACATGGGGAAATGACAGAGCTATATCCCGGTATTGGGATCACATTTTTTTCCGTATCCGGTCAAGACAGTTTTCGATTCTGCCATGAGCCATTGGCTCATGTGATGGAGATCAACTATTGTATATCAGGTAAGATCGGATGGAATATGTATGGTGGGAACCAGATTTATCTTGGGTCAGGTGATTTTTCGCTGAATACAATGGATACGTGCGTTAATTCCATTGTCACTCTTCCAAACGGTTCCTATGAAGGTATCGTGATTTGCATTGATCTGGAACAGCTGACTGATGCGCCGCCAATGCCTTTAGCAGGTTCTTCTGTCACAGGGGAACTGTTGCTCGAAAAATATTGTAAAGGCGGAACATGTACGGTGCTGGCAGGAAACGAAATTGTCCAGCAAATCTTTCAGGCACTTTATCAATCGCCGGAAGAAACGCGGACAGCATGGCAAAAAGTTAAAGTTCTGGAGCTTCTGCTCGTATTAAGCGGCATGGAAGTCAGCCGTGAAAAACACCTGACAGAGTACCGTTCAGAGCAGGTGGAGATCATCCGTCAGGTACATGACCAGCTGATTGAAAATCTTGAACAGCGGTGCTCCATCGAATCCCTGTCAAAACAGTATCTGATGAATCCAACTACCTTAAAAAATATGTTTAAGGAAATCTATGGGACATCGATTGCTGCACATATTCGTGAACACCGTATGGAAGCCGCTGCGCAGCTTCTCCAGTCCACCGATTTGAGCGTGGCAGATGTTGCCAGAAAAGTAGGGTACGATAGTCAAAGCCGTTTTTCAGACACCTTCAAGCGTCATTTTGGCGTATTGCCAAAAGAGTATCGGAAAAATCTCAGAAAATGACCATACATCGGTATGAGAGTTAGCGAAAATGAAAAGGGATAAACTCCATAAAAAAGCTGTACCGCCGAGAATCTGTGGTACAGCCTTTTAAAAAGTTTAGATTTTTTGTTGTATTTATATGCTATATAAGATTGTAAAATTTCAGTGCTTCCCTAATTGCGCTCTCTTTTTCTGGCGGACACTGCGGCACTTTGGCATCTTCCTTTTTCGACAAATTATAGTTCTGCCCAACCTCCAACCCGCATTTGCGTTTTATCTGTGAGATGTACAGGGAAGATACCTTCAAGCCAGAATGCTCCAGCACATACGCCTTGATCTGCTCATAAGTCGCGCCCTTCTGGAAACCGGACATATCCATATCCTCCAGTGAGAACTCCACCCGCACTTTCTTCGAGTCGATTTCTCCCTTGGAAAGCAAAACAACCGTCTCCACATGCTCCGTCGCCGGAAACATATCAAATCCTACTGCTTCCTTCGCCTTATACCCCAGCTTCTTCATATAAGCCAGATCTCTTGCCAATGTCTCTGGGTTGCAGGAAACATAAACTACTTTTTTCGCTCCCATCTTTGCAATGGAATCCATGAACTCTTCGGTACTTCCGCTTCTTGGGGGATCCATGATGACTACATCGGCTTTTTCACCAGCCTCTGCCATATTGACCAGGAAACGACCGGCATCATTGCAGAAGAAACGGATATTGGATATCTGGTTCATTTTGGCGTTGTTGATGGCATCCCGGACTGCATCCTGGTTTAATTCCACGCCGATCACATTTCCGGCCTTTTTGCTTGCAATAATACCAATAGTTCCTATACCACAATATGCATCCACAACCGTCTCTTTTCCGGTCAGTCCAGCCAGTTCCAGAGCCTTTGTATACAATTTCTCCGTCTGGACCGGATTTACCTGATAGAACGAACGGGAAGAAATACGGAAGCTACAGCCGCACAGCGTATCCACAATATATCCTTTTCCATACAGCACATGCTCCTTTTCCCCCAGTACCATGCTGGTTCCCCGTCCATTGATATTCTGGACAATGGTGGTGATCTCCGGATGTTTCTCTCTTAATGCCTTTACGAAATTATTCTTTGACGGAAATACAGGAGAAGCTGTTACCAGTACCACCATGATCTCCCCACTTTCAAAGCCTCTGCGGATCAGCACATGGCGCAGCAGGCCATAACCTGTATCTTCATCAAATGTACGGATCTTAAAAGACTTTAACATGCCGCGAATAGTGCCAATGATCTCATCTGCCTTCTGGTCTTCGATCATGCACTTCTCCACAGGTACTACATTATGGGTATTTTCCTGATAAATACCGGAAATAATATTGCCCCTTCTATCCCTGTCAAATACAGCATGAACTTTGTTTCTATAATAAAACGGATCTTCCATTCCTATCATGTCTTTTACAGGACAGATTCCCTTCAACAACGTTTCCAGACGCTTTCTTTTCGTCTTTAACTGCTCTGCATAAGGCATATCCAGCATCTGACATCCGCCGCACTGACGCATAACAGGACACATGCTCTTTTTAGCGTTCTTCTTTCCCTTTTCCACGTTCTGGCCAGACTGCTGTTTCAGAACCGGTTTTCCAAACTTTGCCGCCTTCTGTTTCTGCTCTGGCCTTTGCTTCTGCTCTGGCCTTACCCCTTTCACTGCTCTGCTTTCCGGTCTTTTATTTTCCCTTTTGGGGATTCCCTGATTTTTGCCTTCCTGTACTTGTTTTCCCTGTATTCTATTTTCCTGGGATTTATTTCCCTGGACTTTCTTTTCTTGGGATTTATTTCCCTGTTTTTTCTTTCCCTGCACGTTTTTTTCCTGCATTTTTACACCTTTTTCATTCATAACCTATCGACAATTTATTCCTTCGCTCTTATAATCGTACTTATTAACATCCAAACATCCTAAAACAACGAGGTGACATTTATGAGCGAAACATCCACATCACAAGATCCCGTTTCTTATTACATTGACCATACTATATACACTGGCCGACCGGCAGATACTACCGACCGTCTTCCAAAGGAGATACGCACCTATGACCTGTTAGACTCCCTTGAGATCACCTATACCCGTGCAGACCATGACACACTACCCACTATGGAAGCATGCCAGGAAGTAGGTAAGCTTTTAGGCATTGAGATCTGCAAAAACCTATTTCTTCGCAATACCCAGAAAACCGCCTTCTATCTGCTGATCCTTCCAGGCAGCAAAAAGTTCAAAACAGCCGCTCTCTCCAAGCAGATCGGCAGCGCCCGTCTTTCCTTTGCCGAACCGGAATTTATGGAACAGTACCTTAACATCACTCCCGGTTCTGTAAGTGTTCTCGGTCTGATGAACGACCCAGAAAACAAAGTCCGGCTGCTCATAGACAAAGATATCCTGGAGAACCATCCTTACTTCGGATGTCATCCATGTATCAACACCTCCAGCCTGAAATTCCGCACAGAAGACCTGTTAAACAAGATCCTCCCTGCTATCCACCATAACTATACCATTGTAGATCTTCCATACGCAGAATAGTCCATCAAACTTAGCAGATACATCTTTAACGCATTCCCAATCTGTACAAATACCTGAAGCAGACGCAACGGTCCCTTAAACGATCCCTTAGATCGGGGCCGTTGCCTTTCTTAACCACTCTTTCTCCTGGTCATCCATATACGGACTGATCTTCTCAAACACCTCTTTGTGATATGCGTTAAGAAGAGCAATATCTCTCTCTGTCATCAGCTCTTTCACTACCGCATCCTTATCAACTGGTACAAAGGTAAGGAACTCAAACTTCATAAACTGGCCATACTGGTTCTTCTCATCCTTTACACAAAGGATCAGGTTCTCTGTACGGATACCATGGCTTCCTTCAATATAAAGTCCCGGTTCATCAGAAGTGATCATTCCAGCTTCCAGAACACCATTATCATGCCGCTCCGGCACCATACGGAAGCGGATGCCATTTGGTCTTTCGTGAACATTTAACAGATAGCCCACACCATGACCGGTTCCATGGTCAAAATTCAATCCTCTGCTCCAAAATGGCTCTCTTGCCACATAATCAAGGCTTAAGCCTCTGCACCCATATAAAAATTTCACTTCTTTTAATCGCAGCATGCTTATAAGGACCAGAGTAAAATGCTCTTTTTCTTCCTCCGTCAGTTCTCCTAACGCAATGGTACGGGTAATATCCGTAGTTCCCTCATAATACTGGCCACCAGAGTCTACCAGATAAAAGCCATGGTCTTCCAGTACCGTATCACTTTCCTTTGTTGCAGAATAGTGACACATAGCCGCATTCGCCCCATAAGCAGAGATCGTAGCAAAGCTTGGCTCAATATAGCCTTCCTGCTCTTTCCTGAATTCCTCTAACTTATCCTGGACACTCATCTCTGTAAGACGTTCTTTTCCAATATGATGCTTTAACCAGTAGATAAAACGGGTAACAGCTACACCGTCCTTAATATGAGCTTTCTTCTCATTTTCAATCTCAACCTTATTCTTTACTGCTTTCGCATCAGAAGTGGGATTCATCTTATCAACCAGTTCATTCTTATCCTTTAATATGTTATACAAAGCATAATTGATATGCTGCTTCTCCATAAGGATCTTATGTCCCGTAATATCTGTTGCCATTTTATAGATATCATCATAAGGCAGTATTTCTGTCCCTAAATCTTCCAGATATTTAAGCATATCTATATTATGATAATTATCCATATATGGATATGCTTCTCCGTGAAGCACTTCTTCATTTACAAACAGATACAATTTATCCTCTGTTACGATCACGTAGGAAAGCACTACCGGATTATAAGCAATATCATTTCCCCTGATATTTAACAGCCATGCAATATCATCCAGCGATGTCAGAACATACATATCTGTATGCTCCTTCTTCATTTCTGCACGAAGCTCTTTTAATTTTTCTTCTGCTGTCTTTCCTGCATATTTCTCATGTAATGCCCATGTCGGCTCCATGGACAGTGCCGGACGGTCTTCCCAGATCTCATTGATAAGATCATCACTGCAAAGGATCCTTGCATTTTTTTCTTTCAGGCGCTTTTCCAGATCAATACCGGTCAATGCATTGACTACTCTTCCGTCAAAGCCCAGACAGCCATTTTCCGGCACTTCTGCTTCCAGATATCCGGCTACAGAAGGCACGCCTTCCTGTCCCATTTTCATCATCTTTACAGAAGTTCCCTGAAGCTGTACTGCCGCCTGGACAAAATATCTTCCATCTACCCACAGGCATGCTTCCTTCATGGTCACTACTGCAATTCCCGCAGAACCGGTAAAACCGGTCAGGAACTGTCTGCATTTAAAATGATCTCCTACATATTCGGACTCATGAAAATCAGCAGTAGGCACCATATAGGCATCCATGCCACGTTCCTTCATCTTTGTTCTGAGCAATTCTAATTTCTGATCCACGGTCATTTTCTCCGCTGATCCGCCATTTACTGTATTCATTTTCCTTCTCCTCCTGTACTCACACATGGCTGCATATTTTCAGCTATATCCATCCAAAATGTCTGCATGCCTTCCAGACTCCATCCCGGGCAATATCATCTGTCACATAATCGGCCGTATCTTTCAGCTTCTGGACTGAATTTCCCATAGCGATCCCGGTTCCGGCTGCCTGAACGATCTCATAATCATTCATGCTGTCTCCAAATGCCACCGTCTGGCTTATATCCATTCCATAGTATTCACATAAACGTACCAGTCCATTTGCCTTGGATGCCTGTACTTCTATGATGTCCGCCCCTAACCGGCTGGAAAATAATGGAAATTTAAGTTCCGGAAAATGTGCCTCCATATCAGACACCGGATCCGCTTCTCCAATATAAGCTAACGTACGTACCGGCAGTTCCAGCATTTTCCAGGGATCCTGAAAATTACGCATGCTCTCTCCCCAGCGGATCTTGTCGATCCGTTCTACCTCTGCCGGATTCACAAAGTAATCCTTATCATCGATCGTCAGCCCCACGGCAATTTCCCTTTCTTCCCCATAGGAAAGCAGGCGTTTTAAAAGCTCTTTATCCATAAAATGCTCATATAACAATTCATCCCCGGCAACCACACGGGTTCCATTCATATGGATTACTGCATCTGGCCGTATCTGTTGTTTGTAGCCCACACTGACCATTCCATCCATATTTCTGCCGCTGGCGATGACAATAATACTGTCTTTTCGCAGCATCTCCACCGCTTCTATGGCACTGTCCGGTATCTTCCATGTAGCCTGATCTAAAAGTGTCATATCCAGATCAAAACTTACGATCCTTTTCTTATCTGTTTTGCTGCCTGTCGTTTTATTGATCATCTGAAAAACTCCTCATTGCGGTATACATTAAAAAAACAAAATCGGGGCTTTTCAAACAGCCTCTTTTCTGTTATACTATAATAGTTATGAACATCGGAGTATGGCGTAGCTTGGTAGCGCGCTCGGCTGGGGGCCGAGAGGTCGCAGGTTCAAATCCTGTTACTCCGATTCCTTGGCAGGGGCACGGCAGGCGGAGCGATCCGTCTGGCGGCTTAAGAAAGAGAGAGACCGTATATTGCGGTGTCTCTTTTTTATGTAATAGGAAACTTCGTTCCTAATTACACAAAAACGTTCCGCGGGGATGTGCAGCTCGCGGTGAGGTACATAATGCTTTGCATACCGCTCGGGCGCAAGTGTGCGGCAAGCGCACACTTTGTTTTTAGGAAAAAAGAAAGACATAGAAAAACCCGGCAGAATCAATTTATGATTCTGCCGGGTTTTGTGACAGCGGAGACGGCGGGATTCGAACCCGCGTGCCCCGGAGGGCTAACGCATTTCGAGTGCGCCCCGTTATGACCGCTTCGATACGTCTCCGAATGAATGTCTCACAGAGGATTCTACTGTGAGACACTCGATTAGTATATCATATCTGGTTGATTTTGCAAGATGCTTTCGCGAAAAGTCTTGAAATAAGTTTTTTCGGGAGATACTATTTTTATAGCATAACAGGAGGGTAAGGTATGGAAAATAAGACACGGGAAGCAATCCGGTTTGAGGGAAGCGTGCAGGGCGTTGGATTCCGCTACCGGATGTCACAGCTTGCAAGACACTACGATGTGACGGGATGGGTCAGAAATGAGTACGATGGAAGCGTCTCGGCAGAACTGCAGGGGAGACGGGAGGCGATCGACGAGATCATTGCGCGCCTTAGGGAGGATTCCTATATTTATCTGGACAGAGTGAGCCGGCAGAAACTCGAATTAAACGAAGAGGAGCGGGCATTTTCCGTGCGCTATTAGGCGCTGCGGCGCGCTGGTGCTGTGAAACACAGTTGCAAAATGGCGTCGAAGAGGGTAATATTCTATATAGAAAAACTGCGGTCCGGATGCGGACCCACAGACCATGAACTGATGGTACGAAAAGACGGAAACAGGAGGAGAAGCAGATGAAGAGAATCGGTATGTTGACGAGTGGCGGAGACTGCCAGGCATTGAATGCTGCCATGCGCGGTGTTGTTAAAGGACTCAGCGAGAACGTGGATGAATTGGAAGTATATGGTTTTTTGAATGGCTATAAAGGTCTGATTTACGGGGACTACCGGCTGCTGACATCCGCGGATTTCTCCGGTATTCTGACGAAAGGCGGCACGATTCTCGGATCATCGCGACAGCCGTTTAAGCAGATGCGTGTGCCGGATGCAAACGGACTGGATAAGGTGGAGGCGATGAAGGCGACCTACCACAAGCTCAACCTGGACTGTCTGGTGATCCTCGGAGGAAACGGAACACAGAAGACGGCGAACCTGCTTCGGGAAGAGGGGTTAAATATTATCCATCTGCCGAAGACGATCGACAACGATATTTACGGGACGGACGTCACATTCGGATTTCAGAGTGCCATCAATATCGCCACAGATTGCATTGACTGTATCCACACGACGGCAGCGTCCCACAACCGCGTCTTTATTGTTGAGGTCATGGGGCATAAAGTCGGCTGGCTGACGCTTTATGCTGGCGTTGCGGGGGGCGCGGATATTATTCTGCTTCCGGAAATACCGTACGACATCGAGAAAGTGATTGCCGCGATCAACAAGCGCACGAAGGCAGGAAAAGGATTTACCATACTTGCGGTTGCCGAGGGAGCCATCTCCAAGGAGGATGCGGCGCTCTCCAAGAAAGAGTACAAGGAAAAAGTGGCAAAGCGGAAATATCCGTCTGTTTCCTACGAGATTGCAGACCGTATATTCAAGGAGACCGGCGTCGAGGTGCGCGTGACTGTACCGGGTCACACACAGCGCGGCGGAAGCCCATGTCCGTATGACCGTGTGCTCTGCACGAGACTCGGTTCGGCGGCGGCAAAAGCGATCATGGACGAGAACTACGGCAACATGGTTGCCATGGTCAATGGCAAGATCAAATATGTACCGCTTGGAGACGTGGCGGGCAAATTAAAAACGGTCGATCCGAACGACCAGATGATAAAAGAAGCAAAGCGGATTGGAATCAGCTTTGGAGATTAAGGTGAGGGAAAAGCATGTCATATCAGGCATTATATCGTAAGTTCCGTCCGCAGGAGTTTGACGATGTAAAAGGACAGGATCATATTGTAACAACGTTAAAGAATCAGATTAAAGCAGACAGAATCGGACATGCTTATCTATTTTGCGGAACCAGAGGAACGGGAAAGACGACGATTGCCAAGATTTTTGCGAAGGCGGTCAACTGTGAGCATCCGGTGGACGGGAGTCCGTGCGGGGAATGTCCGACATGCAGGGCGATTGCGGCGGGCAATTCCATGAACGTGATTGAGATCGATGCGGCTTCCAACAACGGCGTCGACAACATCCGCCAGATCCGCGAGGAGGTGGAGTACCGTCCGACCGAAGGAAAATACAAAGTCTACATTATCGATGAGGTGCATATGCTTTCCATAGGAGCGTTCAATGCACTGCTTAAGACCCTGGAGGAACCGCCGGCGTATGTCATTTTTATTCTGGCGACCACCGAGGCGCACAAGATTCCGATCACGATTCTATCACGGTGCCAGCGCTATGATTTCCGCAGAATCTCGATCGACACGATCACTGCCCGCCTGCGGGAACTGATGGATGCGGAGCAGGTGACGGTGGAGGACAGGGCGCTGCGCTATATCGCCAAGGCGGGAGACGGCTCGATGCGTGACGCGTTAAGCCTTCTGGATCAGTGTATCGCTTTTTACCTGGGACAGGAGCTCACTTACGACAAAGTGCTGGATACGCTCGGAGCAGTCGACACAGAGATTTTCAGCCGCCTGCTGCGGCAGATCCTCGATAAAAATATCACGGGGGCAATCCAGACCGTGGAGACGCTCGTGATCGAAGGACGGGAGTTAGGGCAGTTTGTCACGGATTTCACATGGTATCTGCGCAATCTGATGCTGGTGCAAAGCTCGGACGATATGGAGGATGTGCTTGACATCTCTTCGGAAAATCTGGCGCTCCTGAAAGAAGAGGCGTCTATGGTGGACGCCGATATTCTGATGCGCTATATCCGCATTTTCTCGGAGCTTGGCAGCCAGATCAAATATGCCAGCCAGAAGCGGATTCTGATTGAAATTGCAGTAATTAAGTTATGTAAACCTGAAATGGAAAAAGATTACACGTCCCTGGTGGACCGCATCGACAGCCTGGAGAAGAAACTGGAAAAAGGCGTTGTGATGGCGGCACCGGGGAGTGCCAGGCAGGGCGTAGGTGGAAGCGCGCAGGGGGCACAGGGAGGCTCGCTGCCCAAGGCAGAACTGCCCAAGGCGATTCCGGAGGATGTGAAGCAGGTGCTGACAAACTGGGGCGGCATCTTATCGCAGCTTACCGGCGTGACAAAGACGTATCTTAAGATGGCGACCCGGTCGCTCGGACCGAACGGGGAATTGATGCTGGTGTTCGATGACAAAAACGCTTATGAGTACGTCGAGCAGAACCGTTCGGATTGCCAGGACGCATTAAAAGCGGCAGCGGCGGACCGGATCGGCAAAGAGGTTGCGATTCTGGTGAAGTTAAACGATACGGGGCATGCCAGTGACGAGGTCTATCCGGATCTGGGCGCGCTCATTCAGATGGACATCGAGGAAGAGGATTTTTAAAGCTGGACGAATCACACAATTTATATTATGATAGATGGAACAGTCCTAAGAGAAAAGCAGGAGGAAGCAGACATGGCAAAAAGAGGTGGATTCCCGGGCGGTATGCCGGGTAATATGAATAACCTTATGAAGCAGGCGCAGAAAATGCAGCGCCAGATGGAAGAGGCTCAGAAGGAGTTAGAAGAGAAGGAAGTGACTGCGGCAGCGGGCGGCGGAGCTGTGGAAGTGACGGTATCCGGCAAGCATGAGATAACGAAAGTAAAGCTTTCCCCGGAGGTTGTGGATCCGGATGACATCGAGATGCTGGAGGATCTGATTATGGCGGCGGCAAACGAGGCCTACCGTCAGTTAGACGAGTTTTCCCAGAGTTCCATGGCAAAGATTACCGGCGGCATGGGCGGACTTGGCGGAATGCCATTCTAATAGAATTTATAACTGCACCTGTGTGGCGATCGCGCTGTACGGGTGCAGTTTTGTTTTATGGCACTGCCGCTTTAGCGGGTAAATACCGTCTGCTGATAAGCAAGGCGATGAGAAGATCACGACTTCTGCCTGAAATAAGTATGACGTGCTTCTTAACATTGCTTATCAGCAGACGGCAATGTCTATCTGATGCGGCAGTGCCATGAAACAAGAGCTACCTGCGTGGGGGCACATGGTGCTCAGAGCTTTGCCTTGAATACCTCGTCGGCGGGATAGCCGCCGGCGCACTTCTGCATGCCGCGCTGGATGCTGTCGGCGGAGGTACCCCAGTCCTTGTCCTTGTTGCGGTAGTCGTTTTTTTCCACAAACCAGGACACTTCCTTCTGGAGCCGGTCGAGATTCTCCTGCATCAACGAAAAAGCTTTGGGATAAAACTCTTTTTTCTCGTCATCGGTCAGTTTGTCCTCGGCTGTCTCGATCAGATCACCAAAGTGCGGCAGGCAGAATCCTCTGCTTTTTTCAAAAAGTGCGCGGAATTCCTCATTTTTCTTATACAGGTCGAAAAAAGTATCCAGATAACGGCCGTAGATCTGATGGAAATGGTCGCAGACATAGCAGTCGGTGGTCTTAGCGGCGATCCATGCGCCGAGAGGCGTTTTGGGCGCATTCCCGGATGAGACATCCGTGTGCTTCATGCGTTTGATAAAGCTGGATTTGCCGGGCGTAAAATGTGCCAGCTCATCGCCGAGCTCCTGGTTCAGCTTTTTTAAGTGTGTGCTTAAGATCAGGGCGTTGCCGAGCCGGTTGCCGTAGTCGTACATCATCTTGAAGTGGTGGCGGCAGAAACCGGTGGCGTCTGTTTTGGCACGGATATCATCTTCCATATAGGCAGAGCCGAGGATGAAGGAGATGGCATGCTGCTCGGCCTCGCGTTCCAGGTAGCAGAAAGGACATTCGTCGTCTGCGTGGAAGGCATTCATCAAAGGGATGGTTGCAATCGTTTCTTTCATGGTAATCTCCGTTTCTTTTCATACAATCTGTGAATAAATCCAGTATAGCATACCAGAGGAAGAAAAATCAAAACCGCCTTGTAAAATGCGGCGTTATCAAGTAATATATATAAGGCTGCAGGGAAAGCCTGGCAGTGTTGACAGGAAGTTTGAGGGAGAGAATGGAATACTATAGCAGACAGATCAGCAAGTTAATACAGGAATTATCCGCCCTGCCGGGAATCGGCACGAAGTCTGCACAGCGTCTGGCATTTCACATTCTGAATATGCCAAAGGAGCAGGTGGAGGAGCTTTCTTCTGCGATTTTGGACGCAAAGCAGAATGTGCGGTATTGCAAGGAATGTTTTACGCTGACAGATGAGGAAATCTGTCCGATCTGCAGCGACAGTTCCAGGAACCATAAGGTCATTATGGTGGTGGAGAACACGAGGGATCTCGCGGCATACGAGAAGACACAGAAGTATGACGGGGTATATCATGTGCTGCACGGCGCGATCTCACCCATGCTCGGAATCGGGCCGGGGGACATCAAACTCAAAGAACTGATGCAGCGCCTGCAAAAGGATGTGGATGAGGTCATCATTGCGACGAATTCCAGCCTGGAGGGGGAGACGACGGCAATGTATATCAGCAAACTGATCAAACCGACCGGTATAAAAGTTACGCGGATTGCGAGCGGTGTGCCGGTGGGCGGCGATCTGGAATATATTGATGAGGTGACGCTTCTGCGCGCGCTTGAGGGGCGCACGGAACTGTAGTGACCGCATGAGAAAAGGATGCAACTGTCCGGCATCTGGGGCGGGCGGATGACAATCAGATATAAGAAAGGACCATGACACGACATGACGAATCTGGAACTTCAAAAGACAGCAAATGAAATTCGCAAAAGCATTGTAACAGCGGTGCACAGTGCAAAAGCGGGACACCCGGGCGGATCGCTCTCGGCGGCAGATATTTTCACATATCTGTACTTTGAGGAGCTGAACATTGATCCGAAGAATCCGAAGATGGCGGATCGTGACCGGTTTGTGTTGTCCAAAGGACACACGGCACCCGGACTTTACGCTGCGCTTGCAGAGCGTGGATTTTTCCCTAAGGAGGATCTGGTGACGCTGCGCCACACAGGATCCTATCTGCAGGGACATCCGGATATGAAGCATATTCCGGGCGTGGATATGTCGAGCGGTTCTCTGGGACAGGGGCTCTCGGTGGCAGTGGGAATGGCTGCGGCAGGAAAGTTTGATAAGAAAGATTACCGTGTATATGCACTTTGCGGTGACGGAGAGATCCAGGAGGGACAGATCTGGGAGGCTGCCATGTGGGCAGGCTTTAAGAAGCTGGATAATCTGGTGGTGATCGTGGATAACAATAACCTTCAGATTGACGGTTCCATCGATACAGTATGTTCCCCGTACCCGATCGACAAAAAGTTCGAGGCGTTCAATTTCCATACGATCAACATCAACGGAAATGATTTTGACGAGATCCGTGCGGCTTTTGCGGAGGCGCGGGCGACCAAGGGAATGCCGACGGCGATTATCGCAAAGACATTAAAGGGAAAAGGTGTTTCATTCATGGAGAATGCCGTTGACTGGCACGGAAAAGCACCGAATGATGATGAATATAAGATCGCAATGGAAGATCTGGAAAAGGCAGGTGCAGCATTATGTCAGAATTAGGAAAGAAGATTGCAACCAGAGAGAGTTACGGCAACGCACTGGTAGAGCTTGGAAAAGAGCATGAAGATCTGATCGTGCTGGACGCGGATCTGGCAGGTGCGACAAAGACCGGCATTTTTAAGAAGGCATTTCCGGAGCGCCACTGGGACATCGGTATTGCAGAGGCGAATATGACAGGAATCGCGGCAGGTCTTGCAACCTGCGGAAAAGTTCCGTTTATCAGTTCTTTTGCAATGTTTGCGGCGGGCAGAAATTACGAGCAGGTGCGCAACTCGATCGGTTACCCGCACCTCAATGTGAAGATCGGAGCGACCCATGCGGGAATCTCCGTGGGTGAGGACGGAGCGACCCATCAGTGCCTGGAGGATCTGGCTTTGATGCGCGCGATCCCGGGAATGGTCGTGCTCAATCCGGCGGACGATGTGGAGGCGCGTGCGGCAGTGCATGCGGCGTATGATCACGTGGGACCGGTGTACCTGCGTTTTGGACGACTGGCGGTTCCGGTGTTTAATGACGAGGCGACCTACCGGTTTGAGATCGGCAAGGGAATTGTGTTAAAAGAGGGAAAAGATGTCTCGGTATTTGCAACAGGATTGTGTGTGAACGAGGCGAGAGAGGCGGAGAAGCTTCTGGCAGCAGACGGTATTGATGCGGAGATTATCAACATCCATACGATCAAGCCGCTGGATGAAAAGCTGGTGCTGGCGTCTGCAGCAAAGACCGGAAAAGTGGTAACGATCGAGGAGCATTCCGTGATCGGCGGACTGGGAAGCGCCGTATGCGACATCCTTTCTGAGAAGCAGCCGACGAAAGTCATGAAGATCGGTATCAACGATGTGTTCGGAGAGTCCGGTCCGGCTCTGGAACTGATTCAAAAGTATGGACTGGATGCACAGAGCATCTACGAGAAAGTAAAGGCGTTTGTAAAACAGAATTAAAAAAGAATAGCAGGATAGAAGTAAATAAGGCCGCGGGGATTGTAGCTTCCCTGCGGCTTTTGTAATGCCGGGAAAGATTTTGGCAGAAGAGACGGAAGGCTGTCGAAACATTTTTTCGGACAAGCCCATAATATTTCAAAATATGCAGAGGGCTTGTGGTACGATTTCCCCGAGAAAAGGCTGTAAAATCCATGTGCGCGTATTGCGCGGATACGCAGCCGGATGCGGAAAGGGGAATCGTGTGGCATGATAGAGATTATTCACCAGGAACAGACGGAAGAAAAGGTACAGAGGGAACTGCCAAGAGAAATCAAACAGATCGGGTCGCCGGATGCAGGGGAACGGATTTATGTGGAAGATACCGTGTACCGCAGAATGCATCCGCATGGCGGCGTGGAAGAAAAAACGGCATATGTGCTGCTGGGAAAATTTGAGAACTGCATGGGCAGAGAGTGCACGTTTGTGGAAGCGGTTATTCCGTTGAATGAAATCCTGTTTGACCGGGACATTCCGGTCTGGGACGATCACACGTGGGCGTACATATATAAGCAGTTAAAGCCGGAGCATGATCCGTTCGTGATTGTGGGATGGGCGCTGGATATCAAGGGACAGCTCCCCAATATGACAGCGCATCTGGAGGCGCTGCATCAACGGAATTTCGGTGGAAAGCGCCAGATTCTTTTTCTGATGGACAGCCTGGAATGTGAGGAGGCGGTCTACGGCAGCCGGAACGGGCACCTGTACAGAAGAGATGGATTTTACATTTATTACCAGCACAGGCAGGTGCCAGAGGAGAACGGCCTCTGGAAAAAAGAGGAAAAAGAATTTTACCGGGAAATGGATGTGGAAGGGGAAGAGAAGCCAAAACCGGCAGTGCCAGTAAGCGCCGGGGAGCGGGAAGCACCGGCAGACATGGAAAAAACGTCGGACGATAATGAAAGTGCAGGAATATACCGAGGTCTTTACCGCAGGAGGATACAACAGGAAGCCGGGCGGCAGGAGGCCCGGGAAAGACCCGCGTATGCAGCTACAGTTTTGCTGGGGGCGGTTGTGTGCGTGCTTGGTGTGACCGCATATCTGAATCATGAAAAGATGGCGGAGATGGAACAGACGCTCGCACAGATGAAGGGAACCCGGTATGTGACAGAAGCGCAGACGGCGGACACGGGGGCGGAAGATACGGAGCGGATGCCGTCTGTGGCGGTAGAGACGGTGATGGGGAATGTCGAAAAACAGGAACTGTCTGCGGAAGCGGCAGGAACACAGGAAGATGTTGCGGCGCAGCAGGCGGAGACGGCGCAGGGAGCACAGGGGACGGCAGAGCCAGCGGAAAATGCAGCTGCGGGAAATGCAGCGGGATCGGAAACCGCGGAGGATACGGCGGCAGCCGGTGGACAGGCAGCCGCAGACGCAGCGGGTACGTCGGTGGAGGCGCAGCCGCAGGGCACGGCATCCACGGACGGGAGCCTGGCGGCACAGACCCAGGGCATGACGACAGCTGCCGGGAATGCATCTGCGGAGAATACACAGGTGCCGGCAGCAGCGCAGACCGAGGCGCAGATGTATCTGTCACAGGGATATTACGATGTGCAGAAGGGAGATAGTCTTGTGGGAATCTGCCGGAAAATATATCAGACAACGGCAATGCTGGACAAGCTCTGCGAGGTCAACGGTATTGAGGATGAAAATGCCATCTACGCCGGTCAGCGGCTGATTCTGCCGAAATAAAAAAATAGTGAAACGGGAATACACACATGCTATAATGTCCATAAGCAGTTGAAGGATAGACAGCATAGAAACGAGGAAGTATGGCAGAAAAAAACAAAAGCGGATTTCATACGGTAGGGGATACCGATATGGAGGAATATAACCGTAAAATAAAGGAACATCGCAGAAAGGTCCTGCGCCGCACCGTGATTGTGACGGCGGTTTTTCTTCTGGTGCTGACCGGGCTGGGACTTTACATGGCGCTCCGCCATTATGAGAACTATGACATTATGTCAACCGCGGAGCGGTCGGATACGGATGCGACACATTTTACGGAATTTCAGGGAAATATTTTAAAATACAGCAATGACGGGGCATTTTATCTGGATGCCGCGAATGAACTGATCTGGAACCAGACGTATGAGATGTCGTCGCCGAAGCTGGATACCTGCGGAAATTATCTGAGCATCTACGACAAGGGCGGGACAAAAATTTATATCTTAACACCGACAAAGCTTGTGGGAAGCATTGAGACAACCATGCAGATTCAGCAGGTATGCGTGGCAGAGCAGGGGACGGTTGCGGTTCTGATGAAAAAAGACAAGGCGGCGTACCTTGCGCTGTATGACAGAGAGGGCAACAGCCTGGCGGAAGGGGAGATCCACGGCCAGAACGGGGGATACCCGATCGCCATTGCGCTTTCCAATGATGCGGTAAAGCTGGCGGTATCCATGATCAATATCAATGAAGGAAGCGTCAAGAGCACAATCGCGTTTTATAATTATGGCACGGTTGGCCAGAACGAAATCGATCACTGTGTGGGTGTGAATAATTACGATGATATGGTCATTCCAGAGATGGAGTTTACCTCCAACGACCGGATGGTTGCGTTCGGCGATACGAAAGCAGTGATCTTTGAGGGCGCGCAGAAGCCGCAGGCAATCGCGGAGATCCCGATGGATGAGAAGACAAAAAGTATTTTTTACAATGAGCACTATATCGGAATCGTGACCGGCAATGAGGATGAGGCGGTGACCAATCATCTGGCGGTGTATGATGAAAACGGAAAGCTGGTCATGGAAAAGGATTTCGGTCTGGACTACAGCAGTATCGAATTTTTGACCAATAATGAGATCTGTATCCGGAACGCAAATGTCTGCGACATCTATACGGTGCATGGTGTTTATAAGTTTCACCATGAGTTTGAAGAAGAACTTTTTGAGATTATACCGGGAAAATTAAAATTGAACTACACGCTTGTGCTCAAAGATACGACACAGCGGATCAGATTAAAATAAGGAGGAGATTATGAACTGGGTATTGATGCTTGTCCTCCTGGTGTTGGTGTGCTGTGCAATCTACGGCTACACAAAGGGATTTTTAAGGATTGTTTTTTCACTTGTCGCATGGGTGATTGTGCTGGTGTTTGTCTCGTGGGCAACGCCGCATGTCAGCCAGTGGATACAGGAGAATACAACCATTTACGAAAAAATAGAAGCTGCGTGTGAGGAATCTGTGCGGCGTGCGGCGCAGGGAAAGATGGAAGAAGGCGCAGTGGAACAGTACGGAGAAGCCGGGGAACTGGGGCTGGATCTTCCGGAATCTGTGATGGCGCAGATCGTTTCGGGGGCTTCCGGCGTAGCGGACACTGTGCTTGCGGAGACCGGAGTATATGCAGGGATCGCGCAGAGCCTGGCAGGATTTATCGTGCAGGGAATTGCGTTTGTGACGGTGCTGATTCTCTCGTGGATTCTGGTGCACGTGATCTCGGCGCTGCTTGGAATCGTATCGCATATTCCGATATTAAAAGGTGTGAACCGCTTTACGGGAATGTTAGCGGGGCTGATGCAGGGACTTCTTATTGTGTGGATTGCGTTTTACATAGTTGCCCTTTGCAGTGCGGGAGAGACAGGGAGAGTGATTGTTTCCTATATAAATCAGAGCGCATTTCTGAAAGAACTGTATGAAAATAATATTCTTCTGTCTCTGGGAACGGGTTTTGCACGCTAAAAGGCATGAATTACAAGGGCTGCCGACAGTGAGGGGAAAATCCGTGAAAACTTTTTAAAAAAACTGTAAAAAGAGTGTTGACAATCTGAGATGCAGATGGTAGTATATACAAGCTGACCGCGAGAACAGCGGACAGGCAAAGCGCTTCTGAAAAAGAAGCAAAAGAAAATAAAAAAAGTTGTTGACAAACGGTTGACGGTATGATATAGTAAATAAGCTGTCGCCGAGAGATGACAACGATGAATGAGATTGAA
>OLSF01001697.1_pt1 | contig 19052 bp, 11 predicted proteins | sample 1672301 | NCBI WGS metagenome assembly OLSF01 (sample SAMEA3136669, study PRJEB25190) | human gut metagenome | biome: human gut; feature: human-associated habitat; material: faeces | place: Austria | collected 2013
CTGGCCAAGGCCGTCGCCACCCGCGAAGAGGCTGTTGCCGCCAAGGAAATCATCGAGGGTTCCACCGTCGAAATCGCTGCCAAGGTCTCCGAGTCCGGCAAGCTGTTCGGCGGCATCTCCGCAGAGAAGATCGCCATCGCGCTCTCCTCCAAGGTTGAGGTCAACCCGAAGAACATCACCGTTGAGCCGATCAAGACCACCGGTGACTTCCCGGCAACCGTCGCCCTGCACCCGGAAATCACCGCCAACTTCTTCGTGAAGGTCGTCGCTGAGTGATTTCGCCCCATTCACCGCTCGACGTCCTTACGGACCGGCGGTGAATGACTTCAGGCTGAAACACGTCTGAGCTTAAGCATCGAAAATCCCCCGTACCGATTGGTGCGGGGGATTTTCCTATATCCGCTCTTTAGCCGGCATCAGTCCTCATCGTCAATCGTGACGCTGAGCTTGCCATCCCTGATGCTGAAGCTGCCGTTGACGGTGAAGTGGGTGCTGTCGTCCTGAGACTCCCACGAATCGTCGAAATTCTTCTCTTCATACGTGCACTTCGCCTTGCCCTGCCGGGTGGAGAACGTGCCGTAATCGAGATCGATGTCGGACAGCTTCGGATAGACGCTGATGGACCACGCGAAGTTGCGGTAGTAGTCCTCGTCGTACAGGTCGAAGCCGAACGGGCAGCCTTCCGGCGCGTAGTCGGTGGACTTCGCGCATTCGTCCAGCTTGGCGTTCACGGCCTTGCTCAAGTCCTCCTTAAGCTTGGCCGTAGGCATGATCTTGAGATCGGCGGCATCGGAGTCCGCGTTCGTGCGCACCATGGTGATGCCGCTGGTGACATACCCCGACTTGCCGATCGACACCTTGTACGAACCCGGGTAGACGCGCAGCGTCCACGTGCCGCTGTCCGACTTCTCCGCATTCTTCGCGGTCACGTCAACACCGTTGACGGACAACGATTCCACGGCATTGGGCACCGACACGGTGATGGTCTTGAGCAGTGGGCTCGAGATCTTCCAATTCGGGAACAGCAGGAACTTCGACCCGTCCTTGTTGATGGTGAGCGAATCGTTGACGTTCTTGCCGTTCAGCGAATACGTCACGTTGACCTTGGCCACGCCTTCGACGGTTTTGACACTATCGATATGCGGGTTGGCGATCGTGGCGTTGTCGGCCTTCGCTACGGTGTCGGACAGCAGCTTGAGCTGGTCCTTGTCCACCTGCGGATCGGCGATGTCATTGGCCTTGTCATACTTGCCGTCGGCAATCGCCGTCAGATAGCTTTGCGCCACGGATTTCGCGCTGAAGACGGTCGAGTTGAGCACACCGTAGACAATGCCCAACACAATCAGGGCACCAATTACGATGCCGCTGATAAGGATCGTCTTCTTAGTTTTTGGGTCGAGCGGCTGACCTGCCCCCGGAGCTGCGACCGGCATAGAAGCCGCGCCTGCTGGCGATTGCGGCAGCGGCACCGCACCCGTTGCCGTGTTGCCCGTTGTCGTATTGGGCATGGACGTCGGGGCGACCGGTTGTGGAACGGCCTGTGAAACAGGCGTTGCGGTAGGAGCGGTGGGCGCGGGCATCGGCGCAGCCGGCGTCGCGGGCTGGGGGACCGATGCGGCCGGAGCTGCCGGAGTAGTTGGATTGGCCGGCTGTGCGGCAGCCGAAGCCGTCGGCATGGTCGCTGTTGCGGTCGTGCCGCTCGCCGTGGCAGAGGTCTTCTTCATGCCGTAGGACGGATCGCAGGACTTGACGTAATCGACCACGTTCTGCGGGGTCTGCTGCACGGTGCCACCGACGATGATCCGCCACATGCCCGGCAGGGACGCCACCAGCGTCGGACCGAACGTCATCGCGGCCACCTCGATCAGGAACGCCCAGATGCCGGCGACGAGGAAATACCACATCGGGGTCGTCATCGACATGCTGGACGAGGCGTATCCCGCCGCGAAATAAGTGAACAGGAACTCCGCGGCCAGCCAGAACACCATCGCGGCCACCGGAGCCTTCCACGTATGCTGCCAGCCCGCGTAATACGGGTCGTACATATTGCGCGCGATCTCACGCAGCGCGATATAGAACGTGGCAAGCAGGAACAGCACGAAGCAGATCCACAGAATCCAGCCATACTGGCTGAGGGAGGACACGTTGAACAACGTGATCGTATGGACGCTGTAGCTGGACGTCGAGAAGGCGATGCCGCCGAACGAGGACAGCGAAATCAGCATAAGCGGCAGAGCCGGGAACAGCAGCGGAACCAGCAGCAGACCGACTGCGCCGAGATGGTTCGCGGCGGACATGGCGATCGTCGCCACCAGGCCAAGCATCAGGAACAGCACTCCGTAGATCGCAAACGATTCGACCAGCGTGCGCACGAAGCCACGAGCGCGGTGCGCCCAACGCCAAGCGGCGGAGAAGACGTTACCCGAATCGCCCGCATACTGTGCCAACGCGTAGCCGGCCAGCGCACCGGCCGCCGACAGTAGGAACGCCATGCAGAACGTGCGGAAGGACACGCCGGAAAGCGACGCGGAAGCGGAATAGTCGCTGTAGGAACCACCCACCGTCACCGGGAAGATGGCGGCGAAGACCAGCAGCACCAGGCCGGACAGCACGCCGACGATCAGCGAGCTGATGACGCCCGTCCACTTGAAACGAAGCGCGAACCTGCGTGCCAGCATGTATGCGCCGAACGCGGCGCCGATCGCCAATGCCACGCCGGGCAGTCCGACCGGCAGCGTCACGCTGACGTGCGAGGCGTCAATGCCGAGATTGCTCAGCGAGAAGCCCTGGGAGCTGGTTTTGAGATTCAGCGAACCGCCAACGCCGAGCGTCATCACGGTGAAGAGAATCTGGAAGAAATTTGGGCCGGAACCGGACACACCGTTGTTGCCCAGGAAGGAGGCAGTGTCGGAAAAGCCCGGAATGCCGGCAAGCCCGTTGCTGGCCGCGGCATTGCCCATGAAGAAGACGATCGATGCGAGCAGCGCGAACACCACGCTCGCGCCGAGACCGATGCCGAGGCTGGCGCCCATGGTCTTCATGGACTGCGGTGTGGTCAGCGCGGTGATGGTGGGATCGGCCGCCGGACGGGCGATTTGCTGGGTCGGCTGGCTTGGCTGCGGCGCTGCTGCCGGCTGCGGGGCCGGGGATGGCGCATACTGGAACTGCTGCGTCGGCGCGGCCTGTGGTGCCACCGTTTGCGTTGCCTGCGCCTGAGCGGTCGGCTGTGCTTGCGCCGCCGGTTGCGGTGTGGTGGGCTGCGGGACGGTGGTTTGCGGAGCTGCCGGTGCGGCGCTATTGGGCAGCGGGACGGCAGTGGTCGGCATCTGCGGGGCCGGTGCCATGTGCGGCGCGGAAGACAGCATGGTGCCGTCATCGGATTCCGGCGCGGCCGGCGCTTGCGGTGCCGCCGCGGTCGTTTGGGTGAGCGGTGAGCCGCACGAGGCGCAGAATTTAGCGCCTTCGATGGTCGGCTGACCGCAATTTGGGCATGCCATAGGTAAGCCTTTCTCCTTCTTGATGCGCGTCATATACTCCTGTGGCGCGCCATGGTCCTTATTATAAAGGGCCTCTGGCGCGCCGACGGGCTCGACGATGATGCGTGCTATTCGGCTCGCCGCGGTGGAAATGTGTGATGGAAAAGTTCGTGCCGTTGACTGTCGGAGTGGTTGCATTGCGGCAGAATGTGAAGAAAATGTGATTACTTGGATTTTATGGCGCCATCGCGCCGCATTTTTCGTCGTATGACGCGATGTGCACCATAGATGGCGATTTGCTGAAAACGTTGGAAAATAGCGGTTTTATGATTGCGACACGCCGAGGGTTGCGTTCTTTCCGATTCTGAGTATATTTACTCCATGTGCTCAGCGAGAACAAAAAACCTCGCCAAGACCAACGCCCCTTTAGCTCAGTTGGTTAGAGCAGCTGACTCTTAATCAGCGTGTCCAGGGTTCGAATCCCTGAGGGGGCACAGACAAGACCCAAGTCAAGCGGCTTGGGTCTTTTTGTATCTAGGCGATATTCCCCCGGCCGCGGAGGCGGTAAGTCCCCGTCGGTCCACGGGACTTCCGGTGTCGGGAGTATGGTATTGCACTGTTGTCCGCCGAGGGCGGAATCGCAACATATCTCGAATCGCAAACATCGCAAGAGAAGAAGCAATAGAGGAATAGCAGTGGAATACTCACTCTTCACCAAGCTTGCCGCGGAATTCGTCGGCACCGCCGTGCTGATGGTCTTCGGCAACGGCGCTGTCGCCAACGCGGAACTGAAAAACACCAAGGGCTACCATGCCGGCTGGCTGAACATCGCCATGGGCTACGGCTTCGGCGTCATGTTCCCGGTCCTGATGTTCGGCGGCGTCTCCGGCGCCCACATCAACCCGGCCATGACCCTCGCGCAGGCCGTCAACGGCATGTTCCCGTGGAACGAGGTCCTGCCGTACATCATCGCCCAGCTGCTCGGCGCAGTGGCGGGCCAGCTCATCGTGTACGTCACCTACCTGCCGCACTACAAGGACACCGACGATGCCGAAGCCATCCTCGGCACCTTCTGCACCACCGACGCGCACAACGACCGCGTGAACTACTTCCTCAACGAGTTCTTCGGCACCTTCATGCTGGTGCTCGGCGCCCTGTGCTGCCTGTCCCTGCCGTGGGGCAAGGCGAACCCGGCCGCCGCATCCATCGTCGTCGGCTTCATCGTGTGGGGCCTCGTGACCTCCATGGGCGGCCCGACCGGCCCTGGTCTGAACCCTGCCCGCGACCTCATGCCGCGCCTCCTGCACGCCATCCTGCCGATTCCGAACAAGGGCGATTCCCGCTGGGGCGAGGCCTGGATTCCGGTCGTGGCCCCGATCGCAGGCGCTATCGTCGGCGCGTTCCTGTTCAAGGTGCTGTTCGCCTGAGCATTACTTTGACGATTGCCGGCATTCGTCTGGCATGCTGGCAAGGCCCGTGATTCCCTCCGGAACCACGGGCCTTACGCATAGGTGGTATGCATGGCGGTCGGCGGCTTCGGCATGTTGACTGAGACTGGTACTGTTGCCGAAGAGAGAAACATCACCATATCGGGAGGCTGGATTGAAGCGGATTCGTCGTATCATACGTGCGCTCGATCCGAAAGCCGACGCCACAATGGGCCAACGGGAACGGCTTGAGGCGTTTCGCATCCGCAGGGCCGCCGTGCTGGTGCTCGTGCTGTTCCTGCTGATCGCATCGATGACGTCCTGCAGCGTGCACGCACTGCTGGTCCGCATGACGCCGAACACGCAGACGACGGCACAAGCCACGCATTCGACGTCGGCCAAGAAGCCAGCCAAGAAAACAGCCAAAACCAATCAGCATAAGACGGCCAAAAAAACTAAACCGGAAACCAAACAATCGCAGGAAGAGCAGGCCGTCGCCAAAGCGGTGAGCGCGCAATCGGCGGCACTGGGCGACGACGAGAAAACCGCGATTCTGAACAAAGCGCAGGAAACCGCGCAAAACAGCGGCAAACCGGTAACGCAATACCATTACTGCATCGCAACCAAAGGAAACGTCGGTTCGGCCGACGAATTCGGCAACGCGGCGTTCCGCATCCTCAACGACGAACACGGATGGCCACGCGCCGGAGCCATATTCGACCAATCCACGGACGGCAACTGCGATTTCAATCTCGTGCTGTCCCAAGCGTCGGAAATGACGTCGTTCTCGCCATCATGCTCGGTGGAATACAGTTGCAGGGTCGACAACAACGTGATCGTCAACGACGACCGTTGGAACGGCGGCACGCAACAATGGCTCGCCGCCGGCGGCAACCTGGCGCGATACCGCACGATGGTGATCAACCATGAGGTCGGACACCGGCTGGGGCACATCGACAACGAAACGACCTGCGCCGGCGAAGGCCAGTTGGCGCCGCTGATGCAGGAGCAATCCATGCATTTGGACGGCTGCAAGGTCAACGAATATCCGCTTGACTCGGAGCTGTGGATCGGCTGAACGTCGACTGCTTCCCGTTATTTTCTGCTGCTTTCTGCTGTTTTCCGGACTGACCGGGTCGTCTCGGCAATTCGGCGAGACCCGGCCAGCCGTTGTCACAAGCCGAAATACGCGTCGAAATCGTCTTGGCTGATACTGCGGTCGGCCGTATCGGCCCGTACCTTACCCCAATCGAACTCCTGCAACGCCTCGACGGCGCTCATCGGCTGCGGACTGGTATGCGCGGAATCGCCCTGCAAACCAAGCAGCCACGCGCAATAGCCGACAACCTGCTCCGCGGTGACGCCATGCGCGCGCAGCGCCCCCATATCCAAAGAGCGCTCGCGTTTGGCGAGCCTGCGGCCGGCCGCGTTGTCGATAAGCGGCAGATGCGCGTACCGTGGGTTTTCGGGGTTATATGGGGTGTATTGCGATTGTGGTGCGTGCTGCGATGGTGCAGAGGCCTGCGTTTTCGCCTTGCGGAATCCCGCCTTGATAAGCGCTTGGCGAATGGCGATTTGCAAGGCGTTCGACCGGAGCAGGTCGCGGCCGCGCACGATGTCGTCGACGCCCATGTCAAGATCGTCCACGACCACCACCAGCTGGTAGGAGAACAGGCCGTCGGCGCGGCGCACGATGGTGTCGCCGACGTCGTGCGCCAGATTGAATTCCTGATGGCCGAACACTGCGTCATCGAATTGGACGGTTGCGTGCGGGTTTGTGTCGGCGGGCATGGCGATGCGTAGCGAATGGCGGTCGCCGTTGGCCAGCCGCCGCCGGACGGTATCCGGATTGCTGGCGATAAGCCGGCGGCACGTGCCGGGATACACCATGAAACGGTCGCCTTCCTGCGGTGCGGAGGCTGCGCGGATGTCGGCGCGCGAGCAGAAGCAAGGGTAAATCAGCGGGGTTGTGCCAGCGATTGCGTTGTTGGCTGCGCTGCCGACTGCGGGGGTGTGGTCGTTGCGCTCGTCAAACGGCGAATCGTATGCGTCGTCAATCGTCAGGTTTTCCAAGCAATGCAGCGCCTCACGGTACAGGTCGTGCCGAGCGGATTGGAACACCGGATCGCCGTCCCAATCCAAGCCAAGCCAATGCAGATCGTCCATCATCAGTTCGGCCGCGCCGGGCACCACGCGCGGTTCGTCGATGTCTTCGATGCGCAGCAGCATGTCGTCGCCGCGGCTACGCGCGGACAGCCATGCGCCGAGCATCGCATAGATGTTGCCGATGTGCATGCGGCCTGATGGGGTGGGTGCGAAACGACCTGGCACGGGGTTCCTTCCTGTCGTTGGCGGGCGGTTCGGTGTTGCCGATGCAGAGACCGGTTGCGCCGATGCTTGCAACTGTACCTGCATCGGCGGCCGGAACGGCGGGTTTCGTGGGACGCGATTGTGGAATGCGTTGCTGGACGTGCCGTGACGTGCCATGCCGAGGTTGCAGCGTGCTCCGAAAACGTGCCGTCGCTGTGAGATATCTCACAGTGTGAGAAGGATATTTAGCGCATGGTGATACGGGCCGCGCGTTTCGTTTGGGGTGTGCGTAAGGTGGTGTGCGTCATCCGGTATTCTGGGTGGTGATTTCGGCAATTCGGTCTATGCGTTATCGGTATGGCCGGTCAAAAGGGGATTTACAAGGGGCGAATATGACGAAGCGACAGTTCAGTAGAGCGGAAATCGAATACCTGCGTACATTGCCGTCGATCGACGCGGTGACGGACAGCAGAATCACGTATGCGAGGGAATTCCAAATCGACTGCATGAGGCGGTATCTGCAGGGGGAGAAGCCGACTGCGATCTTCATTTCCGCGGGATTGAGCCCATCGGTCATCGGGCACAAGCGCATCGAACGCAATATCGCACGCTGGAAGCGTGACGAGGACATCATGCGCAAGGCGGCCGAAGAGCCGGAACCGCATGATACGGCTGTGGACAACCACAATGCGATGTCGGAAGTGCCGTTGGGCAAGATTCAATCGCTGGTATGCCAGGTGATGGTGTTGAGCGATCGCGTCGATAAATTGGAGCGTTTGGTGGAGGGGCTGCGCAAGGGGGATAAAATCTGAAAAAAAGTTTTCAGATTTATTGGTTTTTTCCGGCGGTTCGCGCGCATTTATCTGATACATTAAATGCGTAGACGGAGTCTTTGAAGTCCCCCTTCTACTGCCGTCTGGTTTTATAGCCCGCGCGAATTTATGACCGCTTTATCGCTTCACTTCAGGTCATCGCGCGGGCTTCTTTATACGTTGTCGGCGGTTTTCTGGTAACACTGGTATCGAAATATCAGCCGACATGCCGGAAACGGTGGTGCCGGCCGCGGACCGGCGGTCGAATGAACTTGCGAGAGGTGGACGATGACTGCATACATGGATCACAAGAACCTCGCCAACGAGGTGATCGACGATGCGCGCGCACGTGAGATCACGGACGGCGTGCATCGTGTGCTCGACCGCATCGCGGCAGCTGAGGAACAAGCCGGACGCGAAGCCGGCTCCGTGCGCCTGCTGGCCGCCACGAAGACGCGCGACATCGGCGAAATCATGGTTGCGATTGATGCCGGCGTGCGCATGATCGGCGAGAACCGTCCGCAGGAAGTGACGGCGAAGGCCAAAGGGCTGGCACGGCGATGCGCGGAACGCGGGTTTTCGCTGGGCGTCGCAGGCGTCGCGCCGGATGCTGCGGCGGAGCATATTCCATTCCACCTGATCGGCCAGCTGCAAAGCAATAAAATCGGCAAAGTGCTGCCGGTGGTCGACACTATCGAATCGGTCGATTCAATCGATTTGGCAGAAAAAATTTCACGTAGAGCCGTGGCTCGCGGTATTACTGTCGGCGTGCTGCTGGAAGTCAACGAATCCGGCGAGGAATCGAAATCCGGTTGCGATCCGGCGCACGCCATCCGCATCGCGCAGAAAATCGGCACGTTGGACGGCATCGAATTGCAGGGACTGATGACGATCGGCGCGCATGTGTACGACGAAACGGTGATTCGCCGCGGTTTCTCGCACCTGCGCAAGACCCGCGACCTCATCCTCGCATCCGGCGAACCGGGCACGGACCGTTGCCGGGAACTGTCGATGGGCATGACCGGCGACATGGAACTGGCCATCGCCGAAGGTTCCACCATCGTGCGCGTCGGCACTGCGATTTTCGGTGAGCGTGCGTTCATCTGAGCGCTTTCTTTGACTTTTTCTGTTTTTTTAAGGATTTGCGGGGCTCGTCCGCCTGGATTGCATTCGTCTGGCTTACATTCGTCTGACTTGCATTCCTCTGAAAAACGGCTTGTCTGAGCTGCGTTCCGCCGGTAGGTGGGGTGCTGCGCGGTTTGGTGCCAAAATTGCCGGTTTCGTGCCTGAAACCGTTGTCTTTCTAGGGGTAAGCCCTCCTATAGGGGGCAAGGGCTTTCGTATGGCGGGTGTGAACATGGGTGTGTTCGAAGGAGAAACCCATGTTTTGGTCTGCCTCTCGATTGATGAGTAAACCCGTCCGTCTGCTCGCCCGCAGGACGGATTCCTACGTGCATGCGCATGCGGTGCTGCGTTCGCCCATGCGGCTGTTCGGTGCCGTGGCGGGCGCCTCGGCTGATTCCTATGATGCCGGTGACGATAACGATGGCATCGGCAATGGCGCCGGAGTCGGATCTGATGCCGGTGCAGCTGCCGACAGTGGTCATGCCGGAACTGTTGCGTTCGCTGGAACGTCTGCTGGAACGTTCGCTGGAACGCCGTCGTTTTACGAGGCGATTGACATTGCCGATGTGGTTCGCGCGCGCAGGCTGCGGCGGATTCGTTTCATATTGGTGCGGTGCGTGTCCGTGCTGCTGATCGTGGGCGCGGTGGTGGTCGCGTCGTTGCCGTTCGCCATGCAGGCGCATTCCGCGCGGCGCTTGGCCGAGACATCCGATTCGGCGGCTCGCACGGTTGCCGGATGGCCGTATCCGATGGCGATGGAGGAGTTGGAACGGGCGCGCGCATACAATCGGCGGCTTGCCGTGGAAGGACAGCCGGTATTGGGCGAGGCGGCCGATCCGTTCACTACCAGACCGGCTGGCACTGCCGGAGATGCTGATACCGCCGACGATTCGGCGCCTTCCGGCGGTGCCGGGCTTTCCGCGGCGGACACGGACGCGAACTATCAGGGCCTGCTGGATTCCGGCGCAGGCATCATGGGCACGGTATTGGTGCCCAAAATCGGCGTGGAACTGCCGATTCGGCATGGCACGTCCGAACCGGTGCTCGCCGTCGGCGCAGGGCATCTGTACGGCACCAGCCTGCCGGTCGGCGGCACTGGCTCGCATACGGTGGTCACCGGGCATCGCGGCCTGGTCAAATCGTTGATGTTCACACGGCTCGACGAACTGCACGACGGCGATTTCATGTACATCAAAGTGATGGACGAGACGCTGGGATACGAAGTGGACCGAATCAGCGTGATCGAACCGGACGACGTCTCACGGTTGAAAATCGTGCCCGGCGAAGACCGGCTGACGTTGATGACCTGCACGCCATACGGCATCAACACGCATCGGCTGCTAGTCTCCGGGCATCGCGTCGCAATACCGCTGCCCGCGCCAGATCCGGCCGACGTGCGCGACGAACGTGCGACCGAACTGGGCGCGCTCGCCATGACCATCGTTTGCACGATGGGCGGCATGCTGTTGTGCTGCATGGTCGTGCGGTCGATGCGGCCCCGACACCGAATCATGCGGCACGCTTCCGCCTGGCCGCGTAAAGGATAAGGGGGAAGGCCGCGATTTTCGCGGGTCCGCACGTTCCCCGAACCCATCAATGGAGGGGACGGGTTTCAAAACGTTCATCCATAAGGTTCAAGGCATGGAGGCGCATAGGCAATTCGCCGCAGCGCCATGAGAGATGGACATGTCATGAAGTGGATGAAGGACCCGCTTGCCGGCTTCATAAGCCGGTGTGGCGCGCGGATGGGAAAATTCACCGCATTGCTTGTCACGATTGCGATGCTGGCCGGCACCACGGGAGCCGGCGCGACCGCGTTCGCCGACGAAACGGTGACGGATGGCGGCAACGTGGCCGCCGAATCCGCAGCGAGCCAGCCGGAATCGACACAACAATCCGATGCTGAAAACGCAGTCGGATCGGACGTTGCCGACATTGCCGGGCAAGATGTTGCCGGACAGTCCGCAACGGACGATGACGACGCACAATGCCTTACGGACGACGGCGAATCGCAGCAGCCATCGAACGAACAAGCGCAATCGCAACTGCAGTCGCAATCGCAACCGGAACAACCGTCGGAGACGATGCCGGAACAGCGGCAGCCGTGCGATAAGACGGAACAGCCGAATGAGCAGAAGGAGCAGGAACGGCAGGCGGTTAGGCAGCCGACGGCTGAGAACGCTGACGTACCTGCAAATGGTGCTGCACCGGCTCAAGACGGCGATCGAAACGACCATGCCGGCGAAAATCGCACGGATGCTGTGGCGAATGGCGATGCGGGCGCGACAGCCGATGACGGCAAAACCGGCGATGCGGACGATGCTGACAACGATGGCAACACTGCTGAAGATGCCGACGATGCCGAACACATCATGCGCGATCGCTTCACCTTCAATCGCAAAACCGTGATGCGTGCCGCGCGTAACGTCGCCGTGCCGCAGCCGGACCACACGAAAAGCATCACATACAACAACGGCGGCAAATACACGCTGAACCTCAACGTGGTGGGCAAGGATACCCGCGAAAGCCATGAGACCACGGAGAAAATCGAAGTGGTGCTCGTACTGGACACGTCTGGATCGATGAACTACTGCATGGACGGAAGCCAAAGAAGATGCAACAAATCGAATCCGAAGCGGTTGACGGCGCTGAAAGAAGCGGCGACCAGCTTCATCGACGCCACCGAGACCACCAACGACACCATCCAGGACAAAGACAGCAAAGTGCGGATCGCCATCGCCCAATTCGGGCAGAATTCCGGCGTGGTGAGTTCCCTGACCAGCGATACCGCCGCTCTGAAATCATCGGTGAACAGGCTATCCGCCAATGGCGCGACCCCTGCGGACAAAGGCATGACCGCCGCGCAGACGGCATTACGGCAGGCAAGGCCAGGCGCGAAGAAAATCGTCATCTTCTTCGCGGACGGTGTGCCGACCACGCAAAGCGCTTTTAGCACAAGAGTCGCCAATAACGCCGTGCAAACCGCGCTCGCCATGAAATCGGCCGGCACGCTCATCTACAGCATCGGCATCTTCGAAGGCGCCAATCCGGAGCAGCAATCGTTCGGCAACAGGGAGAACGACCAAGCCAACCAGTTCATGCACGCCGTGTCCAGCAACTATCCGAACGCCACCGCGTACGACAAAGCCAATTGGGGTACGGGCGGCAACCTCGGCTACTACAAGGCCACCAACAGCGCTGACGACCTGACGAAGATCTTCGACGACATCCAGAAGGAGATCACCACGGGAAGCGCCTACAGCGGCGTCTCGATCGTCGACGAGCTGTCCGAATACGCGCAGGTCGATGGCGTTGTCTGGAACATGGCCAGCATGCGGAACTTCGGCGGAGCGACCTACTACCGGGTGACCGGCGGCGTGACGCTCAACGTGACGAATCTGTCTTCGGGGGCTACGCCTCCAGTGCTGGAACGTGATTACACATTGTGGTACAGCGACGCCGGCAACGGCAAGATCCGCGTCGAATTCGCCGGCGATTACCAGCTGCTGCACAACGCGACCTACACGCTCTCGTACGGCATCGTGCCAACCGACAGCGCCTACGCGCGGGTCAATATGGTCGACGGCGGCATCAACTACGACGCGACCGGCGACGCGGGCACCGGCACGACCTCCGCAGGAAAGCCGGGCTTCCGATCGAACGCGTCGGCGCAGGTCTGTTACACCTTCGACAAGCAGTCCGCCTGCGCGGCCTACCAGCATCCCGTATTGCAGGTGCCGTCCGCCAACGTGGTCGTGACGAAACATTGGGAAGGCGGAATGCCGGCGAGTGGAGCCACATTGCGCATCGATTTCATGCAGGGCGGCGCATCGAAGCTGGGCAAAGACCTTTCCGAAGATGACGAGCTGCCTACCGGCGAATGGCAGTACGCATTCCGTGGCGTGATGGCAGGCGACTACACCGTCACGGAAGGCAACATCGCCGGCTATCACGCGAAAGGCAACGTCACCTCAGTGCCGATCAGCATCACCAGAGCCGACATGTGGAGCGCGTTCGACAAGGGACAGACCGCCACCTACGAAGCCTCGTTCACCAACGTGAAAGAGACGGTGGCCGCGCTGCCGCTGTCCGGCGCATCGGAAGGACGGACCTGGCTGGTCGTGGCCGGCGTCACGGCACTGGTGCTGCTGCTTGCGGGCATCGTCGGACTGGCTTTGATCGGGCGCGGACGGCCGTGACGGAACTGCCGGACGGCAATCGCAATTCTCTGATCGCAATCCGGCAATCGCAATTTTTCAATCACAACTAAAGAGCAACACAACTTACCATAAAACCAACCAATCGGCTGCGGTAACAAGGCCGACCAAACCAAGGAAGAGAGGTCTCTCATCATGAAGACGAGAAGGCTTTGTGCAGTAATCGCCGCGGCGGCAACGTTGCTGGGCGGTATGGCGTTCGGCACGGCCGGAGCGTATGCGGCCGGCAGCGCATCGATCGAAGTGCGGCATTCGCAGGAAGGGCACACCTATTCCGCGTACAAGTTCGCGTCATTGACGGTGGACGGTGACGCGGTGCAGGTCGATACGGATGCTGACTGGGTTCAAGCAGTGACCGAAGCGGTGGTCGAAGCCAATAACGCGATGGATCCGGCCGGTACCATGCCGAGCGAATACGACAGCAATCCCGCTGCATTCGCAGCCACCAAAACCGGCGACAATGATGCAGCTTGGTTCCGCGAGTTTGCGAAAGCGATGAAGGCCGGCACCGGCGTTACGGCTGACGGAACCGTTGCCGGTAATGGCGGGGCTGCGACCATCGGCTCGCTTGATGAAGGCTGGTACCTCGTTACCGACACTGACAAGGACGGCGAACTGGGTGTCAACGCCATCGTCGCCACCACGCTCAACGGTCTATCCGCCACGTTCAAAGTGAAGGGCGACGCGGTCACCGGCCAGGGCATGATCAACGCGGTCGGCGCGTTCGTGGCTAAGAACGAGAACGATCCGGACCAGCCGGGCAAGACGGCCGACTCGATCACCACCGAGGATGGTGTGGGCATCGGGCAGACCATCACCTACACCATCACACTGGATATTCCGGACGCGGCAGCAGGCTACGACACCTATCCGTACTATGTGAAGGACGTCGCATCCAAGGGTCTGACGGTCAACAAGGACTTCGCCGCGAAAATCGGCGACAAGGACATGTCGTTTACCTACGTGACCGAGCCAACTGTCGATAATGACAGTGGTAAGACCACTACTGTGCTGAAGTTCGATCTGGCCGGCAAGAGCGGACAGCTGGTCATCACCTACACCGCCGTGGTCAACAAGGACATCATCTCTGCGGGCAACCAGGTGTCCAACACCGCGGAAGTCTCCCGTGACAACGAGAACTGGACCCCGCCGGTCGTATTCGAAGCCTACACCGGCGAATTCGCCTTCCACAAGTATGGTGTCGGTGACGATGCCAACGGTCTTGCCGGAGCGACGTTCAACGTGTTCGAGGGCAGCAAGGCCGAAGGAACCCCGCTCAAATTCGTCAAGCTTTCGGACGGCGAATACCGCTTGGCCGAGGCGGATGAGAACGGCTCCTCCGCGAATGTTGTCTCCACCACCGGCAATGTGTTCATCAAGGGCCTGAAGTCCGGTGAATACACCCTGAAGGAAACCGGCTTCGTGGACGGTTATGCGAAGAACTTCGTGCCGACCTTCACCGTCGAACTGACCGTGAATCAGGAGAACGGCGAATCGACCTTCAAGCTGGTCGGCGCCAACAACTTTGGTCTGGCAAGCGAGGTCGACAAGGCAATCCAGGTCAAGAACGTGAAGAACGTCACGCAGCTGCCGCTCACCGGCGCAATGGGCACCGCGTTGTTCACCATCGCGGCCCTGGTAATGGCCGGAGCCGGACTGGCGCTCGTGCTGCGCTTCCGCGAATCCGATACGCCGATGGCGGTCTGAGCGGGCCAGCAGACAGGCAACGGGGCTTGTTCGGGCGGGTGAGTCGTTGAGCGATCAACGGTTCACCCGCTTTTGTTGTGACGAATACTGGTGATTTAGGGTTTAGTACCGCCTGAAATGGTTGGAAAAACGCCATTCGTACCGGTATGATGGAACACGAAGCGAACAACGAATCGGATTGCGGCCTTGCATCGCAAACACGTATCGCAAGCGCGCATCGCAAACCGAATCGCAAGCCGAACAGGGGAATGGCATGACGGAGGCCATTCGACTGCCGTGCGGTGGAAGGGAGCCGCCGCACGCCAAGCCGAAAGGGAACATCATGTGCAACGGTGGGGGAGCGTTCAGTCCGGAAGAAGTCGAATATCTGCGCTCGCTGCCGGTGGTGGCCGAAGCGACGTCGCGACGCATCACCTACACGGAATCGTTCAAACACAACTGCATGCGCCGGTACCATGCGGGCGAATCGCCGGTCGAACTGTTCCGCGAAGCCGGACTCGACCCATCGCTGATCGGCTATAAGCGCATCGAACGTTGTTTCGCGCGCTGGCGCAAGATTGCCTGCCGTATGGGCACGGACCGGCTGGTATCGGTTGATGGGAATGGTGGAGTGATGCCATCGGCGTCGGCGGGTGTGGTTCCGTCGGCGGACTCGGCGGAGGTTGCTCGATCTGCGGTATCGCAGCCGGTGCAGCCAACGCAACCGGCGGAAACGCAAAGCAATGCGACGCTGCCCGCGCTGCGCAACGCAGCCGAGGTCCCGATTCTGTCGGGAGGTGACGTGCGCGACCTGCTCATCGCCCAGCAGGTGCGCCGCATCGACGAGCTGGAACGCGAGGTGGCGGCGTTGCGGGCGGAACTGCATTGCGAATAATCGCAAAAATCGTAAAAAATGCGAGCAATCGGCATCGTCCGCAAAGCGACGCATGTCGAGAACGGCGGGCGTGGCGAGCGGGTAGACTTGCGGGTATGAGAATCGCACGTTTTACGCATAATGATGTACCGCAGTACGCCTTCGTTCAGACCGACAAGAACGACGGCAAGGACTATCTCGTGGCCTTGAATGGCTATCCGCTGTCCGGCAAGGCCGTCGAGCCGACCGGCGAGCGCTATCCGGTGGATGGTGACGGCATTCGTCTGCTGGCTCCGGTGATTCCGTCGAAGGTGTACGGTTTGGCGAAGAATTATGAGGCGCATGCGCAGTTCATGCATGAGGCCGGTCATTCCGATATCAAGCATGCGCCGGAGGATATGGTGATTTTCACCAAGCCGAGCACGTCGGTGATTGGTCCGGATGATCCGATTGTGATTCCGCTGTGTTCGAATGATATGAATTTCGAGCCGGAGTTGGCTGTGGTGATGGGTCGTATCGCCAAGAATGTGCCGGTGGAGCAGGCCATGGATTATGTGCTGGGTTTCACGTGCGTGAATGATGTGACGTTGCGTGATCTGCAGGGTCTTGATCCGACGTGGACGCGTGCGAAGGGTTTTGATACGGCGTGCCCGTTGGGTCCGTGGATTGTGACGCGTGACGATGTGGATTGGAAGGATGCGAAGATTTCCTTCACGCTCAACGGTGAGGATGTGCCGATGGCGTCGGGTACCACGGCGAATCTGATTCACGGCATTCCTGAGCAGATCGCGGCGATTACGAGTTTCACCACGCTGCTGCCGGGCGATGTGATTATGACGGGTACGCCGAACGCGTCGGGTCATCTGGATCCGGGTGACGAGGCGATCGTGCACGTCGAGGGCATCGGCGATCTGCGCAACGTGGTGGTGCGCGGCTGATTTTCGGCTTGCTGGCGGACTTTGGATTAGGCGGGTTTGCAACGTTTCGTGATTTCGTTACGTTGCTGCCCGCCTTTTTCGTATGTATTGCGATTGCCGGTGAGCGCTGGTGATTGTCGGTGACTGCCGTCCTGTGTCGAAAGACGGTTTTGAGAAACGCAAAAAGTTGAGTGTGTGGGACTCAAGTTTTGGGAATATAATGGCGATGAAGTCGGTTGAGCATATCAGACAACGACATATGCGTCCGAACGCCGGTCCGGTAGCGAAGGCCGGGCGGCCGGGCGCGAACCATGGAGGATGATATGGAACAGAAGTTCACGCAGATGGCGCAGGAAGCGCTTTCGGACGCCGTTCAGAACGCGGCGGCGCTGGGCAATCCGCAGGTAGACACCCTGCACCTGCTGGACGCGATGCTGCGTCAGGAAAACAGCATGGCCCGCGCGCTCATCGAAGCGGCAGGCGGCAACGCGCAAAACGTGAGCGCCGAAGTGCATCAGGCGATGCAATCGCTGCCGAGCGCCAGCGGATCGACCACAACGCAGCCGGACGTCAGCAGGCAGCTGTCGGCGGTGCTATCGCAAGCCGAAAAAGAAATGCAACGGAGGGGAGACGAGTACGTCACCGTCGACCTCATGCTGGTCGCAATCGCGGCCGCGAAACCTAATCAAAGCGCGGACATCTTGGAAAAGAACGGTCTTACCGCGGATAAGCTGCGTAACGCCCTGACCGCCGCGCGCGGCAGCGACCGCAAGGTGACCAGCGCCGACGCGGAAGGCTCGTATAAAGCTTTGGAGAAGTACTCCACCGATTTGACGGCCGCCGCGAAGGAAGGCAAGCTCGACCCGGTGATCGGCCGTGACCAGGAAATCCGCCGCGTCATCCAGATCCTGTCCCGCCGCACCAAGAACAATCCTGTGCTGATCGGCGAGCCTGGCGTCGGCAAAACCGCCGTCGTCGAAGGCCTGGCGCAGCGCATCGTCGCCGGCGACGTGCCGACCACCCTGCAGAACAAGAAGCTTATCTCGCTTGACCTGGGCTCCATGGTGGCTGGTTCCAAGTACCGTGGCGAATTCGAGGAACGTCTGAAGAGCGTGCTTGAGGAGATCAAGAAGGCCGACGGGCAGATCATCACCTTCATCGACGAGATCCACACCATCGTCGGCGCGGGCGCGGCCGAAGGCTCCATGGACGCGGGCAATATGCTCAAGCCCATGCTGGCCCGTGGCGAACTGCGCCTGATCGGCGCCACCACACTGGACGAATACCGTGAGAACATCGAAAAGGATCCGGCGCTCGAACGTCGTTTCCAGCAGGTGTTCGTCGGCGAGCCGAGCGTGGAGGACACCGTCGCCATCCTGCGCGGCATCGCGCCGAAGTATGAGGCCCACCACAAGGTGACCATCGGCGACGACGCGCTGGTCGCGGCGGCAACCCTGTCGAACCGCTACATTTCCGGACGCCAGCTGCCGGACAAGGCCATCGATCTGGTGGATGAGGCCGCAGCGCACCTGCGCATGGAACTCGACTCCTCGCCTGAGGAAATCGACGAACTGCGCCGCCAGGTGGACCGTCTCAAGATGGAGAAGTCGTACCTGCTGGGCAATCCGAAGAACGACAAGGCCGCGGAAAAGGCCGAAGCGGAACTGGACGACAGCGCCAAGGACCGTCTCGCCGATTTGAACCAGGAAATCGCCGACAAAAGCGAAAAGCTCAACGGGCTGAAAGCGCGTTGGGACGCCGAAAAGAACGGCCACAACCGTATCGGCGACCTGCGCAAGAAGCTCGACGAGCTGCGTACGCAAGCCGAAAAGTACGAGCGCGAAGGCGACCTGGCGAAATCGTCAGCCATCAACTACGGCGAAATCCCGGCCATCCAGAAGGAAATCGCCCAAGCCGAGAAGAACGAGGCGGAATCGGGCGGAGCCGACAATGCCAACGCCGACGTGCCGATGGTCCCCGACCGCGTCGACGCCGACTCCATCGCCGAAATCGTCTCCGACTGGACCGGCATCCCCGTGGGCCGTCTTATGCAGGGCGAAAACGAGAAGCTCCTGCACATGGAGGAGTACCTCGGCAAGCGCGTGATCGGCCAGAAGGAAGCCATCCAAGCGGTTTCCGACGCCGTGCGTCGCTCGCGTGCCGGCATCTCCGACCCGAACCGTCCGACCGGATCGTTCCTGTTCCTCG
>OLSF01001732.1_pt1 | contig 18777 bp, 15 predicted proteins | sample 1672301 | NCBI WGS metagenome assembly OLSF01 (sample SAMEA3136669, study PRJEB25190) | human gut metagenome | biome: human gut; feature: human-associated habitat; material: faeces | place: Austria | collected 2013
AATTTAATCTGCGGTAAAGTTGCCGTAGGTGGGAACAATAATTCGACGCATGACAGTAGATAATGCCTATTTAGGGCAATCAATTATGTGGGTAATTGTTATCATTGAGACATGGATTAGTTTTGAAGGTTTAAGTAAAAGACGGAATACTGAAAAGGTTTCGATGAAAAAAAAACTAGAAAATATTTTCTGTCAGATAAAAAAATATGCATGGAAACCATTGTTGGCTTTGCCTATAGGACCATTATCTTTCTTGCTTTTCAAAGTGTATATTATAGATAATAATATAGAAATTCCTAATTTGCCAGCTAAATATGTTTGGATGTTTTTATATTGGCTTGTTTTATTTGTTGGCACATCAATTGGAATTAGATTTTATAGAAATCCGTCGACCGAAAAATCTCAAATAAGATTAAAAAAAATAATAGATAATTTGTCTGTTGAGGAAAAAAAGAAAACTTATTTGTATGGTCAAAGAGTAATGATTTTGAGAAAAGAAGATTTATATTATGTAACGATTGAAAAGTGGAAAATTTCTATTGGAAAGAAAAATAATTTAAGCAAAAATTTGAAGAAAAAAATTAGAGAAATATTTATTGCCGATATGCTGGAAAAATACAGTAAAGAAGATGTGGGAAAAATTTTAAATTGGATTAAAGATATTGCAGAAAATAGAGACTTACTATTAAAGGATTGTTTTAATAAAGTTCAAGAAAACTATATTATAAAGGTGGATAATTATTAGCACTATTAGGTGCTAGGAAGATATAAGAATGATAAAAAAATTTACATTTTTTATTCTACATGGAATTAAAAAATGCTTTTCCATGTGTCTAATGATTCAAGATAATATATATAATATTTTTTGATTTGACTAAGGGGAAAACAAATTGTAGGCAAGAGGTAGCAAACATTTCCCTTATAGAAGTTGGGGAAATAGTATTATATGACTTGTGTATAATAATGAAAAAACATTTGATTTCCAATTTGAAATATGTTACCATAAAACACATATAAGCGACAAAAGCATATTGCTATGTAATATTTTGAATATAATTGGGAAATCAATAGCACATAATCTAAGATTATGACATATGATTATAAAAATGATATTGTAATTTCTACGAAATGGGTTATAATATAGTAAAGAGAGGTCCTGCTTTAGTGGACGATTCAAAATAAGAGAGGTCCTGCTTTAGTGGACGATTCAAAATATGAGCTATTTGCTTGCGAGTAAATAGCTCTTTTTTATGGAGAAGCGAATGGAGAAAAATTTAAATTTGTATAAGATTGAGCCAGCATATTTAAAATATATGCATAGGCTTGATTATCGAGTAAGTGTAAAATACAATAACAGGCCATTTGTAGGTATTATCACAATGGTAAATGGAATTCGTTATGTTTTGCCGCTTACTTCACAAACTACACAGGAAAGAAAACAAAATGGAAAAAAGAAAAGAGCAGCCATTATTACTACTTTTGTCAAAGATAGTAAGGGGGTGGAGATTGCAAATATATTACATAATAATATGTTTCCTGTAAAAGAGGGAACATATAAAGCGCTTGAAATTGATGCATTAAAAGACACTTATGAATCAAATGAAATCCGATATATAAGAAAAAACAAAGAAAAAATAATTGCAAAAGCAAAGAAGGTTTATGAAAATAGAGTTAATCAATCAAATTCATTTTTAATAAAAACTTGCTGTGATTTTGAAAAATTGGAATCATATTATGAAGATTTTTTGGGGAAATAATTTTATCACTGCCTTAACAGACATATTAATACTATACTAAAAACAACAGGAGTCCGGTAGTAATTAACTGCCGTACAACTGAATCGCTTTAAGAAAGGAGATTATTTATGAAAGCAAGAAAAAGAAATATTATATCCTTTGCTATCTGCGCATTGTTTGTCGCCGGCCTTTTAGCCGGTTCTTGTTATATTAAAGAGGGAAAACAGAATGCGGTAGTGCCAGTAGAAGGATATAATTCTAAAACGCAAGGAGAAATAAAATGGGCGTATGATACAGTTTCAGGAGATAGTAATAGTCCGGCAATAAATGTTCGAATTGTAGGAGTATATCAAGAAGATGGTGATACTTCTAAAAACATTACAGATGATATTATCATCCCTGATAAAATTCCTGAATGCGAAAATGGAAAAATCATCGCCTATCACAAGGTAGAATCGTTAGGAGATGCAGACGCGAAAAACAAGGATTCGTTTTTTCTCGGCTCCTTCAACGTCACCAGTTCAGGCATTGTCGTTGACGCCACGGCTTGTACGGGGCTGAAAACGGTTAATGATTGGGCGTTTAGTCAGGATGTGTATGGGACGGATGAAGAGGGCAATTTTGGTAAGGTAAAAGTTTATCTTCCTGATACAACTGAGATTATTGGTGAACATTGTTTTGCCTTAAATACAGTTTATTGTAATAGTCCAAATATTACGTTAAAAAAGGCAGAAGATGAAACTTTGAGCGGATTTCGCTTCTTTGGTCCAGTAACTACACCGGAAAATACCTTAATAACTACTTATAAGACTAAATATCGGACGAGTATGCCATCAACATTTCCGGACCCGGACAAGTTCCCTTACATTGGCGCAGCCGCAAAAGAAGTTACGCTTCATGCAGATGCTCCGGATGGCGGTGAAGTAAACCGCGGGGGCAGTGGTTTGAAATATGACTCGGTATATGTGTTTGAAGGAAAAGAAGATGAGAAAAGCCGCAGCTTCGGCAACATCTATCCACCAAAGAAAGACCATTATGTATTTGAAGGATATTTTGAAGGAGATACGCAGATTTTCGACAAAGACGGCGTTTTATTGAAAGTTCCGGATGGAACGGATGTCTATGCCAAATGGACACCGGAAGTCTATCAGGTTTCTTTCCGAAACAATCAGAATACCAACGTGCAGAATGAAGAACATTCTTATCAGGAAGTTTTTTCACCAAATCTGCCGGAAAACTTTTATCCGACTATTGGATATAAGCTGATTCGTTGGGAAAAGTATTCAATGAATGCAAACGGAGAAGCAGTAGGAGAGCCGGAGAAATTAGAACCGGGAACCACCATGACGGTAGATTGCAACTCTATTTTCAAGGCAATTCTGGAACCAATCACTTATACGGTATCCTTTGATGCTAACGGAGGAGAGGTGAAAGATGCTGAACTACCAAACACGTTCGACAAGGATTATTCCTTAACAACGGCATCCCGATACGGTTACACCTTTGACGGATGGTACACGGCAAAAAACGGTGGAACAAAAGTAACGGAAGATACACAGATGACCCGCGCGGAAAACCACACGCTCTATGCACATTGGACGGCAAGAACCCACAAAGTAGTATTCGATGGGAACGGTGCCACTTCCGGCAGCATGGATGACTTGGATGTGACCTATGACACAAAAGTCAATCCAACATGCCGCTTTGAGAAGACTGGCTATTCTTTTACCGGATGGTCATATGCAAAAGACGGAGATGTAGTGGATGATTTGAGTGGAAAGGTAGATACTGTAACTGTATACGCTATTTGGAAACCAAACACGTACAAAGTAACGTTTGTGACGAACGGTAAATCCGAAGAAAAATACTTCACTTACGACAAGAAAGAAGTCATTTTGGCAAAAACATCGGACGAATATGATTTCGCCGGATGGGTAACGGACAAAGAACGTGTTATTCCGGTAGAGAAACGTGCTTCAGAGCCGATTTCATACACACCGGGAGAAGTGACATGGACCGTCGCAAAAGACACCACGCTCTATGCAGCATGGTACAAAAAGCCATCGGTAACATTCAATACAAAGTACAATGACACAACTGCTTTTCTTGGCGACCGTGAGCTGGACAAAACAGACGAAGTAACGTATGAGTATGGCGAAAAAATCAGTTCGCTGATTATGAAGTGCAATACAAACCGTTATATTCAGAGCTACCGTGTAGAAACAGCAGACGGAACAGAGGTAAGTGCCGGGACTTGTAAAGACAAGAATTCGACCGTAACCATTCCTTTCCCGTCCAATTATACATTGAAGAACAACTTAAAAGTCTATGTGGAAGCAGCAAACCGCACTTACGGCATCACTTATGATACTCTTGGCGGTGAGTTTGTTGGAGAATACCCGAAAACTTACTCCTACGGTGATGAATTTGACCTGCCGACCAACGTAAAGAAAGCCGGATTGCATGTCTGCGGATGGCGTAATACCTTGAATAATAAGGTAATGACAAAAGTAGAAGCAACGACTTCCGGAGAACTTTCCTTACAGGCAATTTATGAAAGCACTGTATATCATGTAACAACTGACTTAGACGGCGGAACACTTCCGGATGGAGTGACAATTCCGACTGAGTATAAGTACAAACAGAGCAACATTGTACTACCGCAGGATGTCACAAAGCAGGGCCATTCCTTTGCCGGATGGTACTTAGAAGATGAAGATGTTATTGTGACCCGCATCGACACAACAAAAGCGATGGATTACCATTTGCGTGCGTTGTGGAGCTCAAATGCGAGTACGACAAAAATAGCCGGAACGGTAGAAAGTGATGGAACAGAAAAAGAAATTCCATACGCAGAAAAACCAATGGAAAGTAATCAATGGTATTACAACCGGCTTACCGATGTGGAGAAGAAAATCTATACGACAATTTATAATTATTATAAATTTGACATGGATAAAGGCGAGTGCAGAATGGAGAATGTGAAAGTTGTAACGAAAGATAAAATTACCATTGCTAACATGTATCAAGCAAGTACAGCAGTCGTTTTAGACAATCCGTCTATATTTTGGATTCGGTATTTTAACCACACACAAATGAAAGAAAAAGATGGTGTTTATACCGGAACAATCCATCCGGTGCTTGCTTATTATAAAACAGCATTTCAGGCTGATGCTTTAGAATACGGTGGATTTTTACAAGAGATTATTAAATCGCTTAATAATTCCGGTGTTCAAAAAGTTTCGACTGCGAAGAAACTGAAATTAATTCATGACTATGTTGTGAAAACATACAGTTACCGTAACAATTCTCATATTTTAAGTGCAGCAGCAACAAATGAAACACGTTCGGTTGGGTATCTGATGACGCATAAAGAAGGGTGTTGTGAGTCGTATGCGAAAATGATAAAAATACTTTGTGATTATTATCAAATTCCTTGTGTTACTGTTTACAGTTTGACGCACATGTGGAATCAGGTGAAAATTGGAAACCAGTGGTATCTGCTGGATGCTACGTGGGATGATGAGGAACCGGTTGTTTATACATATTTCTTAAAAGGAGCAAAGTCGGTAATTGATGAACATCATATTGTTATATCAATGTTTTTTAGTGATTGTCAGGGAAATGGAATAAAAGATTACGCCAATTATTCAGTGCCAACGCTCTCTAAAGAAGATTATGTGGAGCCGGTAAATCCGACCCCGAATAACAGTCAAACGGCTCCAAAAAAAAGTAAAGTTGTTACTTCTGCAACGAAAGGAAAAGTGGTATATGCTATTTCTGGAAAGTATGCGGTTGTTAAGAAATGCACATCGAAGAAAGTGAAAAGCGTTACCATCTTGAATAAAGTAAAGATTGGCAAAAAGACGTATACCGTTACTTCGATTGCGAAAAATGCTTTCAAAGGCTGCAAGAAGCTGAAGAAAGTAACCATTAAGGCAACAAAACTGAAGAGCATCGGAAAGAATGCTTTCAAAGGAATTTATAAGAAAGCTACATTCAAGGTGCCGAAGAAGCAGTTAAAGAAGTACAAAAAGCTGATTAAGAAGAAAAAGACCGGATTTAAAAAGACGATGAAAGTAAAGTGATTTAGCTGTCTGGTAAGGCAGAAAAACTTTGTTTCTTTAGCTATAATGTGGTATGATAATAGTAACATTATTTTGATGGGAGCAGGGGCTTCAGAACGGAGGTTGCTATGGATAAAGTGAAAAAGTGGGTTGTTGATTTGGCAGATCCTATGCTGAAAGCGTATATTAATTATGGACATGGGCTTGAGGAGGACGGTGTTTCGGTGACGGCAAAAGGCATTGAGTTTTTGGCAGAATTTGAACCTGGCCTGTATCCGATGTATGCGATTGAATTAAGAGAGTACGTGGATCATATGGGAATTGCAATTGAGGATGTTCAGGAAATTCATTTGGTGGCGGCTGCGTATGATGAAAATGAGGAAGAAATTGATTTTTCCATTGAGTATGAAAAATGTGCACTTGTTTCTGAGGACGAATTAAATGGTTACAGTAATTCGGACATTTTACCAACGACAAATTATAAGGTTATTGGTTCAAAGGAAATTACAAAAATCAAGCTTACGGATTTCAATGGATACAAAGCAGATGGAGTTTCTCTTTCGGATCATGAGCTTCACGATGCAGTGGGGATTAACATTCAGTTTATAAATGGCGAATTTAGCAGGATTCGTAAATTGATTCTTTTAAAAATGGAGTTGCTACTGCCGGAAGATGAATGGCCGGAGCATTTCCGGGAAAAAACGGTTAGACAGGAAACGGTTGCGGAACCGAAAGTATTGGTTGCGGATTTGGAGGATAAAGACATTATTGGTTACATGAATCTTGGCAGTGGTCTTGTCGAGAGTGGCGTAAATAAACTCGATGGTCTGATGCTTTTTGAAAATGAATACGATGAGGAAGTTAGTTGTATGATTGCGATTGATTTCAGCCGGTATTTGTTAAAAAAGGGAATTCGTATACAGGATGTCACCTCATTTGAGATTCAATTTGGTGTATATGATGCTTCCGGAACAGAACTTGATTTTGAGGGGGATTATCAGAAATGTGCCTTTGTTTCTGCTGAGGCGCTGAATGGCTACAGTGATTCCGATATTTTAGATAAAGGAAACTATAAGTTGATTGGTTCGAAGAAACACACGGTATTTGATTTAACAGAATATAATGGTTCCATGCCACACAAACTGGAAGAGGGCGTCGGCTTTAACATTCAGATTCTGAATGGCGAGCGGAGTCAGACCAAATATGTATCATTAAATAAATTGAAATTTAACTATAACTAAAATCACAGGAATGTCAGCAAAAAAGCGAACATGAGACATTTGTAACCTTACCATTTTATGCTTAATTCAGTATAATGAAACGGATTTATATGAAATTAGGAAAGGAGATGGTTAAGGTGAATGATAAAGTTTGTAAAGGAAGGAAATGTTTCATCGTTAGCATGCTTTTTATGCTGACATTCTTTTTCTCCATAGGGTTTATGGAGCAGTCATCAAAAGCAGACACAGTCAATTACTCAGAAGGTGATTTTTCCTATCAATTAACACAGGAAACAAAAACAGCAACATTGCAAAAATATACAGGAATATCACAAAGTGTAACAATACCTTCTCGGATTGATTGGGATGGGGCAAGTTATAATGTTACTGTTATTGGACAGAATGCGTTTCGGGATAACACGAAAATTACGTCCATAAATATTCCGAAAGGTGTTTTGGAAATTGATAATTATGCTTTTTATGGATGCAGTGTGCTTTCTTCAGTGAAACTTCCTACAAATTGCCAGCTTGGGAAATACATTTTCTATGAGTGTGATTCGTTAAATGAGATATCAATTCCAGAAGGTACAACATCGATTTACGACACATATCCACTGGATGATGACAAAGAAGTGGACCAGAAAAATGATGGTGCCTGTCTTGCCGGAGGTGCAATTGAAAAAATTACATTTGAGTCCGGCGTTACAAAAGTACCCTCACATTTGTGTGAGGGGTTGACCCAGCTAAAAACAATTGAATGGGGCAATGTTGCATCACTGGGATATCATGCGTTTAACCGCTGCGAAAGTTTAACCACGATTGAACTTCCGTCGAAATTAATTTGTATTGATGGGCGGGTATTTAAGGGATGTGCCATTCGGAGTAAATCATTTCCGAACGGTTTGACGCAGATTGGGTATCAGGCTTTTCAGGGAAGTGAATTGGAACAGGTTGTGATTCCGGATTCTGTTAAAATCCTTGGAATAACCAATTTAGCAACAGAAGGAGCTTTCGAGGATTGTGAAAAACTGACATCGGTTGTTCTGCTTTAGAGCAGATTGTAATTCCGTCTCAGATTAAGAAAATCGGATATGGGGCATTTAGTAATTGTACCAGTCTGAAAGCGGATAAAGTTACGATGTCAGAGAATTTACAATCAATGGCAGGCTCAGTATTTTCCGGTTGTACGTCATTTACCGAATTACCGGATTTGAAATCGATGACCTCCATACCGGAATATACATTTTCGTACTGTACCGGACTTGTGAAGGTGGAAGTTCCGGACCGGATACAAACGATTGGCGGGCAGGCATTTTATAATTGTACAAATTTAGTGGCGATTGGACTTGGAACAGGCTTTGATGGAACAAAACTGGAAACATGGGATACTTACATCTTCTATGAAATGCACAATCCATCGACGATTTATGCGGCAACAAAAGAGCAGGCAGACTGGTTAACAGCAAATAAAACAGACCGGTATTTGTACAGTGATTACACGAATGTAAAAGCAGGCAAGAAAAAAGTATCGGTAAGCTGGAAGAAGTCAGCACAGTCAATTACCGGATATCAGATTCAATATAGTACGTCTGCATCTTTCAAAAAAGGGAAAAAGACGATTACGATTTCCGGTAAGAAGAAACAAAGCCGGACGATTAAAAAGTTAAAAACGAAAAAGAAATACTACATACGAATCCGAACGTATCAGGTAATAAACGGAAAGAAAACCGTTTCAAAATGGAGCAAAACAAAGAAATTCAAAACCAAATAATGGTTGACAAATAAGTAGTTCTATTATACACTACCCGTGTAGTAAAACATACGACAAGGGGTGCTTTTATGATAGAAGTTGTGATTGCGTTGTGCTATGTATTAGGAGCATGGTTTTATTCTATTTTGCGATATTATGATTTGTGGAAACGCGGGAAAGTACCGGTGGTCTTTTTCGCGTTTTTACATGTTTTTTCTTTAATAGTTGTGTTTCTTTTTGAAACCGGAATATCCGCAATGATTTCGGATGAAGTTTCAGTCATTATGCATGCATATTCTGTAATATATGGCAGTGTTATGATACTCACACCTATTTTGTGTTTTGTGCGTGGCATTGTTCGTTTTATCGGAAAAAAAGCAGGATGCAGCGGGAAAATATACCGCTTTTTCAATCATCCGACCAAGTTGATTCTTGGCTTTTTTGTTGTTACCATGTGTGCCGGTGCAGCTATTTTCTGGAAAAGCCGGTGTATATCATGGGAGGAGACTGTCATTTTGCAGGAGGATAAGAAAGAGCCTGTTAAGGATACTTCCATTGTTTATATTTCCAATTGCTTTGTAGGCAGTGATATGACTGCTCATGCGTTTGATTCTCTGGTGGAAAAGGTGAATGAGAAAAAGCCGGATGTTATTTTATTTGGAGGAAATTTATTCGGTAGACATACAAATGAGGTAACGATAGATAAGACTCTTGCAAGTATCAAAAAAATGAAGGCGGCATTGGGCATTTATATGGTGGAAGGAAGTGCAGATTCTGCCCTTGTGGAGGAAAAGAAAGAAAAAATCTCCGGTGCAGGTGTGCATCTGCTTTTGGATGAGAGTGCAGTTTTACATAATGGGCTTCAACTTGTTGGCTGCCGTGCAGATGGCAAAACGAAAAAGCCGATGTCATATATCTTATCTCTAATCAATAAGGAAAAGCCAAGTATTGTACTTGCAGGAGAGACGATGGAGGAAAAACTAAAGGAAGAAAAGAAGATTTCTCTTGTCCTTTATCCGAAAAAAATAACGGATACCGGTAACGGTGGAACAAGTGGTGTAAACCAGATGTTTCCACGCAATGTACTGGCATCCGCAAAAATCAATTTCATGCAGATTAAGAAATAATTTGTCAGGCGAGCGGTTTTAAGACCTCACCAATTGGTTCGTGCAGGATAAGATTTGCACGATTATCCTTTGAAGTTTTATCCTTATTAATGAGTACCAGCTTATCGCCCTGATAGTAGTCAATTAACCCGGCGGCCGGATAAACAACCAAAGATGTGCCGCCGATAATCAGCAAATCAGCATCGCGGATATAGGAAATGGCACGTTCCATAAGCGGCATATCAAGTCCTTCTTCATAGAGAACGACATCCGGTTTTATGATGCCGCCACATTCGCAGTGAGGAACACCGTCCATAGCTAAAATATCTTCTAAAGAATAAAATTTATGACAGTGTGTGCAGTGATTTCGCAAAACAGAGCCGTGGAGTTCTAATACTTCCTTGCTTCCTGCCTTTTGGTGCAGACCATCGATGTTTTGTGTAATAACTGCTTTTAATTTGCCCTGCTTTTCCAAATTGGCAAGAGCAATGTGAGCGGCATTAGGATCGGCGTCAGGAAACAGCATTTTATCCCGGTAAAAACGGTAAAATTCTTCCGGGTTACGGATATAAAAACTATGGGACAGAATCGTTTCCGGTGGATAATCGTAGTTCTGTTTATATAATCCATCAACACTTCTAAAATCCGGAATTTTACTTTCTGTTGAGACACCGGCACCGCCAAAAAACACAATATTATCGGATTCATCAATCCATTGCAGTAGTTGTTCTTGTTCTTTACTCATACTATAAACCTCCCTTTTGTAAATCCAATGACTATTTTTATCTTAGCATATTAGGGGCGAAATGAAAAGGTTTTCGTATAAGAGGAGTAAATCCATTTGGACTGTTTTTTGATTTTACATCTCAGTCGGATTTGCAGTCTTTTTTTGCCTTTTTTTATCGTTGCTGCCGTATTTTTTTTGATTGTTTTCTTTTTCCATTTTCCCTTACCATATCGGTAGGAGATAATGGTCTGGTATTTTTTGCTCTTTCTTTTCCAGGTGACTTTGTATTTTTTCTTGCTTTTCTTTACCTTAACGCTATATGGTTTCTTCGGCTTTAACACAGACTTTTTAGCCGCCGGTGCAGGCGAATTAGAAACAGTCGGCGTACTTGTCGCAGCCGGTGTGCTTGTGACTGTCGGTGTGCTTGTGGCAGGGATATCTTTGGCAAGCGTAACACAAAACAGGGTTCCACTGTCGTTGGAATAGTATAAACACCCCTTGTCATCGGCTGTAATACTGGACAGGCAGTATTGTTTTGCCTGTGGAATATACAAAGTGTGAAGTGAGGCACTTGTTTTTCCTTCTGTATCTTTAAAAGCGTACAAACCACCCGGCAAAGCATTCATGGAGAAATAGACCGTTACTTCTCCGGTGGAAGAACCACGGGTTGAAACAAGAGGAGAAGATTTGACTTCAGCATTTTGAAATCCCTTTACCTGATAAATAGGTTTTAAAGTCAGGGCATCCATGACACAGACATAACCATATTGGTCTGCCATACATCCAACATATAAACGATTGTTATAAATAGTTGGTGTGCTGGTGCAGGTAATAAATTTGGCACCATTCATAATTTTACCGGAGGAAACCCTTGTGATTTTTTGCTCCGTGCATTGTATCTGAAATAATGTACCGTCTTTTGCTACGGTATAAAGGGCATCGGTTCCTTTGTGATAGGTCAGTCCGGCGCGGATGTTTGCCGTAGTCAGAACAGCGGTATCATATACAACCGGTTCCGTGAGACTGTGGCTTACTAAAATGCCGTTATCACCGGTGAAATAAAGTGCATCCTCATAGACAATGGCACCGCTCCAATAGTAACCGCCCGGATGGTCTTTATCTTCATAAGTCCAGACGGTTGAGCCATCTTTTGCATTCAGGCAGTAGAAGAGACCTGTGGTTGTACCATTTGACAAAACATTTGTCGTGCCGGCATAGAGATAGCCGTCCTGACAAAAGGTAGTCGAAAGAGACTGTCCGCCAAACGACTCGCTCTGCCATAGACTTGTCATTGAAGTGATGTCAACACATTGTATCGTGCCATTTGCCAGCGGAATATATAAAAAATGCTCCTCAAGAAGCATGTTGCAGACGCTGTCCATTTTTTCTTTTAAAGTAGTTTGTCTAAGAACCTGTCCATTTGCATAAGACAGTTCATAAAGGGTATTGGAATTTACGATATAGATGCCATTTGCCCCCATAATCGGAATTGAGTTGCATGAGAACCCTTTTGGGGAAAGTTTTTTTGTCCAGATAGCACCGCAGTCAGCGGTATCCTCCGGTGTTACAGAGGATACCACGTTAGCACCATCCATTCCCTGCTCATTGCGTAAAGTCGAAAATGCACTAAGGAAGATGGCAGCGGTGAGTATCAGACATAAAAATGTCTTTTTCTTCATCTTATTTTACCTTGAATTTTACCGGTTTTGTTGCTTTACTGAAAGTAGCTTTGTCAGATTTTACAACATAAGCTGTCAGTTTTACATAATATGTTCCCTTTGTTTTCTTAAAGGTGTATTTTGTTTTTTTCGTATCGGTTACTTTTTTGTATTTACCGTTCTTTTTCTTGGAAAGTGTAATGCGGTATCCTTTTGCATTTGCTGCCTTTTTCCAGGAAACTGTTACGGATTTTTTCTTTTTCTTTGACTTTTTCACAACAACTTTTACCTTAGTAGGTGTTTTCGCGGCTTTTTTCACGTCCTTGTTATCCGATGGAGCTGGTGTAACAGTAGGAACCGGAGATGCCGTTGGTTTAATGGTAGGAGTTGCTGTTGGTGCGGTAACTGCAGCAAGCACTTTCACAATTGCGTATGGTCTGGAAATGTTGGAGTGTTTGCCGTCGCTGTCCAAACGGTAAGCGGAGAGTACATAAGTACCTGCTTTATCAAAGGAAAGAGTAGCAACACCGTTATCATCGGTCTGTGCTGTGGCAACCGCATTATCCTTTGTTGCTGTACTGGTTTCATTTTCATGTTTTGCTGCTACAACAGTTGCTTTACTAATTGCCTTAACAATCGGATTGTAATTCTCGTCGTAACCTACACCTTTCAGTGATACAGTAGTTTTGCTGGAAATTGTTGTGGTTACGGTGTTGTTTTCAAAATAACTGTAATTTGTTTCTACGTTATTTGGCCATGTGCCGCCGCCCCAAATTCCATAGATGGTGACTGCATCATTATTTTTTAATGAATAGGAGCTCATACCGACACCTGTGTCTGTGTTATTCACAGTGTACATCCAGTTTACACCGTCCAAAGCGTCAGAGGAAGCACTGCCGTCGGATTTGCCATCGATATTAATACCGGTAACATACAAACCGTACTGACTTGTACTTGCCATAATATAATTTTTCATTGTTTCTGTTGTGGCACCTTTTTTCTCAGTAAGATACTTAGCTAGTGCATGAAGCGGGGTAAGTGTTTCGGTACTGAGACCGATGCCGTAATCTTTTTTGTCTTCATCTGTCAGAGTAACTTCAACCGGTGTAACAAGTGTTTTATTATCCTGCTCCAGACGAAGTGTTACTTTGACTGTATCCGCTGCTTTTGCTGCATAGCCATGAAAGACGCTTACCGTCATAACAAAGACTAAAAGAACGGATAAAAGTTTCTTTTTGTTTTTCATAGAAAAACCTTCTTTCTCGCGTATCGCGTATTTTTGTTCTGGTATTGCGATAACATAAGAAAAGTCCTGTATTCCCGAAAAAAGGGCGTACAAGAACCTGTGATGACTAGAATGAATAGTCAAAACATTTCCTCTCCCTCCGAAAGGTCACATTTCACACCATAAGGCAGGTCTTCCGACTTAAGGTTCATCTGGAAGGTTTAACCAATCTTGTACGCCTTCCCGGCATCTGCCAGTGACATTTATGTACAAGCCATCCCCTAATACGGCAGCGGGGGCTGCGGCGGATTCACACCGTCTTCCCTATTAATCTCAAAAGAACCTCATGGTTACTAATATTATTTATACCATCGCAAGATATTATACCAACGCTTGACAGATTTGTCCATTGTTTGTTACTCTGTCATATAAGAAGTTTTTTGGAGGCTTTCAGATGAAGTGGAATCAAAAAGGAATTATCGCCTGCGTGATACTGTTTTTTGTTATCATTGGGGCACTTATGGTACAGGGAGTACAAAAGACAAATAATCAGGAAGATGCACACTATGCTTCGGAAGAAGATGTGGTATCTGTAGAAAAAAAGGAGACGGCGAAACCGGAATCAACAAAATCGGTAGAACCAACAAAGACTCCCAAGCAGAAAACGGCAGTAAGCACAAGTACACCAAAAGAGAAAATCAAAGGGAAAAATACAGAAAAACCGACTGCTAAGCCGGCGGCTGTGACTGCACCAAAAAAGGATAAAAGAAATAAAACAGAAAAAAAATCCGGGGGAAATGTTACAAAAAAACCGGTTTCGACCGAAAAACCTGTAACTGTAAAACCGACCGAAAAGCAAACGGAAAAACCCCAAAATGAAGTTTCTTTTGAAATCGAATGTAAGAAGATTTTAAAGAAAAAAGAGTTGTGGAAAAATGGGTTAGAAGAGGTGATTCCGGCATCCGGAATTTATTATTCCGGTAAATGTTCCTTCACGGCAGAAGAGTCCGTGTATGATATATTGAAGCGAATTACAAAAGAGAACAACATCGCCCTAGATAGCGAGTTCACTCCGATGTATGGCACCTATTATGTGAAGGGAATTGGCGGTCTGTATCAGTTTGACTGTGGCAGCGAGAGCGGTTGGATGTGTTCGGTCAATGGCATGACGCCGAATGTGGGAGCGAGCAATTATCAGGTATCAAATGGCGATGTAATTGTATTTTATTATGTTTGCGAGTATGAATAATAGAGGAGGAAACCATGAATGCGATGACGCGAAGGCATCCGGTCGTTTTGTTTGTATATTATGTTATGACACTGGTTCTTTTGATTGTGGCAGGACATCCGCTTTTATACGGATTGCTTTTGTTACTGATGGGAATTGATGTTTCGCTAAATAGAGGATTTCTGAAAATGCTTAAATCCTTTGTGGGAAGTCTTACGGTGGTGGCACTTTGTGTGGTTGTGAATCCACTGCTCAATCACCGTGGTATGACGGTACTTTTCTATTTGAATGAGAACGCCGTGACAAAGGAAGCGGTGCTGTATGGCTGTTATATGGCAGTTGTTTTGTTGGGGACTATTTTTCTGTTCTCTGATTTTTCATATGTGATGACTTCAGAAAAGATTATGACGATGTCAGGAAAAAGATTTCCTTCTTTTTCACTGCTTTTTTCCATGATTCTTCGTATGGTGCCAAAGGCAAAAAAAGATTTTTCACAGATGATTTCACTGCATGGAAATCGTCCGCATGTGTGGTCTGCACTGCTTGGTAAAACGATGGAAGATTCGGTAGAACGAAGTATGGCAATGAAAGCGAAGTCGTATGGAAAAAATGGGCGCACATCGTTTTATGCACGTAAATGGAATATGGGAGATTATGTATTTTTTGCGATTGTATGTGCGATGAGTGTCTTTGTGATTGGAAAACAAATAATGGCACCTGCGCCGGTTTGGTTTTTCCCAAGTATACACATGGAATTTTTGCCGGCGTGGGAGATTTTGATTTGGATTTTATATCTTGGCATCCCGATTTGGATGTACGGAAAGGAGGAAGCAGCATGGCTTTTATCGAAGCGAAAGATTACCGGTTTTTCTACCCGGATGAAGTAGAACCGGCGGTTTATGTGGAACAGATGGAAATAAAACAGGGAACGATTACCTTGCTTGTCGGTCCGTCCGGCTGCGGAAAAACAACTTTATTACGCAAACTTGCCGGGGAAACGGGAATCCGCGGAAGAGAGGAAGGAAGTCTTACCAATCAGGCGAAGGGCTGTGCATATGTGTGGCAGAACCCGGATAATCAGATTGTGACAGACCGGGTTTCTTATGAGATTGTATTTGGACTTGAAAATATCGGGATGGAACAGCAGCAGATGAAACGGCGGTTAGCAGAAGTGATTAGTTCATTTGGGCTTGAAAATCTGGTCATGCGGGACACGATGACTTTAAGTGGTGGGGAGAAGCAGCTTTTAAACATTGCTTCCGGTCTTGCCATGAATCCGGAACTTATGATATTGGATGAACCGACCAGCCAGTTAGATCCGGTTGCAGCGCGGAGAATCTATGATTTAATTCGACAGATTAATGAAGAGTTTGGTGTAACGATTGTAATTGCGGAGCAGCGGCTGGAAGATTTGGTTGCCTTTGTGGATGAAGTGCTATGTATGGCACACGGAAAAATTGAGAAAATAGGAGAGCCAAGGACGATACAGGCACAGTTAAAAGGAACGATTTTCGAAGAATTTTTGCCGTCATATCTGAAATTGGAAGATAGACTTTTGACAAAAAAGGAAGCGAGAATCTGGTTTGAAGGAAACTATGAAAGCGCAGTGTTTCCGGATGGGGAAGAAGAAAAAATTGAAAGAAAGCAAACATCCTCACAGGACTTTTCTTTGAAAAATATATCGTTTCGCTATGAGAAGAAATCACCGGATGTGTTAAAGGAAACAAAGGGGCGTTTCGCGGCAAATACCATTTCGTGTCTTGTGGGTGGCAACGGAAGTGGAAAGACGACTTTACTGCGGCTGATGGCAAGGCAGTTTCGACCGTATCGTGGGAAAATGAGTTCGGTAAACTTTTCATATCTGCCGCAAAATCCGATGTATTTGTTATTAGAAGAGACAGTGCAAAAAGAATGGGATAAAATGAGCCAATGCTCGAAAGATTTATTTTTGCGGTTTGGTTTAGAGGGACTAAAAAAGCGGAATCCACAGGATTTGTCCGGTGGAGAAAAACAGCGGCTTGCGCTTTGTGTTGCACTCGGAAAAGAGGCAGATTATTATTTTTTGGATGAGCCGACCAAAGGAATGGATGCAAAATCAAAGAAGCTATTTGGTGAACTTTTAAAAGAGTGGACCAAAATGGAAAAATCCATTGTGATGGTGTCGCATGATATGGAATTTACAGCGAAGTACGCTGACGAAATTTCACTTTTGTATCAGGGCGAGATTATTGTGCAGTGTCCGGTGAGAGAATTTATGGAAGAAAACCAGTTTTACACGACAGGGATGAACCGGGTGACCAGACGGGTAAATCCACACATAATAACCATTGAGGATGTGAAGAAATATGCAAAAAGAAAAAATTCGCAATAGTATCCTTGGCATACTTGCCTTTGTATTGCTTTTTTATGAAATATTTGTGTTAAAGGGAGAAAATTATTACCTTGTGAGTATGGCGGTTTTACTGATTGCTTTGTTTGGCTTTTTTGCTCACTTTGAAAAAGAACGGCCGGGTGTTATGCTGCTTACGATGATTGCGTCACTTTGTGCACTTGCGATTGCCGGAAGAATTGCATTTTTCTTTTTGCCGCAGATAAAGCCAATCGCGGCTGTCGTAATTTTAGCGGGCGTGAGTTTTGGAGGTGAAGTAGGTTTTGTGACAGGGGCATTAAGTGCTTTTGTTTCTAATTTTTATTTTGGTCAGGGTTCATGGACCCCGTTTCAAATGGTGGCACTTGGTCTGGTAGGATTTTTTGCCGGCGTATTTTTCTACGGACGGGAGAGTAAGCGATGGCTTGTAGCACTCTATGGCTTTTTTGCTGTCGTTATCATCTACGGAGCCATTGTTGATTTAAATACCATCTTTTTTACTTCACAGCAGCTTTCCTTATCGGTGGTTTGTTTTGTGTATTTGTCAGGACTTCCTTTTAACCTGTTGTTTGGAGCAGCGACTGCCGGATTTTTGTTCTGTTTGTATAAACCCGTTCTTCGGAGGATTGAAAGAATGGTAAAGAAATACCGGTTGTTTGACAAAAACGAAGTTTAATAGTAGAATGATATGATGTAATGTATCTTTTGAAAGGGGATTGCATAGATGAAAAAAGTTGCGGTAATTACAGATAGTAATAGTGGGATTACTCAGTCAGAAGCAAAGAAGCTTGGCATTTACGTTGTGCCAATGCCTTTTTTTGTAAATGGTGATACATTTTATGAAGATATTAGCATGAGTCAGGATGAGTTTTATGGATATCTGGCGCAGGGCGCAGATGTAATGACATCACAGCCGGCACCGGATACATTAATGAAACTGTGGGACAGTGTGTTAGAGTGTTATGATGAAATCGTTTACATTCCGATGTCGAGTGGATTGAGCAGCTCTTGCGGAACTGCCATGATGCTTTCTTATGAGGAAAAGTATGAAAATAAAGTTTTTGTTGTAGATAACCAGAGAATTTCGGTTACACAGAGACGCTCCGTAATGGATGCCATTGAACTGGCACAGAATGGTTATGATGGCAAACAGATTCAGGAGATTTTGCTTCGTGAGAAATTTGAGTCCAGTATTTATATCATGGTGGACACGCTTTCCTATCTGAAAAAAGGTGGACGAATTACACCGGCGGCTGCAGCTATCGGAACCGTATTAAGAATCAAACCGGTTTTGCAGATTCAGGGAGAAAAGTTAGATGCTTATGCAAAAGTGAAAACTTTGAAGGCGGCAAAAAGCACAATGATTAAGGCAATTCGCCATGACTTTGAAGAACGTTTCCATGATCCGGATGGGGATAATTTTTACATGCATGTTGCTTATACGGCGGATGATACCGAGGCACAGGCGTTTCGTAAGGAACTAGAGACAGAATTTCCGGGACATCGGGTGGATTTTGTTGACCCGCTTTCCTTAAGTGTTTCGTGTCATATCGGACCGGGCGCATTAGCAGTTGCAATTTCAAAAAAAGTTCCGGAATTAGGATAATAGAATAGAGAGAAATAATCATGACCACCAGCTCAGCTGGTGGTTTCCTCTGCGGCTATAAGCCTGTGGTACTAGCCGGCTCTAAA
>OLSF01001734.1_pt1 | contig 18772 bp, 17 predicted proteins | sample 1672301 | NCBI WGS metagenome assembly OLSF01 (sample SAMEA3136669, study PRJEB25190) | human gut metagenome | biome: human gut; feature: human-associated habitat; material: faeces | place: Austria | collected 2013
ATTCCAAGTCCCATTTCCCAAAGCTTTGAACTAATATGCATTCCACCTGCAATACTCGACCTGCGATTATACTGTCTGCTATAATAACCTTTTATTACTTCTCTTCGAGTTTCCCGGGTATCTTCTTTCTTCAGTCTGCAGTAATGTGCATGAATACCCAGTCCAAGATATTCGATCAATAATGCTTCACTGCCTTGCTGACTTTGATAGATTCCACCATTTCCGAAAGGTACAATATCATAATAATATTTTTCTTTTGTCCTGGTTGTCTCATTCAGATTCCGGATTGCTTCTCTTTTCTTTCTACTCTCCACATAAACGCTGATCACCGGCTGAACCTTTTTATATCTGCGATAAAAATATCCTCGAAGGGCCAGTGCCGCCCTGAGACTTTTTTCATCTTCACCAAGAGATACCATACAATAGTTGATATCTTTCAGTTCATTCAGATACAGCTCTATTTTTTTACTGAAAATATTTCCCTTATGGATGTCAATCTGATAATCAGAATCTTCCTGCAGCAGTTCCGGGCATCTTGCACTTAATGATTTTCTCCGAAGATTTCCTTTCAGATCAATCATATAAATCTCAAGATCCAAACCCTTCATCTGTCCCATCCATACCGTAGCTTTTAAAAATTCTGTACCGATTTTCCCGCCTCCGACGATCAGAACGGACAACTTTCCATTTTCCTCTGTACTGTTCTGATTTGCATAGAGTGGATAACGATATAACTGCTCATAGACAGAATCCCTGATCTCATCGATCAAAATTACTCTGAGATTTCTTTTATCTTTTGCATCCAGCAAAATTTCCTTTTCATCTCCTGAAGCAAAGCAGTAAATGGTAATATTCTGTTCCGTAGCCCTATATTTTTTGAGATTCTTTTCGGTCATCCGGTCAATCATTGCTAACGTGCAATCCAGGTTTTTTTCTTCGTCATCCGAGATCTGAAAATAGGTAAGATACCTTTTTTTATTCTTCAAATGCAACCGGGAGGCCTCCTGTGGGACAAGAATCGCACCGATCACTCTTGCCTTTTCTTCCAGCTCTACATTTTCATCATCTTTGGCATTTGAATTACAAAATAAAATCGCAGATTTCTTTTTTTCATCCTTTTCCACGAGATTTGTGGCAACTTCAAGTGACTTCTCTGTTAGATCTGAAAAGATGTAAAGATTTTTTCTGCTACTGAAAAAAATTCTCAGCCTCTCAAAAAAGTTAGAAAAATACCGCAGCACTACGCTCAATGTAAAGACCGGGCCAAGCAAATATAATATGCATACGACAATTTTATAAGGAATGTAAATACTCCCAAGAGCATCTTGCTGCAAGACATCCAGAATATCCGACGTTCCCGTATCAATCACAAACATTCTGATGCTCTGTGAAATGCTCATCGCCAGTGCAAATCCATCCTTTTCAGTCAGATGCATGACCGGAAAGCAGATGGATACTGCAGACAGGAAAACTCCACCGCCTAAATATCTCACTCCGCCTTTTCCATGATATCGCTTATAAAAGAACATCACTGCCCCTGCTGCCAGAAAGATCAGTGACATTGCAAAGCAAATTTTCCAGATCATCTCTTTTTCCTCATTCTCTCTTTTATTCCGAAATAAAGTAGCGGTTTTTATCTGCATCACTCAGACTTTTACCGGCCATTTCTTTCTCCGCACGCTTCCTCAATTCACTGAAACTATAAAATGGGCTATACCATCCCTCACCGGAAGCCACACAAATTTCTTTGCCCGTATAATCCGCATACCCTGCCGGAATATATGCATACTTATAAAATTTTCCTTCTTTATCAATCGAATACAGCATCAGTTCGGAAGTATAAAATCCCTCATCACCAAGTGTATATCCATAAAATCCGACTCCGAAATACCATCCACTTCCATTTGTATATAAACTTTCAATTGATGTTTTACTGTCGTATTCTTCCTTCATCAGTATTTTTCCTTCGGAAATATCCCACAATGTAATCATTTCTGAGTCATCATATGTGACCAGATACTGATCATTTGCACAGAATCCCATCTGGATCTTTTTATAATTTCCACACTTGAGTGTCTGGGCTTCTGTTCCTTTTTCCAGATCAAATACATGAATCATTCCATCCTGAGTATAAGTTGCCAGCAAATTCTTTTCTGCACCGATCGACATACTATTCCTCTTATCTCTCGCATCTAAAACCAGAAGTTCTGTCTGTCCGTCATAAGACTCCCATTTTTCCTTTTCCACATTCCAGACTTTCAGGCAATATGTATCATCCTGATTATCTATGTAAAAAAGCACATACCTGTCGTCTGCGGTTATAGAAACCCAATTAACCCCCCGACCCTCTTCTGTCACTTGATGGGACTTTGCCTTTTTGCTAAACTGAATCCCTTTTTCTGTCAGACTTCCCGTCATGAAACTTATTTCTTTATTAGCTGCCGTAAAATCTTCATTACCATACATGACTGCAAGACCTTTATTTCCAACCTCTACTGCTGATACAGAATCAAACTGATTTTCGACCTCGTCTTCCGTCTGCTCGGAACAGATTTTTCCACTGTTAAGATCTGCTGTCACATATTTGGATTCACACCTTTTTCCCAACTCATTGCTTTCATATTTTTCTATTACTTTAAACGACAGCCCCGGATTTCCATCTATATCAGAGAATTTCACTTCCGAAATCATTCCGCCTGCGGTCTTACACTCATACTGAAAAATAAGATCCGATGTCCCTGTTCTGTATACTCTGACTCCTTCTTTTAAATCTGTCTGCAAACCGTTATATTCAATGATGCGATAATTTTGTTCTTTTCCCTTCTGATCTGTCCATGTAGTGTATTTCACAGAATCCACATCATTTTCTTTTTCCAGATTTACCGACTTCATCTGTTGATCTGTCTGCTTTTCCCCAAAAACAAGCCTTTTTCCAGATTTCATTGTCCAGATGACCTGCTGATGCTCCGGACTGAATGTGAAATCTAATATTTTTCCTGAAACACTGCCGACTTCCATATTGGCTGACATATCTTCGACTGTTCCAATCATCACACTTCCATCTGACAGACCCACGAGCAATCTTCTCTTATCTGCCTGGACAACATTTACAATATCTTCCCGGAAGATTCCTTCCCGTATTACAGTACCGTTCTCTGCATCAATGAGCTGAATCCTGTCTTTCACACTGACAACCAGCACTTTTTTAAGTTCCCCATTAATTTCCATGTCCCGAAGCAAAAGCGTTTCCGGTATGGTATAACCCGAAACAGTATACGGCACACTACTCCACTGCTTTTTTCCCTCCTCTGTATCATATAAAGTAATCCAGTACTTTGCCTGGACAGCACTCATTCCAACATTATCAATTACCTCATCCTCATTGATGCATTCCATATGCAGCACAGCCATCTGGTTTTCACTTACTGCACATATCTTTTTCGCTTTTTCTGTTGCGACCCGAGATTTTTCTCCTGTAGAAATCTGGATTTTCAACACACTCTCTTTGCCTTCTGATGCAGAAGGCTCAGCATATTCCAATTCTTTTCCAAACGCAAGAAATACATTTTCTGCCTTTTCATCAAACGCAATCGCATTCGCCTGATCTGAACTATATTTCTCCTGGTCATACTGACTCTGGAGCTGACATTCTCCACTCTCCAGGTCATACACCCACAAATAGTGTCCGTTGGCAATCGCCAGATTCGTTCCCGATACAGTGCAGCATGCCCCGTCCCGATCCCGTTCGGACAAGAAATCTTCTTCGGCGTCATTTTTCATCTCTCTTATCAGTTGCTGCTTTTTCCAGTCAATATAAAAAATGCCTTTCTTTGTAATCAATACTGCCTTCTCGTCTTTTACAGGAAGAATCTTCCGAAATCCATTCGTCTCTTTTGTCTCCCATTCACCCGGAGCAATCTTCCAGATACAGCTTCCATCCTCTACATTCAGCACATAGGCATTGCCAAGCTGATCCACACAGAAATAAGTTTGTCCGTCCTCACTCAGCATTCCCGAACTCTGTGACTGTGAAGAATAAGTATTTCCACTCATTTCATATTTATACAACGGTTTGTAATTGAGGTGCTCCTCATGCTCGTAAGAATGCAGTGCTTCATTCAATGCATACATCTGCTCTTCTGCTACCGGTTCATCTGAATCGGAGTCTTCAGGCACAACTGCAAGTGCTGTCAGCAGGGCATTTTCTCTGTCTCCTCCATCTAAAAGATCGGTTGAAATCTGTGAAAGATATCTGGCCTGATTTCTTCTGGATTCCTGATAACGTTCATTGATCTTTGCGGACTGGTGAAATGCATATATCGTAAAAACCACTGCCACACCGGCAACACCACCCAGAACCGCCATCATTCTGTGAAGTGCATATTCCCTGTGCCGCTGTCGCAATGTATCATAAGTACACCCCAGCATCTTTGCCAGAATCCTGAGGCTTTCCTGCTCGATCTTCTTTTTGATCTCACTCTTATCTTTCCCCCTGATATCTGCAGCCATCGGTTCAATTTTGACCTTTACCGTCTGCTCCGTTCCATCTTCCGATTCTACCTTTCTTTCTTCATAACAGAGAACTTCCGGAAATACTTTCTCCGGTTCTCCCTCTAACAAAACGGTCAGAACCTGCTCTTTGCTATGACTTTTCAGGAATGTCTCCACTTCTCTTTGAACCCACTCTGATTTGATCGAATTGGGGGAACACATCAGGATCAAAAATTCTGACTGATCCAGTGCTTCCTGAATATTACTGGCAAGGTTAAAAGAAATCGGCATTTCCTCCCGATCCCGAAATACTCTTTCAATCTTCTTTTTTCCCGAACTCTGCTGTATTCTTTTGGGAATATGATAATGTTCTAATGTCTTATGAAGCTGTTCTGCCGCAAAAGCATCCTTTTCATTATGACTATAGCTGATAAACGCGTCATATGTATACTTCTTCATAAATATCTCCCTTCAGATATGCCCATATCTTTTATAGCCCGTCAGCCATTGCTACTCTTCAATGTCTTCTTTTCCAAGCTTTTTGATCAGTTCTTCATACTTTAACTGATATGCAATCAGACGCGGGATGTATTCCGGCGGTGTCCTTTTTCCTTTTTCCCAGTCCTCTACTGTCCGTACCGGAATCCCCAGATGATCCGAAAATGCCTTTCTCGTCATTCCGGTCTTATCTCTCAATCCTTTAATAATCTCTGCTGCCTCCATATCCTATGCCTCCCTTTTCTTTTAAGAATATCATATTCCCCCACTAAATGTAAAACCCTGTGTTATTTCCTTTGAATAATTTTCTGAATTTTCTGATTTTTAAGCTTTTTTCTTCAAAAATTCTAACGTGATTTTTTCAAAAAAGGGGTTGCATTTTTCTGATAGTCTGATATAATAACCTTGTTGCGTCGGACAAGACAAGACGAAACAAACTAAGATGATGCGGAATGGTGTAATTGGCAGCACAGCAGACTCTGACTCTGTTAGTAGGGGTTCAAGTCCCTTTTCCGTAGCTGGGAATTTGCAGTTGCAAGTTCCCTATTTTATCGGAGTGTGGCTCAGCTTGGTAGAGCGCTACGTTCGGGACGTAGAGGTCGCGTGTTCGAATCACGTCACTCCGATTGAATGATACAGTATCTGATATAGGTACTGTATTTTTTTATGTCAAAGAGTGTAATTCTTGGTATTTGTAAAAACGTCAGCGATATATGGTTTATAGATGCTTTAATTGCTATAGCTTAAAGCTATAGCAACACACAAGTTATATGTATTATCCAAATCATCCAAATCATGCTACTCTATATCCAGACAAAAACAACAGGAAGAAAAGCACAGGAGGATATAGAAAATGAGCAAATACCAGACACCATACAGATATGATTTTGTGGGAAGCTTTTTAAGACCACAGGAAGTAAAACAGGCAAAAGCAGATTACAGCGAAGGAAAGATCACAAAAGAAGAATGTGATGCAATCGTTGATAAGGCAGTCACAGAAGTAGTTGCAAAGCAGAAAGAATTGGGATTCCACATCATTACAGACGGAGAATTCAGAAGAACTTACTGGCATCTGGACTTTATGTGGGGATTCGAAGGCGTTGGTCATGAGCAGACAGGAGCCGGCGTACAGTTCAATGCAGAGATGGCAGCAGTAGAAGATACTTACCTGACAGGAAAAGTAAAGGCAAAAGCACATCCATTTGTAGAAGGATTCAAATTCTTAAAACAGTTCGAAGATGAGAACACCGTTGCAAAATATACAATCCCGGCACCGGCACAGATGTTCCAGCAGATGATCGTTCCGGCAAACTTTGAGAATACAAGAAAATATTATGCAACAAACGAAGAATTGATTCAGGACATCGGAAAAGCATATCAGGAAGTTATCAGACAGTTCTATGAAGCGGGATGCAGTAACCTTCAGTTAGATGACTGTACATGGGGCGCAATTGTAGGAGATGCCGCAAAGCAGAGATATGAGAGACTGGGGCTGGATCTGAACAAAGTAAAAGCACAGTTACTGGAAGTGAATAACCTTGCATTAGAAGGAAAACCGGAAGATATGGTGATTACTTCACATATCTGCAGAGGTAACTATCACTCTACATTCTTCACAAGCGGCCCATATGATTCCGTAGCAGACTATGTATTTGCAAAGGAAAATGTAGACGCTTTATTCCTGGAGTATGATGATGCAAGATCGGGCGGATTTGCGCCGCTGGCAAAGGTTTCAGAAGATAAGAAAGTCGTTCTGGGACTGATCACAACTAAGTCACCGGAACTTGAAGACAAAGAAACAGTGATCAAACGAATCTATGAAGCAGCAAAATATATTCCACTTGAGAGATTGTGTTTAAGCCCGCAGTGCGGATTTGCATCCTGTGAAATTGGTAACAAACTGACAGAAGAAGAGCAGTGGGCAAAATTAAAACTGGTGAAAGAAATCGCAGAAGAGGTATGGAAGGACGCATAAGACCATACATACCGAAGTATCAAACAGCAGATTTACAATACGCTGCTCGAAGAAAAAAGGAATCCCAAAGATCACATTGATCCGGGATTCCTCTTTTTCTGTTCTCGTTATTCATTTAATCTACATGATACACATAATTCTCTTTACGAGGCTTCGCTTTCGGCACATCTCCGGCCGGATATCCGAGCACGCAGTGTCCGATGCCTTCATAATCACCTTCCACGCCCCATTTTTTCAAAAGAGCCTTACCTTCTTCCGATGCAAAGACTTCTTTCGCCCGGTGGATCCAGCAGCTTCCGATTCCAAGAGAAGCGGCAGCATTCATCAGATTGCCCATGACAAGGCTTCCGTCATAGATATGTGTCGGTCTGTTCTTATCAGCTAATACAACCAGGACAACCGGTGCTCCGTAGAACGGATCTGTATCAGTTCCCATGACATCCGCATTCATTTTGGAAAGCTGATCGCGGGTGGCGTTGTCTGTAACGGCAACAATAACCGGTGACTGCATTCCCATGCCGGTTGCGGCATAAGTGCCTGCTTCAAGAATCAGATCCAGATCTTCTTTCGGGATCATGTCCGGTTTGTAACCGCGTACACTGCGGCGTTCGATCATGTTTTTAATACTTTCGTTCATAAATCAAGACTCCTTTAGAATACAGTGAAAAAATAAAATCTCATAATATAAAAAGAAAATAAAACGAAACGGATGATTTACACTTCTTTGTTCTCGTATACATGTCTCTTGATCGCTTCGAAACTTTCTTTACTGATCACATGCTCCATCTTACATGCATCGGCAGCAGCGACATCCGCAGGTACGCCGAGATGTATCAGCCAGGATGATAAAAGTGTGTGGCGTTCGTAAATCATATTTGCAATCTCCAGGCCGGATGGTGTCAAATGAATAAATCCCTGCTCATCTACTTTAATATGTTCCTTCTCGCGAAGGTTCTTCATGGCAACACTGACGCTGGATTTCTTGAATCCAAGCTCATTGGCAATATCTACGGAACGCACTACAGGCAGTTTCTGGCTTAAAATCAGAATCGTTTCAAGGTAGTTCTCAGCAGATTCATTTAATACATTGCTCATAATAAGTCATTCCTTCCTTCATACGTTAACATTGAATTTAGTATAGCACAGTTCCAAATTACTGGCAAATAAAAGAAAAATCTTAATGAGAAAAAATAATCAATAAAATGAAATAAAGTGGTTGACAGCTAACGAACGTTAGCATATACTAACTATTGCAGGAGATAATGAAAACATTTATCATTATCAAAATCATTATCAAAACAGGCAGAGAAAATGCAAAAAATCATACATAAAGAAAACGAGGTGTTATTATGCCGCTTACAATGGCCGGTATCGGTGAAACAAACACAATCTCACGTATTGGTGGAAATGAAGAGACAAGACGTTTTCTGGCAAATCTTGGATTTGTTGCAGGAGCGGAAGTTGTTGTACTGTCGAAGATCGGAGGCAATGTGATCGTAAATGTCAAAGACTCCAGAGTGGCAGTAAATGAGGATATGGCGCGGCACATCATGGTTTAGTACCGGGGTGTCTGCTGTATTATAGATACTAACAATCTAAGGAAAGGAGAAACAGCAATGACTTTAGGTGATGCAAAAGTTGGAAGTACAGTTGTTGTAACGAAGATTGAAGGGGACAGCGCATACAAGCGCCGTATTATGGATATGGGCATTACAAAAGGAAGCGAGCTGTATATCAGAAAGGTAGCTCCACTTGGAGATCCTGTAGAGATTACAGTAAGAGGCTATGAGCTTTCAGTAAGAAAAGACGATGCTCAGTGTGTCCAGGTAAAATAAGACTTACCGAAGGAACTGACAGATACATATTGTCGCATTAGAATTTACACGTTCAAGGAGGTAAATAGGAATGGGAATCAAGATCGCACTTGCGGGAAACCCAAACTGTGGTAAAACCACAATGTTTAACGCCTTAACGGGTGCCAACCAGTATGTTGGTAACTGGCCAGGTGTTACAGTAGAGAAAAAAGAGGGAAAATTAAAAGGAAAGAGAAAGAACGATGACATCATCGTAACAGACCTTCCGGGTATCTATTCTCTTTCGCCATATACACTGGAAGAAGTAGTTAGTCGTGATTATATCTTAAATGATGATCCGGATGTTATCATCGATCTTGTAGATGCAACGAATATCGAGCGTAACCTGTATCTTACTACACAGCTTATCGAGACAGGTGTGCCGGTAGTTATCGCACTGAACATGACAGATCTTCTGGAGAAGAGAGGAATCAAGATTGATACAAATAGGCTTTCAATGTTATTAGACTGCCCGATTGTTGAAACTTCTGCTCTGAAGCAGACAGGACTGGATACTCTGATTGAGACAGCAATCAAAGTAGCTAATAAAAAAGAAGTTGATCTTCCAAGAGAAATCTTCTCTAAAGAAATGGAAGCAGCAGTTGCAGACGTGAAGGGAGTTCTTCCGGATACAATCTCAGAAGACAAGAAGAGATGGTATGCTGTGAAATTCCTTGAGAACGACAGCAAGGTTGTAGAAAGTATGAACCTTTCCGCAGCAGCAAAGGCAGCAGTTGATAAAGACAGAAAAGAACTTGAGACAAAGCACGACGATGATATGGAAAGTATCGTAACAGATGAACGTTACAAATTCATCCAGAAGATCGTTGAGACAACTGTCAAAAAAGGAAAAGACAAATTAACAACATCCGATAAGATTGACAGAATTGTTACAAACCGTATTCTTGGTATCCCGATCTTCATCGCAGTTATGTTTGTTGTTTACTACATTTCCGTAACAACAATCGGTACAATCGTAACAGACTGGACAAATGATACATTTGTAGTTGCTGTTCAGGATCTCGCTTCAAAAGGACTCGAAGCAGCCGGTGTAAGCAGCGTGATCGAAGGATTGGTAGTTGATGGTATCATCGGCGGTATCGGAGCGGTACTTGGATTCGTACCACAGATGGCAATCCTGTTCCTCTTCCTTTCTATCCTGGAAGACTGTGGATATATGGTACGTATCGCATTCGTTATGGACCGTGTATTCAGACACTTCGGACTGTCTGGTAAAAGTTTCATTCCACTTCTGATCTCATCAGGTTGTGGTATCCCTGGAATTATGGCTTCTAAGACCATTGAGCAGGACAATGACAGACGTCTGACAATCATGACAGCAACATTCATCCCATGCGGAGCTAAATTACCGGTTATCGCATTAATGGGTGGAGTTATGACAAGCTATGCAACAGGAAGCTACACGGCAGGTGGATTTATGGCACCTATCATGTACTTCGTAGGTATCGTAGCAGTATTAGTAGCAGCAATCATCCTGAAGAAGACAAAACCATTCTCAGGAAAACCGGCACCATTCGTTATGGAGCTTCCACAGTATCATGTTCCACAGGCTAAGACAGTTCTTCTTCATGTATGGGAAAGACTGAAAGGATTCATCATCAAAGCCGGAACAATCCTGTTCCTTGCTTGTGTAGTAATGTGGTTCCTTGGTGGATTCGGATTCACAAATGGCGGATTCGGACTTGTAGACGACAGTGCAGACAGCTTACTTGCAGCAATCGGTGGATTTATCGCACCAATCTTTGCACCACTTGGATTTGGAGAGTGGCAGCCAGTAGCAGCTTCTCTTTCTGGATTCACAGCAAAAGAAGCAATCGTTTCAACAATGGGTGTACTTGCGAACGTAGCAGAGAGCCAGTCAGAAGATACTGTAACAGTAGCTCAGGCTATCCAGAACTGGTTCCCAAGTGCAGTAGCAGCATTTTCATTCCTGTTATTCAACCTGTTAGATTCCCCTTGTCTGGCAGCCATAGCAACGATGGCACAGCAGATGCAGTCTAAGAAATGGTTCTGGTTTGCAATCCTGTTCCAGAATGTATTCGCTTATCTCGTAACACTTTGTGTATACCAGATCGGTACATTAGTAACCGGCGGCGGATTTGGAGTTGGTACAGCAGTGGCATTTGTGGTAGTAGCAGTCATGCTGTTCCTGTTATTCAGACCTGATCCGTATAAAGATCAGAAAGTTTATTCCAAACGTTCTGTAAATGCATAAGTAGAGCGGACCGGACGTAACTCATTTACGTCCGGATTTCCCTTTGAAGGAGGCAGTTTTCATGGTAGCCATTTTAGCAGATATCATTATTTTAGCATTAATATTAGGGTATTGCGCATACCTGGTATACGGAATTGTGAAGAGATTTAAAAATGGAGTCATCCAGGGATGCGGCGGCAGCTGTGCCGGATGCAGTGGATGCGGTGGTGGATGCTGCAGTTCAGATCCTGATGAAGTGAAAAAAATGATCGAAAATATGTATGGTAAATAAAGGAGTTGGCAGTCATGGGCAATTCGACAGGCTCTATGTTCTACCTGTTCGTGATCGTGATTGTCCTTTACATTGTCGGTGCTTCTATCTATCAGGCATTTCTCTGGTTCAGGAAATGGCAGGAGAAAAAAAGAGACGAAAAGTTCAGCATGGATAATGAGGAGAACAAAGAATAGAGGGATAGAGATATGGCAGATATTATAGTTGTATTAATCGTGATCGTTCTTCTTGGATTTGCACTGAGAGGAGCAATCAGGCATTTTAAAGGTGACAGTCCCTGCTGTGGCGGCGGAACCGGTATCATCAAAACTGACGATAAAGAACTGAAGAATCCGGTGATCGGAAAGAAGATAGTTCATATCGAAGGTATGACCTGTGAGCACTGCGTACAGTCAGTAAAGAAAGCGTTAAATGAGATAAAAGGTGTTTCGGCAAGAGTGGACTTACAGAAGAAAGAAGCAGTGGTGTCTTATGACCGTGAGATTGCAAATGATGTTTTGAAAAAAACAGTTGAAAAAGCAGGATTTCAGGTTGCTTCTATTACAGAGTAGATACGATAGGAGGATGACAGGTGGATAAGGCAAAAGAAGCGATTGTACAGAAACTAAAAGCCAGTGGATGCAGGATCACCAAGCAGAGACTGATGCTTCTGGATATTATACTGGAAGAAAACTGTTCCTGTTGCAAAGAAATCTATTACCGCGCATCTCGGATCGATCCAAGCATCGGAACAGCAACCGTATACCGGATGATCAACAAGCTGGAGGAAATCGGAGCGATCAATCGAAGAAATATGTATAAAGTAGCATGTGATCCGGACTGTGACCTGCAGAATGCATGTACGGTTGAACTGGACGATGATACGATCAAGCATCTGTCTGCAAAGAACTGGAATGCTGTGATACAGGCAGGACTGAAAGCATGTGGTTATGTAGAAGATCAGAAAGTACGGAACATAACAGTGCAGTCATAAATATGCAGTTGATAAAATTTATCAATAGCCTGAAAATATTTGAAAAGGACATTCCTTGGTGTTATAATTTGCAGAAACAAAAACGACTGCCGGACACAAATGAAGGGATGTCCTTTTTGTTATAATGTTTGTAGTGATGAATTAATAAATATACAATGGAGGGAATACATATGTTAAATTTAAAAGACATTAATTGGAAAAAACCAGGACTTTTTGCGGCAGGAGTAGCTTTCGGAACAGCGGGAATCAAGATCCTGACAAGTGATGATGCAAAGAAATTATATACAAACTGTACAGCAGCCGTATTAAGAGCAAAATCTTGTGTGATGAAGACTGCAACAAGCGTTCAGGAGAATGCAGGAGATATTTTAGCAGAAGCAAAGCAGATCAATGAAGACAGAGCAGCAGAGGCAGAAGCAGAAGTTGTAGATGATTTTTGCGAGACAGAAGAGACAGCAGAAGATACTGCTGAAGCAACAGAAGAATAAAAAACCGGCACTGAAGATAAAGAAAAGTTGCCGAAAATACATAGACACAGGCACCTGCGGAACATCTGCAGGTGCTTTTGTAAGACTAGCAAGAGGTGACAAGAGTGAAATTTAAGATTAAGCATGAGATAAGAGGAAGAATCCGTATCCACATGGAGCAGAAACGCATGACCCATGAACAGGCAGACATTCTTCTTTTCTATTTGCAGAATATAGATGGTGTGTTCCGTGCGGATGTCTATGACAGAACGGCAGATGCAACCATCCATTATAATGGGGACAGAGATGCAATCATCGAAGGACTCCGCAGATTCCGTTATGATGAAGTGGAAGTCCCGAATGGTCTGCTGGAGACATCCGGAAGAGCAATGAACGCAGAGTATCAGGAAAAACTGGTGAATAAGATTATTTTCCATTACGGAAGAAAGTTCTTACTGCCATATCCAATCTCGGCAGCATATACAACGATCATGTCGGCAAAATATATCTGGAAAGGCATCAAGACCCTGATGGAAAGAAGGATTGAAGTTCCGGTACTGGATGCAACAGCAATCGGAGTATCAATCTTCAGAAGTGATTTCAGTACGGCAAGTTCGATCATGTTCCTGCTTGGAATCGGTGAACTCTTAGAAGAGTGGACACATAAAAAGTCTGTAGATGACCTGGCAAGAACCATGTCATTAAATGTAGGAAAAGTATGGTTAAAGACCGGAGATCAGACGGTTCTGGTTTCTTCTAATCAGATCAAATCCGGAGACCAGGTTGTCGTACATATGGGAAATGTCATCCCGTTTGACGGAGAGGTTGTGGATGGAGAAGCTATGATCAATCAAGCTTCACTGACAGGAGAATCTGTTCCGGTAAGAAGAACTACAGGAAATTATGTTTATGCCGGAACTGTTGTAGAAGAAGGAGAAGTGACAGTCGATGTTAAAGCAGTCGGCGGTTCCAGCCGTTATGAGAAGATTGCAGCAATGATCGAAGAATCTGAGAAATTAAAATCCGGACTGGAAAGCAGGGCAGAGCATCTTGCAGATAAACTAGTTCCGTATTCGCTTGGCGGTACGGCCCTTACTTATCTGCTTACAAGAAATGCAACAAAGGCACTGTCGATTCTGATGGTAGACTTTTCATGTGCATTAAAGCTCGCTATGCCAATCTCCGTACTTTCTGCAATCCGTGAAGCAGGTTTGTACAAGATTACTGTAAAAGGTGGAAAATATCTGGAAGCGGTTGCCGAAGCAGATACGATCGTATTTGACAAGACCGGTACACTGACAAAGGCAAAACCGACGGTAGCAGAAGTGGTATCATTTAACGGAATGAGTGAGGATGAACTGCTCCGTATTGCTGCATGCCTGGAGGAACATTTCCCTCACTCAATGGCAAAAGCAGTGGTAAGCGCGGCAAAGACAAAACATTTGGATCACGAAGAAATGCATTCAAAAGTTGAGTATATTGTTGCTCACGGCATCTCAACACAGATTGAAGGAAAGAAAGCTGTAATCGGAAGTTATCACTTTGTATTTGAAGATGAAAAAGTAGTAATACCGGAAGGCATGGAAGAAAAATTTGAGAATCTGCCCGAAGAATATTCACATCTTTATATGGCAATTGAAGGAAAACTTGCAGCCGTGATCTGTATCGAAGATCCACTGCGTGATGAAGCAGTAGAAGTGATTCGTGAACTGCGAAAGGCCGGACTTAGCAAAATTGTCATGATGACAGGTGACAGTGAACGTACAGCAAAGGCTATTGCAAAGCGTGTTGGTGTAGATGAATATTATGCGGAGGTATTACCGGAAGATAAGGCAGAATTCTGTGAAAGAGAAAAAGCAGCCGGACGTAAAGTTATCATGATTGGTGACGGTATCAACGATTCACCGGCGCTTTCCGCAGCCAATGTAGGAATCGCAATCAGCGATGGAGCAGAGATTGCAAGAGAAATTGCTGATATTACAGTTGGCGCAGACAATTTAAAAGAACTGGTTACATTAAAGAAGATCAGTAACGGTCTGATCAAGAGAATCAGCCACAATTATCATTCAATTGTAGGATTCAATGCAGGACTGATCGCACTTGGTGTAGCAGGTATCATCATGCCGACAACATCCGCATTACTTCATAATACATCCACTCTGATCATTGGACTTAGAAGTATGCAGAATCTGCTCGATGAGTAAAGATACAATATGAAAAAATATCTAAAAAATAATGGATAAAGAAATGAACAGGGATGACAAAAGTCGTCCCTGTTCATTTTAATACGTGCGCCTTGCGGCGCACGTTTCTAACGGGTGAAAGTCCCTAATCCGCCCTAGTAGTGGGAATAATTATTGACCTCCTACCCGATCAAAGTATGCAAGAGAAGTTGCCGGTGGCAAGTTCTCTGTACGAAGGAAGAATAACTGTTGACTTTTGCGAAGCGCAAGTGTAGATTAAAAGATAGTCAATTTTGGAAGAACAAGACAGAAAAGAGGAAAAATATAAATGAAGAAAACAGGAAAACAAAATATCAGATGGAATACCATGAAAATTCTGGCAGTAGGTTTTCTAAGTGTAATTTTTCTTGGAGCGGTGCTTTTATGGTTGCCGGTATCTAACGAAAAATCAATCAGTTTTCTGGATGCGCTTTTTACATCAACATCATCGGTATGTGTGACCGGATTGGTTACAATTGTTCCCAAATACCAATTTACAATTACAGGAAAAGTAATTTTGCTGATTTTAATTCAGATTGGAGGATTGGGCGTGATTGCATGTATTACCGCATTTTTTATGCTTCTGAAAAGAAAGATTACGGTAAAAGAGAGAGTTGTTATTCAAGAAGCTTATAATATGGATTCTCTCGGTGGTCTGGTAGGTCTGGTACGTAAAATTTTGATTGGGACAGTAGTAGTAGAAGGAATTGGGGCCGTTTTTTACGCCATACAATTTATTCGGGACTATGGGGTTGCAAAAGGAATCTGGTATGGAATTTTTCATTCAATTTCTGCATTTTGCAACGCAGGAATTGACATCCTTGGAGATGACAGTCTGGCAAGATACGCAACAGATCCTTTGATTAATATTATAACAATGCTGTTGATTATCCTTGGCGGAATTGGTTTTACCGTGTGGTATGACGTGATTGATAACGGAAAGAAGATCTGGCATCGGGAAATTCCCGGAAAATGCTGGTTTACCAGACTTAAGTTACATTCAAAAATAGCGATCATTACAACGGGATTCTTATTGATAGCAGGGACAGTTTTGAACTTTGCACTGGAGTATCATAATCCGGCAACGATAGGGCATCTTAATACCGGACAGAAATTGATGGTTTCCGCATTTCAGGCTGTGACAACAAGAACGGCTGGGTTTAGTACATTTCAGCAATCTGGGATGTACGAAGAAACTGGTTTTTTAAATATTATTTTGATGTTTATAGGAGGTTCTCCGGGAGGAACTGCAGGTGGTCTGAAGACGACGACATTTGCACTTTTATTTCTCGCATTTCATACAATGCTTCGGGGAGGGCATGATATTGAATGTTTCCGGAGAAAAGTGGATGAAAAAAACTTCCATGTAGCATTTGTTACAATTATGTTGGCATTAGCTATATACATAACAGGAACAACATTTGTTGCTGTTATTGAACCAGATACAATTTCATTTCAGAGAATCATGTATGAGACCGCATCTGCAATGGCGACAGTTGGACTCTCGCAGGATCTGACAACACACTTGCGGACGGGAAGCAAGATTGTGCTGATGATATTGATGTATATAGGACGTGTCGGGCCTATGACCATTGCATTATTATTTGCAGGAAAGGTGAACTTAAAAGAAAAGATGCGGACACTTCCAACGGAAAAGATTATGATTGGGTAACAAGGAGGAAAAGATTATGAAGAAACAATTTGCAGTATTTGGTCTGGGAAGTTTTGGAGAAAGCATTGCATTAGAATTACAAAAACTTGGATGTGAGGTAGTTGCTGTAGATAAAGATATGGAGCGGGTAAATGGAATTGCTGATTCTGTATCATATGCGATGCAGGCAGATATTGGGGATCCAGAATTTATCAGATCTCTTGGAACAAGAAATCTGGACGCTGTTGTGATTGCTGAAGCAGAAAGTCTGGAAGCAAGTATTATGGCAGCACTTGAGTGTAAGGAAATTGGAGTACCGAACGTAATCGCAAAAGCAAAAAATAACCGTCATGCAACTGTATTAAAGAAAATCGGTGTGGATACCATCATTTTTCCGGAGAAAGAAATGGGAGTCCGTCTGGCAAAGAATCTTATGTCAGCCAGTTTTACAGATTGGATTGCACTATCTCCGGCCTATAGTATAGTGGAAACTCCAATGCCGGCTAAATGGAGTGGAAAAACTTTGAAAGAACTGGATGTGCGCCGGAACTATGAAGTGAATGTCGTAGGAATTAAAAGTGGGGCGCATGTAGAAGTCAACCCGGATCCTTTAGAAGTATTGCGAAAAGATATGGTTTTGATTTTGGTTGGATCTAATACAGCGTTAGAAGCATTATAAGGAAGAGTTGTATTTGGAATATTATACATATGAGACGGTTTTGCTAAAAATATTTACAATCTGAGAAGTTTAATGAGGATTTATGTCATTAAGCTTCTTTTTTTATACATAATTCTTGACAGCAAGAGAAGAATGATATAGTATTCAAATATAGATTGTTAGATGTAACTAACACTTGTTAGGAGGTACTAAGACGATGAACAGATATCTGATTGAAAAATGTCTGGTGGAACATTGTTCGGCAACACTGGCATCTATGAAATCAGCAAATTTATTTAATATGACATTTGCAGATGATACAGACGTGGAAGATCAGATTGAGTTCTGGAATCAGTGCATGAAAGAAAAAGGAATCCGTCTCTATATATTACAGAGACAGGATAAACGTGTACTGGTCTATGTCTATCGGAAGAAACAGCTCGAGGTCAGTCTGAACCGGCCGGGAGTAGCAAAGTTCCTGAAGAAATACGGCTATGAAAGCACAGAGATCAAATATGCATTGAGCCGGTTAAAGTCAAGAATAGGGGAAAATAATGAATTCCCACATGAAATCGGAATTTTTCTGGATTATCCGCTTGGTGACGTGATCGGATTCATTGTGAATCAGGGACGCAATTTCAAATGCGCAGGATGCTGGAAGGTATATTGTGATGAGTGTGCATGCCGGAAAACATTTGCAAAATATAAAAAATGCAGAGATGTCTATGTACGTCTCTGGCAGCAGGGAAGAAGTGTTTTGCAGCTTACGGTAGCTGCCTGACATATAAATTTATCAATGAAAGAGGTAGAAACAATGAGTAAAATTGCAGTAGTATATTGGAGCGGAACAGGTAACACAGAGGCAATGGCCAACGAAGTAGCAGAAGGAGCAAAGGCGGCAGGAGCAGAAGTTGATGTATTAACGGCTTCAGAATTTGGCGCAGACAAGATGGACGCTTACGATGCAGTGGCATTCGGCTGCCCGGCTATGGGAGCAGAAGAACTGGAAGACAGCGAATTCGAGCCAATGTTCTCTGACTGTGAAGGAAAACTTGGAGGCAAGAAGATCGCACTCTTCGGATCTTATGGATGGGGAGACGGAGAATGGATGAGAGACTGGGCAGACCGCATGAAAAACGCTGGGGCACAGTTGATCCGTGAAGAAGGAATCATCGCAAATGAGGCTCCGGAGGATGACGTACTTGAAGAACTTAAGGCAGCAGGAAAAGAGCTGGCAGAATAATCTTATTGTTAATGTTTATTAATAAATATTAGTAATCTTAATTGAAAAAATGTTTGAAACGTATTGCATTTCTTATAACATAGTGCTATTCTTAATTTTATCGTGTTAAAGCACGAAAGAGAAAACTTGCTGTCATTTACATCTGACGTGAATGACAGCAATACTCAGGAGAGTCTCTTTAAAAAGAGCGCCGAAGGTGTAAGCGGTCATGGATGCAGTTACATGCCGCGAGTC
>OLSF01001740.1_pt1 | contig 18724 bp, 13 predicted proteins | sample 1672301 | NCBI WGS metagenome assembly OLSF01 (sample SAMEA3136669, study PRJEB25190) | human gut metagenome | biome: human gut; feature: human-associated habitat; material: faeces | place: Austria | collected 2013
CGAATACACCTCGAAGAACATGCCGAAGTTCAACTCGATTTCGATCTCCGGCTACCATATGCAGGAGGCAGGCGCCACGGCCGACATCGAGTTGGCCTACACGCTGGCCGACGGTCTGGAGTACCTGCGTGCGGGCGTTGCAGCCGGTATGTCGGTGGATGCTTTCGCACCCCGTCTGTCGTTCTTCTGGGCGATCGGTATGAACCACTTCATGGAGATCGCCAAGATGCGTGCGGCACGTATGCTCTGGGCGAAAATCGTCAAAAAATTCAACCCCAAGAACCCGAAATCGTTGGCCCTGCGTACGCATAGCCAGACCTCGGGCTGGTCGCTCACCGAGCAGGATCCGTTCAACAACGTAGCCCGCACGGCTATCGAGGCGATGGGTGCCGCTCTGGGCCACACCCAGTCGCTGCACACCAACGCACTGGACGAGGCGATCGCCTTGCCGACGGACTTCTCGGCACGTATCGCCCGTAACACCCAGATCTACATTCAGGAGGAAACCAACGTCTGCCGCGAAGTGGATCCCTGGGCAGGTTCCTATTACATCGAAACCCTCACCAACGAGATCGCCCACAAAGCTTGGGAGCGTATCGAGGAGGTCGAGAAGCTGGGCGGTATGGCCAAGGCCATCGAAACCGGTATTCCGAAGATGCGTATCGAGGAGGCGGCAGCCCGCAAGCAGGCCCGCATCGACTCGGGCATCGAGAAGATCATCGGCGTAAACGAATACCGTCTGGATCACGAAGCACCGATCGATATTCTGGCTGTGGACAACACGGCCGTACGCGAGAGCCAGATCAAGCGTCTGAAGGAGTTGCGTGCGAACCGCGACGAAGCAGCCGTGAAGAAGGCGCTCGAGGCCATCACCGAATGCGTCAAGACCGGCAAGGGCAACCTGCTGGAACTCGCTATCGAGGCCGCCAAGGTACGCGCTTCGCTGGGCGAGATTTCGGATGCCTGCGAGGTGGTCGTAGGACGTTACAAAGCAGTTATTCGTTCCATTTCAGGTGTATATAGTTCAGAAGTGAAATCAGATCCCGCATTCGAACACGCGAAGGAACTGGTTGCCAAATTCGCGAAGAAGGAGGGCCGCCAGCCGCGCATCATGATCGCCAAACTCGGTCAGGACGGACACGATCGTGGCGCCAAAGTCGTTGCGACCGGTTACGCCGACATCGGCTTCGACGTCGACATGGGTCCGCTGTTCCAGACTCCGGAGGAGGCCGCCAAGCAGGCCGTCGAAAACGACGTACACGTAGTCGGCGTATCGTCGCTGGCCGCCGGTCACCTGACGCTCGTGCCGCAGATCATCGCCGAGCTGAAGAAGCTGGGCCGCGAGGACATCATCGTCATCGTCGGCGGCGTGATCCCCGCGCAGGACTACGATGAACTCTACCGCGACGGCGCCGCCGCCATCTTCGGCCCCGGTACGCCGATCGCCACGGCAGCCATCAAGATCCTCGAAATCCTGCTCGCCGAGTAAATTCCCGGCTCCGACAAGAGAAACGCCGCGGTCGCAAGACCGGGGCGTTTTTTGTTCCGGAGCACTTCGGGAGGGACTTTTTTCACCCGCCAAAGACCGGAACGGGAGTTTTTGCATTATCTTTACGACTGAAATACACAAATTCATTCCAACGTTCCATTCGCATGAAGAAAACCCTCATTCTGTTGCTTGCCTGCTGTGCCTGCATCCGGTCGCAGGCGCAGACTCCGGAGGCGGCCGCCGCACCGGAACCCTCCGCAACCCGGACCGACAGCGCCCTGACATTCCCCGAACCCGAATTCATCGGCCAGGCACTGGCTATCCGGCCCGACAACAGAACCGAGCAGCTCGTCCAGGAGAGCCTGGCTCCCCGCCACCGCTCGTCCACCGGGCAGAAACTGTTCGGCATCGGAAAGAACCACATCGACGAAATGACGCTGAAAGGCGCGCAGTCCCCCGTCCGGTTCCGGAAGAGCGACGGCATCGCCTTTATCATCCGCGTTCCGGACAACCTGATCGACCCGATGTCGGTGATCAGCGTCTTCCGGTTCAAGGTCAAGAAGAAGATGCGGATCGCCGAATACGCGTCGGTCGGAACCTTCGGCGACCAGCAGCGCAACACGCTGGAACGGCAGCCCTTCACCTCGCGCCGGTTCGGAAGCAGCTCCTACCTCATCATCCTGAAAGGCGTCGAGACCGGAGAATACGGCATCACGGTCGATGCGCTGGGCAGTCTCAACGTTTCGACATTCGGGGTGGACGAATAAACCCGCGTTCCATGACAAACAATCCCCGCAACCTCGGTTGCGGGGATTGTTCTTTCGGCAGCCGGCAATGGAATCACAGGCAGGCCTCCAGAATCCGGCGGGCCATGGCGCCGTCGACGTTCTGCGCCTCGCCGAACCGATCGCCCGCAGCCGTGAAGCGGCGTTCGATCTCGGCGATGGTCTCTTCGCCGATACCCTCCTCCGAAAGGCGTGTCGAGAGGCCCAGCGAACGGAAGAACGCCTCGTTGGCCGCAATCGTACGGTCGATGCGCTCCTCCTCCGAACCGCCGGCAATGCCCCAGATACGCTCGCCGTATTGCAGCAGTTTGCCGCGTTTCTGCCCGCGCAGCACGCGCAGCGTACCGTTGATGACAATGGCCAGCGTCGCGCCGTGCGTCAAGCCGTGCAGCGCCGTCAGCTCGTGGCCGATCATGTGCGTCGCCCAGTCCTGCGTCACGCCCATACGGATCATGTCGTTCAGGGCCAGCGTCGCCGAAAGCATGTATTCCGACATCGTGTCGTAATCGCGCTCGTCCGCCAGCGCTTTGGGAGCGATTTCGACCACCGTATGCAGGATGCCTTCGGCCCAGCGGTCCATCAGCCGCGACTGATGGGGCGTAGTCATATACTGCTCCAGCACATGCACGAAAGTATCCGCAAGTCCGCAGGCTACCTGACGCTTCGGCAGCGAATAGAGCGTCTCGGGATCGAGGATCGAGAAGACCGGATAATCGCCGTAGAAAGCATATTTTTCCTTGGTCTCGTAGCGCGAAATGACCGCCCCGGAGTTCATCTCGGAACCCGTGGCCGACATGGTGAGGACCGTAGCCAGCGGCACGGTCTTGCCGGCCTGCCCCTTGAGCACGATGTCCCATGCATCGCCGTCGTAGAGAAGGCCCGCAGCGATGAGTTTCGTACCGTCGATGACCGACCCGCCGCCGACAGCCAGCAGGAAGTCCACCTTCCGCTCTTTGCCCAGCGCAATGGCTTCGCGCAGGGTCTCGACCGACGGATTCGCCTCGATGCCCCAGAACTCGACCAGGTCGCGGCCTTCGAGTGCGGCGACGACCTGATCGTAGACGCCGTTACGCTTGACGCTTCCGCCGCCGAAGGTCAGCATGATGCGTTTTCCGGCGGGAATGAGCTTCGGCAGACGGGCGATCTGGCCCTTGCCGAAAACCAGTTTGGTCGGATTGTGATAGATGAAGTTGTTCATGGCGAATATTTATTTATCCTATTACGAAGAGAATGAATGACCGAACGGCTCCGAAACCGGATTGTACCTGGTTTGACAGGGCCTCCGGCTGTTAAAAGGACCGTTACGCCTCTAAAGATACGAAAAAAGCCGGACTGCGCAGAGAATTCTCCGCTAATTTTCAATCTTTGCGGTGAGAGCTGCCGGTTTGTGCTTAAACGAAGCAGAGCGCGGATGGGTGTACCGGAGTACGTCCCATTCGCGCCCTGCGGGAGCAAGTGCAAAGATGCACCGTAAAATCAATCGTTTAGAAGTACTTGCCGCGCAGGTCCTGAATCTTGGCCATCTGCTGGATAGCCGGGATGGCGAACTGCTGGGCCATGCCCTCGGCCATGGCCTGGGCACGAACTTTCTCGCCTTCGGCGGTCTGCTTGTCGTCGGTCTTGACATCCCCGACCTCGAAGACATAGACGCCCGAAAGTCCCTTCACGGGAGCCGACAGGGCACCCTTCTCGGCCGATGCGATGGCACCCACCAGACGAGGCTCCATGCCCACGCCATTCACGTAGAACGAACCGAAAGTCACATCGGAGAAGTCCTCCACCTCCGAGCCGAGACTTGCAGCCTGCTCGGCGAGGGTCGAACCCGAAAGGTTCTTGACGATATAATCGTATTTTTTGTCGCGAAGAAGCTGCGAACGGATCTGGGCCGAAACCTTATTCAGCGGTGCGTACTCGTTGTCGTCGATCTCGGTCAGCGTGGCAATCACGTAGTCCTTGCCCACGTTGAAGATCGCCGAAAGGTCGCCCTCCTTCGCTCCGTAGGCCCAGCGGGCCACCTCGCGCGAATCCTCAAGGCCGCGGATCGTACGGTCGCCCTGGGCGATCGCAGCCACGCGGGGCGTCACGGCAGCCGTCGAAGCGGCATCTGCGAATGCGGCGGCCGAACCCTTGGCGTTGACCATGAACGAACCGGCCTGGTTGTGCACGTCGCGGCGCGTGGCGGCCGAAGCCTCCACGGGATAGGTGATCGTAGCCACCTGCACGTGTTTCGAAGGTTTGTCGGCACGGTATACCTGCATCAGCTGGATGGCGTCGCCCGAAGCGATCTTCACGATGTCGCCCTGTCTGGCATTGGCCAAAGCGGCGGCGAACTCGCCCGTGAAGGCCGAGAAAGGCAGCACTCCCACTTCACCGCCGTTGGCGGCCGTAGCGTCGTAAACCGAATAACGGGCAGCGGTCTGCGCGAAATCGCCCCCCTTCTTCAGCACCGTCAGCAGGCTGTCGGCAAGCGCCTCCTGCGCATAGGGCAGCACGATGTGGCGTACGCCCACCGAGTCGGGGACCATCTTCGAATCGAGCGCGCGGGACATCGTCCACTCGTTGTTCTTCAGCACGGGACCGTACATCTCGCCCGCCATCAGCGCCTTGGCCTCCTCGTCGGAGAGCTGTGCGGCGGAAACGTAGCTGTCGGCGATCTTGCCGTTGCGGTTGGCGCGGACGAAGGTCTTCACCTCCTCGGCGGCGGCGAACTCCCGGCCCACCTCCGTCACGCTCTTCTCAAGCGCCAGCAGATCGTCGTCCGTGGGGGAGACCTCGAATACGACATACGAAATCGTACGCGACGGGGTCTGCTTGAACTGGTTCTTATGGCTGTTGTAGTAAGCCTTCACATCACCCGACGACACCTTGACGAGCGAATCGGGAACGGCCGAGAACTTCTTGCCGGCCCACTTGCCCGAGAAAGACTTGTTGGCGGCCTCGACACCGCGGGCGACCTCCAGCGAATTGACGTAAACGCCGCCCTTCACCAGTCCGAAGTACTTCTGCACCTCGCGCTCCAGACGGGCCTGCTCGTTGAGCTGCGCCCAGGCATTGGCCGCCTCGGGGTTGGTCTCGGCCTGCGCGAGGAACTGGCTGATGGCAGCCACGCTGTACTCGCCCGTGCGGGGATCGGCGAAAGCGTTGTAGAAAGCCTGCGAAGGATGCTGTCCGCTGACCATCGCCAGACGCTCCGGCTCGGTGACGCGAAGTCCCATCCGGTCGAAACCGGGCGTCAGCACATGCTTGGCGATCAGCGCCTGCCAGGCGGCATTGGCCAGCATGGCCGACTGCTGCTCGTCGCTCTCCTGCATGTTGTTCTGCGACTTGATCTTCTCGTACTGGTCGTAATACTCCGAATAGTTGATCTTCTCGCCGTCGATCACACCGACACGCGGGTCGTTGCCCGAGAAGCCCATTTCAGTCTTCAGAGAGAGGATGAATGCCAAGAGGGCCAGTGCGATGATGATCGAAAGCACGATGCCGAACTTGGTTCGTAAAGTGTTTAAACTTGCCATATAAATTGTTAATTATTCGTATTGTTTCGAATTATCAGCCAAAGGTAGTAAAATTAATTGTAAAAAGAACAGAATAAAAGTAAAAATATACGCACGCTTCGCCCCCGTAATCCTCGCCGGGGCGGGAATTTACCGGAAAGGCGGCGGAATCCGGCCCACGCTACAATTTCTTCACCCGCGCCAGTTCGATGCGCGAACGCGTCGTACGGAGAATCCGCAATTGCAGGCCGCCGATGAAAACCGTCTCCCCGGCGGTGGGAATACCCTCGTAATTGAAGATGATGAAACCGGCCAGCGTGTCGTATTCCTTGCTCTCCTCGATGCCGAGGTTGTATTTTTCATTCAGGTATTTCACCTCCAGGCGGCACGAGAGAACATACTCGTCGGGGCCGACCTGCTTTTCGGTGAGGTCCGGAATGTCGTGCTCGTCCTCGATCTCGCCGAAAATCTGCTCCAGCACGTCTTCGAGCGAAATGACGCCCGCCGTGCCGCCGAATTCGTCGATCACAACGGCGATGTTCGAACGGTGCTTGATAAAATTCTCCAGCATCAGCTGCAAAGGCATGGTCTCGGGCACGAAATTGACCTCCATCATCACGTCGGCGATCTGCCGGGGCCGCGTGAAAAGGCTTTTCGAATTGACGTAGCCCACGATGTTGTCGATCGACTTGCGCCAGACGAAGATACGCGAATATTTCGAGTCGACGAAACGCGCCGTGAGCTGTTCGATCGAGGTGTCGTCGATGTCCACGGCCTCGACGTCCACACGCGGAACCATGCAGTCCCTGACGCGCAGGTCGGCGAAATCCAGCGCGTTCTGGAAGAGTTTCAGCTCGTTGTCCGGTTCCGAATGCTGCTCCGGGCTGTTCGAGTCGAGCAGCGCCGCAAGGTCCTCGCGGTCGAAACTCGGAGTGATGTTCCGCTCCTCGACGCGGCGGCCCAGAAGGTGCAGAATGCCGTGGGAAAGCAGCGTCGTGAAACGCGCCACCGGATAGAGGACGATGTAGAAAAAATAGATCACCGGCGCCAGCGCGCGGTAATAGAAATTGGGATTGTTCCTGAAAATCGACTTAGGGAGAAACTCGGCGAAGAAGATGATGATGACCGTCGAAACGGCGGTGTCCACGGCGACCGAGCCGCTCCGGGCGAGCTGCTCCCACCCCAGCGAGGCATAGATGCTGCGCAGAAGCAGCGACATCGCCAGCGAATAGACGACCAGTGCGATGTTGTTGCCCACGAGGATCGTGGTGATATACTGCCCCGGATGGCGGGCGAAAACCTCGGCAATCTGGTCGAACATGCGGTTCTGCTTGCGGTCGATCTCCAGCTTGAGACGGTTCTTGCTCGTAAAGGCAATCTCCATCCCCGAGAAAAAAGCCGACAGCAACAGCATTACGACAATCAGGACGACGGTGGTGAGCATCGCTTTCAGTTTTTGAGTTTGGGTTCGACGGAAACCTGCTCCTCCCGGGAGCCGTCCAGCATTTTCAGCGGCCGGCGCTCAACTTCCGCCTCGGGTCTTCCGACCTGCCTTTCAGCCGGTCCGGCGGGAATCTCCCGGGCCGAAGCGGCCACAGGCCCATCAGCGGCCCTCCCGGATTCGGGCGTCCGGACGGCGGACCGGCTGTCGGAGGGCCGGCTGTCGGAGGGTTTCGGAACCGGGCGCACGGACGTGGAATCCGTGGCCGCGGAGTCGGCGCTCTGCTTCATCTCGACCTCCATACGGCCCTTCATGCGGCGAAAACGCCAGTCCTTGAACTCCTCGTCCGATTCGAAACCTTCGCCGATGAAGACATCGCGGCCGTTGTTCTGCACGATCTTCGAATCGACGTTCGAATAGATTTTCTTGGTCCGCGCATTCCAGAACAACTGCTGGGTGTAGAGGGTTTTGCCGTCGGATTTCTCAACGACGACGTTGCCCTTGGCCTCCCACAGTTCGCGGTTCTCGTAATAGATGGCGTAGTTGGCCGTCAGCACGGCGTCCACCGTGGTCAGCGAATCGTTCTGGTAGGTAGTGATCTTCACGCCCTTGCGGAATTCGCGGTAAGGTTCGCGGGCCAGCGAATAACCTTCGAGCAGCGGCGTGACGAAATGGTACGACCGGCGGCCGTTCTGCGACATCACGACCGAAAGGTCCTCGCTGTATTCGGTCATCATCGTCTCCTCGGAAGCCGACGCGCGGCCCGCATCCTTGTCCGCACACGAGAATAGCAAGATAGCACTCCCCGTCACGGAGAGTGCTACCCTGATCGTTCTTGTCATGCGTTTTCCCATCGAAGCCTGTCGGGAGCGTGTTTTTTAGCGGGCACGGACGGTGGTGGTGATACCGGCGGCCGTTCCGCAGGTCACCGTATAGCGCGCACCCTCCTGCAACTCGTTGAAGAAGCACTCCTCCGAGCTGGGGAAAACCGAACGGAACTTGCCGAGGGAACTCTTGGCGTGCTCCATGTACTCCGAATCGGCCGGGAGCAGCTCGACCGCCTTGGCCATCGTATCGTAAGCGGCCCAATAGGTCGCCAGACCGGCGAAACCGCCGCACGAACCTGCCGACGAAGCATAGCACTGCGCCAGGATGAAGTACGGAACGCCGTCCTCGGGATCCAGGTCGCGGGCCTGGCGCGCAGCGGCGGCAGCGCCCGGAATGTCGTTGGACACGAGGCCCACCAGCGCGATGCGCACGAGCAGTTTCTGACGCTCGGCGGGGTCTTTCTCGACATCCAGTGCCTCGTTCAGGTAGGTCTTCGCCTTTGCATAGTCCTTCTTGTTCTGGAAAGCCTGGGCCAGGAACATGGCCGTCTCCGACGAAGGCTTCACCTGATAGTATTTCTCGGCGATCGAGAAGTAGAAATCACCGTCGCACTTGGCGCGCGACATCAGAGCCACGGCCTGCGAAAGCAGCGCCTCGTCGTCGGGAGCGGCGGCCAGCTTGCCCTTGAAGAGTCTTTCGAGATTCTCGCAGCTTGCGGCGCCGCTCAATCCGAACGCAGCGTCGAACTGGCTCTTGTACTCGGCGGCAGCGGGGTTCTTCTCGAAGAATGGCGTCAGACGGTCGTACTCGGCGATGATCTCGTCGGGCATCACCTCGTCGGTATTCCTGTAATCGTCGCAGAGGTTCGAGAAATAGGCCACGACGGTCTCGGGATCGGTGTTGTCGCCGCCGGCCTCGATGGCTGCGCGGAACGCTTCGCGGATACCCTTGCGGTCGGCGGGTTTGTACATCAGATACTCACGGGCCTTGCGGTCGAGGATATAGGGCGTGCCGTACTTGGGATGGTCGCCGAAATACTCGTTGCGCAGGTCGTAAACGATCATCAGCGAGTCGGTGTAGGTGTTTTTCTCGGCGATGCTCTTGGCGCGCGCGATCTTGTTCTTATAAAGCGTGATGCCGCGCACGAAGGTATTCTGCGAAGCCTTCGGACATTTGTCGAGCAGCTCCTTGAGGTAATGCGCGGCAGCGTTGTAATCCTTGTTGTCGAGCGACTCCTTGAGGAAGTTGCTGTTCAGAATGTTCTGCTCCCGCTCCTGAGGAGTGTCACCCCAGACCGCGTACTTCGGATCACTGAAATCTTGCTGTGCCATCGCTGCGACTGCAAAAAGCGCACACGCAGCAGAAAGCAGGAATTTAACGTTTTTCATCGGTCAGATTAATTTTTGTGTTTCTATCTTTTATTTTTGCTTGCCTGTCACATTAATCGAACTTGGAGCGCATGAACCAATATTCGCCGTTCTCCATCTGTCCCGCGAAGAGCGTGAAGCCGATCGCAAACTTGAAATACTGCTGCCGGACCAGCCCCAGGCGGTCGGCGATGTTGTAACCGCGGCGACCGTACTCGACGCCGATGTCGATGGCCGAGAAGGCGCCGCGCCTCACCGGAATGCCGATGCCCGCCGTCACGGCGTACTGCACGAGCTTGTCCCCGTTGAACGTCTGGTTGTAGGCTCCGTAGCGGAAACCCGCACGGTAGGACCAGCGTTTGAGGAAGTGACGCGCATCGTAACGGTTCGGGGTGTATTCCACACCCATCTTGATCGTGCTCGTATTGGTGTAGGCCACCTTGTATTCCGTCTTGTTCTCCCCGCTGCCGCTGGTTCCCGTCATCTCGTAGCCCGAGTTGCGACCGCCCCAGTTCTGGAACACATAATCCACGCCGACGGCCCACCTGCCGGTCTGGTAATAGGCCCCCACGGCCAGCTGCCGGGGCAGCACCAGCTTCAGGTGCGTCGTATCGCCCTTGACGACCGTGTTGTACAGGTCGCCGATATAGAGTTTTTTCGTCACCTCCGGGTTCAGGTCGCCGCCGAAGTCGTACGTCGCGCCGAAGGTCAGGATGCGCTTCGCGTTCAGAATCGCGTTCCACTGCACGCCGACCTGCCCCTTGATGCTCGAAATGCTGTAATTGTCCTGCCCCACCGTCGAGGTGAAGGTTCCCTCGCCCGTAATGGCGGTCGGGGTCATCACGAACGTACGGTCGATGTCGCCCCAGTAATACTGTGCGGCGATACCCACCGAAAAATTCTTGAACGGCTCCCAGCCCAGGCCGACCTTGACCTCCGTCACGTCGCCCTCGCCCTGGTAGTTGTACTGAATATTGCCGACGTTGGCGTAAATGGGGTCTTCGGGATCGTATTCGTGATAATACTTGGTCCTGTAACCCACCGAACTGTAAGGCGTGAGGCTGAAACCGAGTCCCAGCCGCTTCGCCACCGGCATCTGGAAAGCGATGTCGTGAAAGTTGAACGTGTTGTAGGCCGTCCGTTTCCCGACGCCTCCGACCGTCTGGGCGTTGTAGTAGTTCTGCCCCTCCAACCCGAAGTTGAAAAGGAAAGTCTTCTGCGGAGCCGCGCTGTAAGCCGCGGGGTTGAGCAGGTTGACCGTACTCACCGAACGCATGGCCACACCCGCACCGCCCATCGAGCGCATCTGCAGCGTACCGGGGGTATTCTGTTCGCCGATGCCGTACATCGTATAGGGCGAGAATGCGTTAATACTGCTTGTCTGGGCCGAAACGGCAAAAGGAAACATCGCTGCAGCCGCGACAACCAGCTTAATCAAGGTGTTCTTCACTTGCATTGTACTCTAAAATTCGATCCAATCCGCAAAAGACCAGATTACAATTTGCAAATATCGTGTTTTTAATTCTTTTCGCAAAGTATTTCGCGTCCCCGCCGGTAAAAATTACGCATAAATCGTCGATTTTTTTCTCCATCCGGGCCATATAGCCCTCAATTTCGAAGGTCAGCGAGTTCATCACCCCCAGGCGGATGGCCTCTTCGGTGGTTAGCCCCTGCAACTCCCCGCTTTCGGTCGGACCGCACAGCGGCAGGCAGGCCGTGTAGTCGTGGAGCGCCCGAAAACGGGTTTTCATCCCCGGCGAAATGCACCCGCCGCGGAACGTGTTGTCGGCCGTCACCAGGTCGATCGTGACGGCCGTGCCGAAATCGACGATCAGCACGTTGCGCCCCGGATAAAGCACCGTGGCGCCCACGGCGGCGGCCAGCCGGTCGCGGCCCAGCGTCTCGGGCGTATGGTAGGCGTTGGCAACCGGCACGGGGGTCTGCGAGGTGAATTCCAGCAGGTAATCCGCATAGGGTCTGACCGTTTCGATCACGTCGTCCGCTTCGCCGCGCGTCGAGGCGACGACGGCCTTCGCGGCCCTGCGGCCCTCCAGCAACTCGCCGAGCATCGACGGATGCAGCCGCTCCACGCAGCGCTGGGCGACGATCCGTCCGCCGTCAAAAACGGCCAACTTGACAAGGGTGTTGCCTATGTCTACGATCAGATTCAAAGCTGCTGCAGCGTTTTGTATGCGTCTTCCACGTCTTTGACATTCCTAACGGTCATCGCCAACCGATTATTGTGCTGTTTGAGCACAAATCGGTCGGGCCGCTGCGTAACCCGCTGCAACAGGGTCATAAAGGCCTCGCTCTTGTAGAAAGGCGAGTTCTCCTCGCCCACGAAATGCACGATCATCAGCCCGTTCTTGACCTTCACGCGCTCCATGCCCAGACGAATGGCCTCCCAGCGCAGGCGCACGACGTTCAACAGCTCCTTCGCGGCGCGCGGCAGGGGACCGAAACGGTCCGCAAGACGGCTCTCGAAGGCCTGCAAAGCCTCCTCGTCCTTCGTCGAGTCGAGTTCGCGGTAGAGTTTCAGGCGTTCGGCCTGCTGCGAAACGTAGGCGTCGGGCAGCGCGGCCTCGACCTCGATGTCGATGTGCGCGTCGTCGATGAAACGCATCTGCTCCACGACCTCCTGCTCCCCGTCGCTCAGGCCCGGGACATGAAGCCCCTCGGCACGCAGTTCGGCAACCGCCTCGTTCATAATCTTCTGGTAGGTCTCGAAACCGATGTCGGCGATGAACCCGCTCTGCTCGGCGCCCAGCAGGTTGCCCGCGCCGCGGATGTCGAGGTCCTGCATGGCGATGTTGAACCCCGAACCCAGGTCGGAGAACTCCTCGATGGCCCGCAGACGCCGCCGCGCGTCGGACGACAGCAGCTCGTCGGGCGGCGAAAGCAGGTAGCAGTAGCCCTTCTGGTTCGAACGCCCCACGCGGCCGCGCAGCTGGTGCAGGTCGCTCAAACCGAAGTTCTGGGCGTTGTCGACGATGATCGTATTGGCGTTGGGAATGTCGATGCCGTTCTCGACGATGGTCGTCGACACCAGCACGTCGAATTCCCCGTAGATGAAGTCCATGATGAGTTTCTCCAGCTGCTCGGCCGGCATCTTGCCGTGCCCGACGGCCACACGGGCCTTCGGGCAGAGGCGCGTGATCAGCCCCTGGAGGGCCGGCAGGTCCTCGACGCGGTTGTGGACGAAATAGACCTGGCCGCCGCGGGCGAGTTCCGCCTCGACGGCATCGCGGATGATCTCCTCCGAGAATACGTGCGACTCGGTGAGGATCGGCTGGCGGTTGGGCGGCGGGGTCGAAATGACGGACAAGTCCCGCGAACCCATCAGCGAGAATTGCAGCGTGCGCGGAATCGGCGTGGCGGTGAGCGTCAGCGTATCGACCGAAACGCTCATCTCGGTGAGCTTTTCCTTGGCGGCGACGCCGAATTTCTGCTCCTCGTCGATGATCAGCAGCCCCAGGTCGCGGAACACGATCTGCTTGCCCAGCATCTTGTGCGTGCCGATCAGGATGTCGATCTTCCCCGAGGCGAGGTCCTCGCGGATCTGGCTGACCTCCTTCGTGGATTTGGTGCGGTTGATGTACTCCACCCTCACCGGGAAATCGCGCAGACGCTCGGTGAACGAGCGGTAGTGCTGCAAGGCGAGGATCGTCGTCGGAACCAGCACGGCGACCTGCTTGCCGTCGACGGCGGCCTTGAACGCCGCGCGGATCGCTACCTCGGTCTTTCCGAAGCCCACGTCGCCGCACACCAGCCGGTCCATCGGCTGGTCCGACTCCATGTCCTTCTTGATGGCCGCCGTGGCCGACTGCTGGTCGGGGGTGTCCTCCCAGCGGAACGACGCCTCCAGCTCGTGCTGCAAATAGCTGTCGTGCGAGAAGGCGTAGCCCTTCGAGGCCTTGCGTTTGGCGTAGAGGGCGATCAGTTCGCGCGAAATGTCCTTGACGGCCTTCTTGGTGGCGTTCTTCAGCTTCTGCCAGGCGCCGTTGCCCAGTTTGTAGACCTTCGGCGGCTCGCCGTCGCCCGACTTGTAGCGCGAAATGCGGTGGAGCGAGTGCACGTTGACGAACAGCACGTCGCCGTCCTTGTAGACCAGTTTGATCGCCTCCTGCATGCGTCCGTCGCCCGCGGCGATCTTCACCAGCCCGTCGAAACGGCCCACGCCGTGGTCGATATGCACCACGTAGTCGCCCGGGCGCAGCTGGTTCAGCTCGGCGACGGTCATCTGCTCGTCGCGCCGGATCTCGCCGTTGATGCGGTAACGCTGGTAGCGGTCGAAAATCTGGTGGTCGGTGTAGAGGCACAGTTTCAGGTCGTTGTCCACGAACCCCTCGTGCAGGGTCGTCGACAGCGACCGCACGACGGCCTGTCCGCGGCCGATCTGGTGGAAAATATTTTCGAGACGCTCGACCTGCGCCTTGTTCTCCGAAAGTATATAGGTATCGTAACCCCGCAGCGCACCCCGGATCATGTCGTCGGCCAGCATCTCGAAATTTTTATTGAATTTCGGCTGGGGCGACGTCGCGAACTTCACCGTTGCGGCCGCGGGCCGCTCGGGAAGATTGTCGCGCAGCAGGAAAATCCGGCTTCCGGAAAGGTCGGCCACGAGCGAGTTGCGGCTCGTCAGCAGCGAGTCGATCTCATCGGGATGCTCCATGTCCGAGAGCGTCCTGCGGCGGATGTCGTTGACCCTCCGCAACACGAAATCGGCGTCGTAGAACCACCAGGAAGCCTCCGCGCCCGCAAACCGCGCGAAGGAGACCTTCGCCGCGGCGGGCGTCCCGGCGTTCAGGTCGGGGATGATCTCCACACGCTCCAGCCTGTCCGACGACAGCTGGCTCGAAATGTTGAACCGCCGGATCGAGTCGACTTCGTCGCCGAAGAAATCCAGTCGGTAGGGTTTGCTCTCCGAATAGGAGAAGACGTCGACGATACCGCCGCGCACCGAGTACTGGCCGGGTTCGTAGACGAAATCCACGCGCGTAAACGAAGCATCGACGAGCGCCTGCTCCAGCACCTCGATCGAAATCCGGTCGCCGACCCTCACGGTGATCGTCTCCCGTTGCAGGGCTTCGGCGTCGGCGACCCGCTCGGCCAGCGCCTCGGGGCAGGTGCAGACCACCAGGTAGCCCTTCCCCGTGAAATTCCGCACGGCGTGCATCGTCGCCGTGCGCTGCACCACGCCCTGCGCATCCTCGGCGCCATAGGCCGCCGAACGCTTCCACGACGAGGGAAAGAAGTAAACCTGCCGTTCGTCCAGCAGGTTGTAGAAGTCGTTCAGGAGGTAGGCTGCGGCGTCACGGTCCTCGGCGACAAAGACATGCACGCCCCCGGATTCGGCCACGGCCGCCGCGGCATAAAACGAAAGAGCGCCGCCGACCAGCTCTTCGAGGTGGACGGTAGCACTCCTGTTTTTATATTCGCGGCACAGTCTGCCGAGGGCTTTCGACCCGGCGGCGAACTGCGCCAGCTGCTCGCGGGCGGTTGCCATGCCTTATTTGGTTATAAGGTCGTTATCCTTTTTGTCATGGTAGTGGATCTCGACGATCCCGATGCTCTGGTCCTCGGCGATCTCAAGGCGCACCTTGTACTTCCACTCCCAGCGGCGGCGCAGCGACCAGAGGCCCTTTCGGAGGAACGCCGCCACGTAAGGACTGACGACCAGCTTGATGAATTTGTGTCCGCGGTCCTGCGTGAGGAACGAAATCTGATTCTCGATCTTCTTGTCCAGCAGCACCGTAGGTTCGATCTTGCCCGAACCGTTGCACGTCGGGCAGACGTCCGAAACGCTCTCGACGGCCACGGGACGCACCCGCTGGCGGGTGATCTGCATCAGGCCGAATTTCGTGAGCGGCAGCACCGTGTGCTTGGCCTTGTCGGTGGCCATCAGCTTCACCATCTCGTCGAACAGCGCCTGCTTGTTCTGCGCCTTGTGCAGGTCGATGAAGTCGATGATGACGATACCGCCCAAATCACGCAGCCGCAGCTGGCGGGCGATCTCCTTCGCCGCGGCGCGGTTCACGTCCATGGCGGTCTGCTCCTGGTTGTCCTCGGCCTTGGTGCGGTTGCCCGAATTGACGTCGATGACGTTCATGGCCTCCGTGCGCTCGATGATGAGGTAGGCGCCGCGTTTGAGCGACACGTACTTGGCGAAGAGCGACTTGATCTGCTTCGAGATGTCGAAGTTGTCGAAAATGGGCACGTTGCCCTTGTAGAGTTTGACGATCTTCTCCTTCTCGGGTTCGATCTGGCGGATGTAGCCGCGGATTTCGTTGTACATCGCCTCGTCGTCGACGGCGATCTGCGAGAAGGAGCCGTTCAGCGAGTCGCGGATGATCGTGTTGGCGCGGTTCATCTCGCTCATCAGCTGCGCCGGGGCCGACGCCGCGTTCTTCTTGATCGCCGCGCAGGTCTTGCGCCAGCGGTCGATCTGGGTCTGGATGTCGTGCTCGATGTCCTCGTCCTTGGCCTCCATGGCCGCCGTGCGGATGATGACGCCGAAATTCTTCGGCAGCACCGCCGCGGCAATGCGCTTGAGACGCTTCTTCTCGTCCGCCGAGCGGATTTTCTGCGAAAGGAAAACCTTCGAGGTGAAGGGAACCAGCACCACGTTGCGGCCGGCCAGCGAAATGTCGGCCGTCAGGCGCGGACCTTTGGTCGAAATGGCCTCCTTGGCCACCTGGACCATGATCTGCTGCCCCACCTGGAGGTATTCGCCGATCTTCCCGGTCTTCTCGACGGGCGGTTCGAGTTTCATGCTCTCGACGCGGAACCCGCGTTTTCCGGGCTGCTGCGAGGCGACGAGTTTCTGCAACGAGGGGAACTGCGGCCCCAGGTCGAGGTAGTGGATAAAGGCGTCCTTTTCGTGTCCGATGTTGACGAATGCCGCGTTCAGTCCCGGCATGATCTTGCGCACCTTCCCGAGGTAGATGTCCCCCACGGCGAAGCCCGTCTGGCACTGCTCCTTGTTCAGTTCGACGAGCACCTTGTCCTCGCACATGGCGATTGATATCTCGGTCGGGGTTACGTTTACGATTAATTCTCTGTTCATCTATCGTGTGTCGCGCTCCGGGAAACCGGGCGCGGTATGGCTGAAATTAGTACTGAAGCCGCGTTTTGCTGTGAAGTGGCGGCGAACTCCAAAGGGAAAAATGGATGCCGGAAACGTCCGGCGGAACGCGGGGCCCGGCGTCCGGAAAACCCGCGAAAAAGGCGGAAAAACCGCCCGAAAAATCGGAAACCCGAAAATAGGTAAAGCTAAAAGAACCCTTTGGCCCCTTTAGCTTTATCTATCGTTAGCACAAAGGTGCTACCCTACTTTTTCTTGTGACGGTTCTTACGAAGACGTTTTTTCCGCTTGTGGGTAGCCATCTTGTGACGCTTATGCTTCTTTCCGTTTGGCATAGTCCTTAAATTTTAAGAGGTTCTTATTATCCGTTATTTCACCTTCGCTGCGAAGCTCTTTGCGGGCTTGAAAGCGGGGATGTTGTGTTCGGGAATGGTGATCGTCGTGTTCTTCGAGATGTTGCGGGCAACCTTCTTGGCGCGCTTCTTCACGATGAAGCTGCCGAAACCACGGAGATACACGTTATTTTTTTGGGTGAGCGACGTCTTGATGCTCTCCATGAAAGCCTCGACGATAGCCTGCACCTGCACCTTCTCAACGCCGGTGCTTTTAGCGATTTCGCTTACGATATCTGCCTTTGTCATGTTTATATAGTATTTAAAATTAAGTTCATCCAAAATGATTCGGAGTGCAAATATACGCTTTATTTACATATCCGCCAATAATCGGCAATTTTTTTTCACTTTTTTCCCGCGGCAGTGTAGTCTGCACGTTCACAACACGATAACAAATATCGGGCAAAACCCGGGCCAAAATTAAAATATTCTATATCAGATATTTATTCCGAAGGCTCGACGTAAACGCCAAAAAACATTAAACAACTGTATTACAAGCACATATTAAACACATATCCCGACAGAATAAAGAATAAAGTCATCACTCCGAAGAATATCCCGATCAGCCGCCATGTCATCACCTTTTTCAACATCGTGGCTTCCGGCAACGATAACCCGACAACGCCCATCATAAAGGCGATAGCCGTCCCCAGCGGAATGCCTTTGGTCACGAAGACCTGCACCACCGGAACGATTCCGGCGGCGTTGGCATACATCGGTACGGCGCAAACGACAGCCAATGGCACGGCAAACCAATTATCTTTCGACATATATTGCTCGAAAAATCCTTCGGGCACATACCCGTGCATCGCCGCACCTGCACCGATACCGATCAACACATATACCAGCACACCCCGCACAATACCCCACGCATCGCGCACAATGACGGGAAGCCGTCGAACGAACGGCGTGCGCTCTTCCGCCCAAACTTCCGATTTCGTATCGGACTGCGCCTGCAGCTGCCGCACCCACGGCGAAAGATAGCGTTCCAGCCTGAAGCGGCCGAGTACAAAGCCACCGATCATGCCGAGCAGAATGCCGCTCACAACATAAATCGCCGTCGCCCGCAGGCCGAACGAACCAAGGAACATCGCCACGGCAACCTCATTCACAAGCGGCGAGGTAATCAGAAACGCAAATGTCACACCCAAAGGAATCCCGCCTTTGACAAAACCGATAAACAACGGGATCGACGAGCAGGAGCAAAACGGCGTGATAGCCCCGAACAGCGATGCAAAAAGGTATTGAAACCCGTACAGTTTGCGGGTCGTAAGGTAATGGCGCAGTTTGTCAATCGGAAAATAGGCATTGACGATTCCCATTACCATACTGATCAAGAACAGCAGGATCAGAATTTTGACACTGTCGTAGAAAAAGAAATTGACAGCGCTTCCGAAATGTGTTTCGGCGCTCATCCCGAATACGCCGTAGACGAGCCAGTCGGCAAATCGTTGAATCATCGTTTTAACAGAAATAAATTGCTCCATAATAAATGCCCACGGCTATAAAAAGCAAGCCTACAATCCGCGAGAGCCACTTTTGAATCGCCTGCATCCGGTTGTAGAATGCGCCCAACCCGGCAACGCTGTACGCCAACAGCCATGCGACGATGACCACAGGAAGCCCCGTAGCGACAGCGAATACGGCAGGCAGGAGATAACCGCCCGTTTCTGCGGCCGACATCGGAATAAGCATTCCGAAATAGAAAACGCCGCTCGTCGGGCAGAACGCCAGAGAAAAAGAATGCCGAGCAACAGCGCACCCCATCCGCCACCCCGCCCCATCCGCTCGCCGCGCCCCGAGAACCCAAAATTCGGCAGGTTGAGCCGATGTCCGAAGAGCAT
>OLSF01001758.1_pt1 | contig 18587 bp, 16 predicted proteins | sample 1672301 | NCBI WGS metagenome assembly OLSF01 (sample SAMEA3136669, study PRJEB25190) | human gut metagenome | biome: human gut; feature: human-associated habitat; material: faeces | place: Austria | collected 2013
GTGCGATAACCGCGTGCACGCGCACGCCTTCCACGGTGGAGGCGTCGGCTATCGGACATGCGTCGTCGAGTCTTCTGCCGAGCTGCGAGCACAGTCGTACGGCAAAATCGCGTATGGCTTGCGGGTTGGCGAATGGCGCACGCATTGCGTACGGCCGCATTCCTTGGCCGCGATCCACCCACACGGTGCCGTCGCAGGTCACCGCAATGTCGGTGACGCCCGGTTCGGATGCGATGTCGCTAAGCGGGCCGAGTTCCATGGTTGACGCTCTTTTCTTCCAATGCCTCCTGAATGAGATCAGCCAGCGTTGCGATGGCTTTTGCATTCGCACGATTGGGTTTGCGCAGTCCGAGCCCTTCCAACAGTTCGCTACAGAGTTTGGCGTCCGCTGTGATGACCGCGGCGATATCGCAGTCGAGATATTCCGCCGCTTCCTCGGTCGCCGTCACACCATGGTCGCGTATGGTTCCGCGCGGTTGCATGCCTACAAAAAACTCCCGTTCCTGCGTTGCGACATCGTGTTCCCCGATTGAATCGCTTGGATTGCGTTGCGATTGCATGTTCGCTTTGGCACGGGCAAGGCCAAGTACCGTCATTTCGACCACGTTGATGCGGATGGCCTGTCGTAGTTCCGTCAGATCTTGCAGTCCGTTCCCTTGCCCCACGTCTACGATGACTGCGCTTCGTACCTGCGATAGCGCGCGAATGCACGCCTGTACTTCCCAGGATTGCGGATTTTCGGTTTTCCAAGGATCGCAGGACAGCAGTGGCACGCCATCCCAGACTGGCAACTCCCGCAGCAACGCCTTGCCGTCGATGGTGCCAAGCGGCGCGCTGATTTCCCCAAGTCGCGAGCCGTCTTCGTTCTCCACGCCGAGAAGCACATCAAGACCTCCGCCTTGCAGATCGGCATCGACAAGCACGCATTTGAGCCCACGCTCGTTCAGCTCACGAGCCAAGATGGCCGCCAGGGTGCTCACCCCCACTCCCGCCACCACGGAGTCAACGATTACCACATTGCTCAGTTCTCGCACCGCATGCCCACGCTCGGCAACCATGGCGTACGTTCCAGGCACCGCACCGACCGGTGTCGCTCCCTGGAGTAATCCAGGCGGCGTATAGAACCGTTGCGGAGAGACGGTTCTGCGCTGCTCCGGAGGCGCCGTTCTCGATGTGGCCGAGCTCGCGACCGGCATCAGTCCGCCCGACGGCAGCGGCACCGGAGGCATATTAGGAAAAGACGTTGCACTACTCATACCGTCGATTGAAAAGTCTCGATGCATACCATCGCAAACCGAACCGACCCTGTGGTCGGAGGACGCTAGTTATCCACAACCACGGCGTGTCATCCACAGCTATCCACAGGGCATCAAATATCCACGTCTGTCACCGGAAAACGGGACGGACGCATGCCAGCACGCCTCAAAACAAAAAAGGAAGACCCGCCGAAGCGGGCCTTCCTTGCAAGAACCTTGAGAGCAGAATCTCTGCACAACAACATCGTCGTAACGGTAAGTCTATCCAATGCCCGTCCAACGTAACGACCTATCTTGGCCATACACTATTTGTGGGCTCTGCTCTTAAGTTGTTCTTGTACTTTGTAATTATGCTCAGCAATCCGGCAATCGCAAACCGAAACCGGCTGATGTTCCCTATTTATCGCAACTGTTGCTTTGCGATCGCAAGAATCACGAAAATGATTCATCATGTGCGAAACGCCCGGTGTGTTTGTTTGATTGCGTGCGTTTGCAGCAAAAATGCGGCGTGTCGACGCTTTATTTTGCATAATGAACGAACGAATGTTAACTCCTGTTAAATTTTGACACTTTTGGCGGCATTTCCAGCTACTTAAGGATAAAGTAAGAAAGTATGGCACAGATTTTTGACGCACCCTCGAAGGCGATCTTGCGCAGCCAGATAGCTGAGCATATCGCCGAGACCGATAAAAACGACAAGCGTGAGCTTCAGGCCGGCGAAGAGCCGTTGCCGAACGACCGCTTCTTCGACCGCGAGTTGAGCTGGCTGAAGTTCAACAAGCGCGTCCTCGAACTCGCTCAGGACGAGGATCTGCCGATCATCGAACGCGCAAGCTTCGCCGCGATCTTCGCGAACAACCTCGACGAGTTCTTCATGGTTCGCGTCGCAGGCCTGAAGCGCCGCATCGACACCGGCATCGCCGTGACGGCAGCCTCCGGATTGAGCCCAAGGCAGCAGCTGCGCGCCATCAGTGAGCAAGCACACCGCCTACAGGACGAGCACGCGCACTACATGATCGATCACATTCTTCCCGACCTGGCGAAGGAACAGATCGTGCTTCTGAGCTGGGACAAGCTCACCGCAGCCGAGCAGGAGCGCCTGTCTCGCTACTACCGTCAGCAGGTATTCCCTGTTCTGACACCACTCGCCGTGGACCCGGCCCATCCGTTCCCGTACATTTCCGGCGGTTCCATCAACCTCGCCGTGCTTGTGGAGAATCCGGCTTCCGGCAAATCCCACTTCGCTCGCGTGAAGATTCCTGGAAACCTGAACCGTCTCGTGCCCGTCGACGACATGACCGACGACGATGCCACCAACGTGCGCTACGGCTTCATCACCATGGAGAACCTGATCATCGCGCATCTGGAATCCCTGTTCCCAGGCATGATCATCAAGGAAGCACGTTCCTTCCGCGTCACCCGTAACGAGGATATCGACGTGGAAGAGGATGATGCAGAGAACCTGCTCAACGCCATGGAGAAAGAGCTGCTGCGCCGTCGTTTCGGACCGCCGATCCGTCTTGAGATTTCCGACGAGACCAGCCCGTTCCTTTCCCAGCTGCTCGCCGACCAGCTGCGCGTCAGCGCCGATGAGGTGTACCGCCTGCCGGCACCGCTCGATGCGACCGTGCTCTTCGAACTTGGCGGCATCGACCGTCCGGACTTGAAGTACCGTTCGTTCGTACCGACCACCAATCGTCAGATTGCCGAGGTGGAGTCGTCCCGCGCGCAAGACATTTTTGCAGCGATTCGCGAACGCGATATCCTCCTGCATCACCCGTACGATTCGTTCTCTACCTCCGTTCAGGCGTTCCTAGCGCAGGCTGCGGCGGATCCGAAGGTGCTCGCCATCAAGCAGACGTTGTACCGCACGTCCAGCAACTCCCCGATCATCGACGCGCTCATCGACGCGGCGCATGCGGGCAAGCAGGTGCTGGCACTGGTCGAAATCAAGGCACGCTTTGACGAAGACGCCAACATCGCATGGGCACGCAAGCTGGAACGCGCCGGCGTGCACGTGGTGTACGGCATCGTGGGCCTGAAGACCCACTGCAAGCTGAGCCTTGTGGTACGTCAAGAAGCCGACGGCCTGCGCCGCTACTGCCATGTGGGCACCGGTAACTACAACCCGAAGACCGCCCGTATCTACACCGATCTCGGCTTGCTGACCTGCGATCCGGTGGTCGGTCAGGATATGACCCGCCTGTTCAACCAGCTGTCCGGTTATGCTCCGAAGTCGAGCTTCCACCGCCTGCTGGTGGCGCCGCGTACCGTGCGTTCCGGCCTGATTCAGCGCATCCGTCGCGAAGAGGATGCCGCACGCGCAGGCAAGGAAGCATGGATCAAGATCAAGGTCAACTCCATCGTTGACGAAAAGACCATTGACGCGCTGTACCGTGCAAGCCAGGCCGGCGTGAAGATCGACATCGTGGAACGAGGCATCTGCGCGCTCAAGCCGGGTGTTCCGGGACTTTCCGAGAACATTCGCGTGCGTTCCATTCTGGGTCGTTTCCTCGAGCACAGCCGTATCTACGCATTCGCGAACTCCGATGGCCCGCAAATCGGTGAAGGCCCGGCCGCAGGTCCGGAAGTGTGGATCGGTTCCGCCGATCTGATGCACCGCAATCTCGACCGTCGAGTCGAAGCGCTGGTGCGCATCACCGCTCCGGAGCAGATCGACGAACTGATCAAGTACGTGGATCTGCAGATGGCCGATTCCACCACCTCGTGGCATATGGCAGCCGACGGCACCTACGTGCGCCATGCGAAGGATGAGGATGGTCGCCCGCTGGTCGATTCCCAGGAATATCTCATCAAGAAGCATACGCGCCGACCGGCAAGGCACTAAGTTTCGCGAAAATGGCCGATTCTGCAATTGCGGGATCGGCCATTTTCGTTGCGCAATCATGAACAATAACCACGCCTACCACTTACAATGAAAGATATGAGCGAGAACATGAGACGTGTCGTAGAAGCCGCCGGGGGTATTGTATGGCGGTGGAAAGCCGGTAGCGAAATCGCTGAAAATCCAGCAATCGCAGCACAGAAATCTCCAAAAGAACAGCTCAACAGCATTGAAGTGTGCATCGTGCATCGACCAAAGTACGATGACTGGAGCTGGCCGAAAGGCAAACTCGAGCAGGGCGAATCGCATCGTCATGCCGCAGTGCGAGAAATCGGCGAGGAGACAGGCGTTTCCATCGCCCTCGGCCCGTATCTGTGCGAAGTCGAATATCCGCTGTCCGAAGAAGGCAAGAAAACCCGGCATTCGCGCGATCGCGCCGTCGACACCAAGCACACGTTGTATTGGATGGCGCAGCCAATTTCCGGAGATGATGCGGAACATCTGCTTGACGCATTCGGTCCCGTGCATCGCGCGGATGTAGGCGAAATCAACGATATCGTGTGGGTTTCCGTACGTGAAGCGCGTAAAATCCTCACGCATTCCACCGATAAAGACACCCTCGCCATCTTCGTGGACCGCGTACAGGAGGGTGCCGCAACCGCGCAGAATCTGCTGATCGTGCGCCATGCCAAGGCTGAATCGCGCAAATCATGGAAAGGCACCGACGCGAACCGACCGATCACTCCGAAAGGCGCGGCCGCGGCATTCGCACTCAACCGCGAACTTGCCTGCTACAACCCAACCCGCCTCGCAACCTCACCATGGCTACGCTGCCAGGAAACACTGCAGGTGCTTAGCTGGCAGACCGAACGCCCGATGGAACACATCGACGCGCTCACGGAAGACGCCTTTGCCGAACACCCGACCATCGCATGGCTGGCGTTCCTCAAGCAGATTCAGCTCACGCTCAAAACCCGCGAAACCACGGCGATCTGCATGCACCGACCGGTAATCGGGGGTATGTTTGACCATCTGCGCGGACTGTGCGCTCGCAAGGCGCTCTCCAAGCAGCTCATCGCCAAAACGCCGTTCATGCCTACCGGCACCGCCGTAGCGCTGTTTATAATCGATACGCCGCAAGGTCCCAGCATTATCGACATTCAAAAGGTTTCACCCATTGTCTACTAACATGCATTACGGTTCCGGCTCGGTTATTCCAAGCCGTTCCGCCGGTTTCACCAACACTGGATCGCCGCGCCCGGCCCGCCCGGGGCAACTCGACCAGATGATGGCCGACAATATTGCGGGAGGTGCCGATCCGGCACAAATCAACGAGATGAGCCACGCCTCGGCGGCCGCGCTGCTGGACCGCGTGCATCACACGCAGGACGCCGAACTCGTGGAACGCGTGCTCACGCTGGTGGACCGCGAAGGCGTTGACGTAATCGCCGAATTATGGAGCAAATCCGAGCCGGATTCGCTGCCGGGCATTCTATGGCGACTGTATGTGCTGCGCACGTGGATGCGGAAGAATCGTGAGTCGATCGCACGATTGTGGCGCGTCGGAGAACCGGTTGCAACTACCGCTTCGGCAATTGCCGGAGTCGACCAAGCACCCACGGAAGATGACATTGCACACACCGCCGATTCGATTCTGGCGGGCGCATTCACCGGCGATTTCGCGATTGCGTTGGAACGTGCGGCGGCGTTCACCGACGTGGTTGCGTTGGGATTGCGCATTGAGGCACGAAATATGGCCTCACGCTTGGAGGCGGTGAATTCAGAGGCCGTACAAGCGGAAAACTCGGACGCCGCGAAAAAGCAAGCGCGCACGAAAGCGGCCCGCTTGATGCACACGGCCGGCAATCTGTTTGTCACCGCCAAGGATTTTCGTCATGGGGCGAATCTGTGGAGGCGAGGAAAACTGGAGTAGCACAATCTGGAGTAACGCAATCCGCCTCTTTTACCCCCTAATAAAAGTGCCGCACATCAATCACAATATCAATTCGCGACACGGCGTACCGTGCGGTCTGCAGCATCTGTAGAATAGGAATTCGCGCCGGGCCATGCATAGCCCCGGGCTCCATTTTTTGCCGCTGCGAGCGGCCTTTGCGCCGACAGGCGCTTTCGTGGTTCGGCGCTTTCCCTCTTCTTAGATTTCATTGCTTTTTTCATACGATTTTTCAGCGTCTTTCTTGACTCCTTTCCCGGCTCCCGCGCTTTTCCTCGCAATTATGGACTACGCTTAGAAAACATGGATATTCATGTTTTGAACCACCCGCTGGTGGACCATAAGCTCACCGTTCTTCGCGACAAGAACACCCCGTCCTCCACGTTCCGCGAGCTCGTTTCCGAACTCGTGATGCTTGAGGCTTACGAAGCCACCCGCGACATCGCAGTCGTGGACAAGCCGATTGAAACCCCGGTCGCTCCGATGATAGGCAAGCACATCGCTTCCCCGGCACCGATCATTGTGCCTGTGCTGCGCGCGGGTCTGGGCATGCTTGACGGCATGACCAAGATGATTCCGTCCGCCGAAGTCGGCTTCCTCGGCATGAAGCGCGATGAGGAGAACCCGACCCAGCAGATCACGTACGCGAACCGTCTGCCCGACGATTTGAGCGGCCGTCAGTGCTTCCTGATCGACCCGATGCTCGCCACCGGCGGCACGCTGGTCGCGGCAACGCATTACCTGGCCGAGCGTGGCGCGAAGGATGTTACCGCCGTGTGCATTCTGGGCGCTCCGGAAGGTCTGAAGTTCGTTGAGGAGAACCTCGACCCGTCCATCAAGTTCAAGCTGGTGCTGTGCGCCGTCGACGAGAAGCTCAACGACAAGTGCTACATCGTGCCAGGCTTGGGCGATGCCGGCGACCGTCTGTATGGCGTGATCGACTGACCGAAGCAGAGCTCAACCGAATCGGTCCAATCAGTTAATCGAGTAAATCGAAAAAACGGCCTGCCACAACGCAAATCATGCGACGGCAGGCCGAAATCATATGTAAAACCTCTACTGCTCGTCGGGCACGAACGCCTCGAAAATATGATGGTCGAACCAGTCATCGCACTGGGCGAGCTCATCGCGGCTACGCACCGTCCACGACACGGGAACAGCACCCATGAAACGAGCCAACCGCACCTGCGGACTGTTGCCACCATGCCAGTCGTAGGCGACGAAATCAGGGCGGGAAATCCAGTCGAAAATCAACGCACCGGCCGCATATTCCTTGGCGAGCGCACCCGGATCAGACGGCTTCTCCTCCCCCTGCGGCCACCAGGAAAGCTGGCCACGGCACACTTCCGGACGGTTCTCCTTATACCAGTTGACGGCGGCCGGATTGAACGATTCGATCACATACGCGCCGGAATAGGCTTGCAGCAGTGCGTCGCCCTTTTCCATAAGCTCGACATCGCGCGGACCCCACTTGGAATTGTCATCGAACTTGTATTCAACGATCAGCGGCACACGGCCCGCCACTACCTTGAGCACGTCGGCGAACAGCGGCACATGCTGGAAGTATCCGTCCGGAGCACTGTCGGGAGTAGTGACCAACGGCGGCTTCTCCAGCGAGCCCGACAACGGCGCTGCCACAGCGGCACCTGGGGCATCGGTTGGGAACAGCGGGATGCGAGTCAGCTCATCGTAAGTAAGATCGGCCACGCGGCGTGGATCTCCGGCGACGCGCATCAGATCGCCGTCATGCACCACCACGATTTCGCCGTCGGCGGTCATTTGCAGGTCAAGCTCGATGCCATAGCCGGCTTCGCAGGCCGCTGCGAATGCCGCAAGCGAGTTCTCCGGAGCGATCGCCCCGGCTACACTAGGGCTGCCATAGCCCGCCTTCATGGCCATGCGACGTGCCAGCGCCACATATTCGCCGCTTTCGTTGGCGTACTGCGCGGTCAGACCGGAACCTGCGTCATGCAGACCGCGATGCGCATACCACACGTCGGGAATGGACGGCACATAGTTGCGGCGCTTGTCGGAGAAGGTACGCGGCGCGATCGCCCATACTGCGGCTCCTGCAGCGAGCGCACCGCCCACCAGCACTTTGTTAACGAATGATTTGGACATGGGCTTTCCTCCCTTACGCGGCCGTTCGCGCATTCTCTCGCGTTGGTTCGCACCGTTCGCGGCCATCGAATCTGTCTCTTCTGAGATTAGCCTATAAATCACAAAAAACTACCGTTTTTTGTTGGAACGTCCCTTGAAGTAAATGTCGAACACGATCCAGACGGACAAAACGAACGCGATCACATAGCCGAGGAAACCAACGATCGGAATACCGAAAATCACCGGTTTGATGCCCGCATAGTACACAATCGACGAGCCGATGAACAATCCGACGACGATCAGCGCCATCGTAAGCCTGTTCACCATGTTGGCAAGCAGATGGATCGGTTCCTGCGAACCGACCATCTCCATATTCACGCGCAACTGGCCGCGCGTAAGCATACGGGAGGCCACTTTCAGCTCATTGGCGGCAGCGAGCAGGCTGTGCAGCGCCTGATGACCTTCGATAACCAGCGATTTCGCCTCATCCTTGGCGAAATCCTTCTTCGACGTGCTTGCGGCGATATGGTCGGAGATGATCTGAATCATATTCACGTCTGGAATGAACTCGTCGAGCAGGCCTTCCAAAGTGACCAGCGCACGCCCGACCGTGGTGACGGTGCTCGGCACTTCAATGCCGTGTCGTTGCGCCATTTGCGTCAATGCGGTGAGCATGGCGGCGATATCCAGCTCGGCCAAATCCACTGTGCCGAATTCCTTGACGATCACATCCAAGTCGGCCAATAACGCCGGATAATCCTCCGGATCGGCCTCGGCACCGGCGAAACGCAGCAGACCGTCGGCAAGCGCGGGCGAATCCTGTTTGGCGACCGCGAAAATCATGTCTTTCAAGACGGAACGGGTTTTGGCATTAAGCCGGCCCGTCATGCCTAGGTCGAGCAGCACGATCTGCCCGCCGCGCACCATGATGTTGCCCGGGTGCGGATCCGCGTGGAAGAAGCCTTCGTCAAGCACTTGCGTGGCGTAATTGTCGACCAGTTTGGTGCCGATTTCCTTCAGATCGTAGCCCGCTTCGATGAGCTCATCAGGATGCGAGACGGAAATGCCTTCGACGTAGTCCATGACCACCACGTGTTCGGTGCACAGGTCGGAGTATGGCTTCGGGCAGTCCATGTATTTGTAGTGTTCGCAGAATCGTTTGAATTCCGCCAGATTTCGCGCTTCGATCATGAAGTCGGTTTCGGCTTCGAAGGTGTCCCACAGTTCTTCGACCACGCCGGAGAGATCGACCACTTGGGCGCTGGGCATGGTTTTGGCGGCTATTCGTGCGATGGTGCGCATGATGGACACATCCTGTGCCATGGTTTCGCGCACGCCCGGGCGTTGCACTTTGACGGCCACATCTTCTCCGGTAGTGAGTTTCGCACGATGCACTTGCGCGAGGCTTGCCGATCCGAGCGGTGTGGCGTCGATATGGTCGAAGATTTCGCCTGCCGGGCGTCCGTATTCGTCTTCCAGCACTTGCAGGACGGTGCCGTACGGCATGGGGTCGGCGTCGGCGCGCAGTTTGGCGAGTTCGTCGCAGAACGATTGGGGCAGGATTTCGGAGCGCATGGACAGGATCTGTCCGACTTTCACGAAAGTTGGGCCAAGCGCTTCGAACATGAGCCGCATTTTGACGGGGGTCAGGCCGTGCACAATGTCGAATTGGTTGACGATTTGCGCGATTTGCGCAAGTCGCTTCAGTTTGCCTCGACGAGTCAGGTGGTAGCGCTGCGAGAATGAGTCTTTACGCGGGCCGAACAGTCCGATGGTTTCGGATTGCGTAAAGGTTGCGTCGTTCTGCTTGCCTTGCGATTGCGGGATTCCCGTTTTTCCCGCGGATTTGGCTGCCGTTGCCGCAGCCGCGTCAGGCGAGGGGTCCGCCGTCGGATTGATCACCGCGTTGACTCGGTCGGAAAGTGTGACCGGCTCCACGCTTTCGGGTCGGGCCGCATCCGGCTCGATCGGAGAATTCAAAGACATATCGCTGCTCGCAAACGTTGGTCGGATTACGATGAGTGGGATTCATGAGGAGACTTGCGTCCCGCGTATTTCATGCGATTCGCATGTTTCGCACGTTTCTTACGTTCCGCACACGGCCGTTCGCATGTTTCGCAAGTTCCGCATAACAAATCGCCGTCTGAACGTGATGCGACGAGCAGACGGCGATGTGAACGATTGAACGTTACTCGGCTTTGGCTTCAGGTTCGGCTTCCTTGGTTTCCTCTGCAGCCTTGGCTTCAGAGGATTCCTTGGCCTCCGCGACCTTGTGCTTGAGTTCGGCGTTGAGGGCCTTGCCCTGTTCGACGGTCAGCTCGCCCTTCTTGACGAGATCATCAACGATTTCCTGGCTCTTCTCAACCGTGGTCGCCAAAGCGCCAACGCCGGCGAGGAAGACCTTACGCAGGCCGTCACCAAAATCAAAATCAGCCATGATTACCTCCTTAGGTGATGGTGGTACCCACTCTATCGCATTTTCTTCACAAATAACGTCAACGAAACTAGTCAATCGTTACAATTCTGCGGAAGACTCGCTGCCGTATGCTCACAGCGTACGAAAACGCGAAAACTACGAAACAGCGCGAAAACAATCAGCGCGGGCGTGACATGGCCACGCGACGCGCATTGCTGGCAATCGTGTTGATGCGATCAAGTTCCGCACGCTGCGCTTCCGTCTGCCCTGCAGCGGCCGGATCGAACGAACCATACCGGCGTTCTGCGGCGGTGCGGATCAGAAAATCGGCGATCGCGGGGTTTTTCGGCAGCAGCGAGCCGTGCATGTATGTGCCGATCACATTGTTGACGCGGGCGCCTTCCGTATGATCCTCGCCATTATTGCCGGTGCTATCCGCGTCGACGGTGCCGAGCGGCTGCACGCCTTCGCGCAGGAAGGTTTGGCCGGAATGGTTTTCGTAGCCGATGATGTCACCGAAATCGGCGGAATGCTCGGTCAGATTGCCGATCATGCGCACTTCCTGCCCGACCGTGTACGCGCCGATCACGCCGATGCCGTCGAGTCGGGAGCCATCCACCGTTTCGAAATATTCGCCGAACAGCTGGTACAGACCGCAAATCATGAGCATGGGGGTGCCGCCGGCGGCCAGCGATCGCAGCAGGTCGGCGCGTTTGAAGAAGTCGTCGATGATTTTCTTCTGGCCGGTGTCTTGGCCGCCGCCGCCCAGAATCATGTCGACGTGTTCGGGCCACGCGTCGCCCTGATTGTAGGCGTGCACGCGCGGCTCGTAGCCGTATAGGGCGAGACGGCGCTGGATGGTGAGCACGTTGCCGGAGTCGCCGTAAATGTTCATGTCTTTCGGATATAGCGACACGATGTCGATTACCTGGCTCATATCGTCTCCCTCATGCGGTTCATACGTTCTTCATGCGTTTTCATGCGTTGCGCGGATTCGCGCTGTTATTTGCCCACGCCAGCGTCGGCGACTTCGGCGATTTTGCCGAGCGCGGCTCGCGTTTTGAGCATTGCCGTGTATGTGCAGTAAATGTGCTTGGGGGTGCCCGGATTCGCGTTCACGAACGTTGAGACGGCCTCTTCAAGTTCCGTGTTGACGCTATTCACCGGCACCTGATCGTATTCGAGGCGCAACGCCATGTCCCAGGCACGCACGCCCGAAACCATGGCCACACCGGTGTCTCGCAGCGAGGAGAAGTCCACGTCCCACAGCCAGCTCATGTCACGCCCGTCGGCGTATTCGTCGTTGATGGCGATCATGGTGTCGCAGCCTTCAGGGGTGAAGGATGCGAGCGACAGACGGAATCCCATGGGGTTTTTGACGAGCAGCAGCTCCACCGGCGAGCCGTTCACGTCGATGACCTCGCCGCGTCCGAACGCCGGAGTGACTTCGGCTGCCGCGTCGATCATGGCTTGCGTGGTGGAATGCGCGAAGTCGATCATGCGCTGTGAGATTCCCACTTGTCGCAATAGTTCGTCGGTTACGTTCTGCTCGAACGGCAGGAACATTGCTTGCGCATCGGCTACGACCGCTCGCACGACGGCCAGCGCGGCCGCCGCGTTGTACAGGTTGTACACGCCTTCCAGTCTCACACCGGTTTCGTACGTTTCACCGTCGATGCCGAAACTGGCACGATGGTCGCCCACGGCAAGCAAGGTCACGTCAGCTGGTAGCTGTTCCGCAATTGCCGCATCTTCCGATTTTTCTGCATTTTCCCCAGTTTTCGCAATCACTGCAGCATCGTCAATCTCAATATTTGCGGACGATGCAGTATCGACTGTCGTGCGCATGTCGTCGTCGGACGGGAAGAAGCTGCGCAACGACCCGTCAAGACCGAAATAGCGCACTTCCACACCATCTTCAGTATGTGCGACGTCAGCAAGTCGTGCGATGCGTGGATCCTCACGATTGAGCACTACGGTTCCGGTGGTCGCTTCGGCGGCTTTGCTCAGCAGTCGTGCGGTATTGTCGATTTCGCCGAAACGGTCGAGCTGGTCGCGCATCACGTTGAGCAGCAGGCAGTAGTCGGGTTGCACTTGTTTGACGAAATGCACCGCGTACGCTTCGTCGAGTTCCAGTACGGCGATGTCGGCGTCCAGTTTGCCGCCGAGCGAGACTTCGGCCAGCAGCGACGAGACCACGCCGCGGGTGAAATTCGATCCGGTCGGATTGGTGAATACCTTCAATCCCAACGATTCCAGCATGCTTGCCACCATGCGCGTGGTGGTGGTTTTGCCGTTCGTGCCGGATACGAGCACCACGCCGAGCGGTAGCTGCTGCAGGGTGCGTGCGAGGAATTGCGGGTCGATCCGTTCCACGATTTTGCCGGGGAACGCGCTGCCGCCGCCATGTGCCAGGCGGGAGGCCGCACGCACGGCCTTGCCGATCAACGGCGTTGCGAATGAGTTCCACGCCATGCTATACCTCCTGTTGGCTCTGGTAGTCCTGCGGCATATCTTTGAACTTGGAGTATGCGCCAAGGAACGCGAGATTGAACGTCTGCGTCGGACCGTTACGATGCTTCGCCATGATGATATCGGCCTCGCCCGGGCGATCTTCCTTGTCGTAGGCGTCCGGCCTGTGCACGAGGAACACCACGTCGGCGTCCTGTTCGATAGAACCGGATTCGCGCAAATCCGAAAGCTGCGGCTTTTTATCCTGACGCATTTCGGGGCCACGGTTCAGCTGGCTCAGCGCCACCACCGGCACTTCCAATTCCTTGGCAAGCAGCTTCAATGCACGAGAGAAGTCAGACACTTCCTGCTGACGGCTTTCCACGGCCTTGCCGGAAGTCATGAGCTGCAGGTAGTCGATCACCACCAATTTCAGGTCATTCGTCTGCTTCAATCGACGGCATTTCGCACGGATCTCCATCAAACTCATGTTCGGACTATCGTCGATGAATAATGGTGCGTTCTGCAGTTTATCTTGCAGATTATTAAGGATATTCCAACGTTCCTGCGTGATTTCTTCCGCTCGGCGCATGGCTGACAGCGGAATATTCGCTTCCGCCGAAATGATTCGTTGCGCAAGTTCGGTTTTGCTCATTTCCAAGCTGAAGATCACGGACGTCATATTGTGGTGCAGCGCCGCAGCTCGCGCGAAATCAACGCCAAGCGTGGACTTACCCATGGCCGGTCGGCCTGCAACGACGATCATCTGGCCCGGCTGCAGGCCTTGCGTCACGTCGTCGATGTCACGGAATCCGGTTGGCACGCCTTTGGAAACCTCGCCGTTTTGCAGTCGGTCGATTTGGTCGAGGGTGTCGGTGATGACGGTGCCGATCGGCGCGTAATCCTGCCTCACTTTGCCGGTCGACATTTCGTAGACTTCGGCCTGTGCCAGGTTGACGACGTCTTCGGCTTGGGATCCTTCGGCGGTGTAGCCGAGCTGTGCGATTTTGGTGCCGGCTGCGATCACATTGCGCAGGATGGCACGCTGGTGGATGATGTCGGCATAGAAGGTTGCGTTGGCTGCGGTCGGCACGGATGCGACGAGGCTGTGCAGATAGTCGGATCCCCCCACTTTTTCGAGGTCGCCGTCTTTGAGCAGCTGGTTGGCCACCAGCACCGCGTCGACGGGCTGCGATGCGGAGAACAGGTTGATGATGGCTTCGTACACGGTTTGGTTGCGCGGCTGGTAGAAGTCGGTGATGTCAATCATCTGCGAGACTTCGCCGATGGCGTCTTTGCTCATGAGCATGCCGCCGAGCACCGCCATTTCGGCGGCGTCGTCATGTGGCGGCACACGGTCGAAGATGGCGTCGCGAATAGCCGTTCCCGACGCGCCGGAAATGCTGCCATTGCCTGAAAAACCGCGGTTTTGCCCTTGATTCAGGCCATTGTTCCAAGAATTGCTCTCCGCCATGCTTCTCCAGCTCTTCGATGTGTGGTGTACCGGGAAAAACCATAATACCTGTGCCACTTCACGAACAGTATTGTGCTGAGATTATCGAGGATTCTCCGCATTGCTGGAGTTGATGATACACGACACGCGCGAATCGGTTCGCTGTGGATAAGAAAGTCGAAAAAAGCCAAGTTATCCACATATTGGGGATAACTATGTGGAAAACATATCGAGTTATCCACCAAATGGGGATAACCAAGTGGACAACTTGGGGACATCTTTCGTACAGGCGTCTATTCCCCTGGTTTTGACTTGCTTAAGTGAACTGAAGGTGATATGTTCCCCACTTTTTCTTAAATAGCGCATATACGACAGCGCGGCGGGCGCCATATTGGCAACCATCGCTTTGCCGGACACTCGCCCACGGCCTACACGGACTCACATGTGATAGCGGGTGGCGTTGTACATGGTTCGGACGAGGGTTTCGCGCCATTTGCTCCAGCCGTACTGTTTGGAAATGGTCTCGCCGGACGTGGCACCCAATGACGAACCGTCAGCGCGAGTCAGGTCAAAGAGCATGTCAAGCAGCAGCGGATCATGATCAAGACGGGAGGCCAATTCGTCGCCAACATTCGGATCATTAGGATTCTGGCCAGTCGCAAATTCCGACAACGTAAGATGCTCGCGCACCAGCAACGTGACCCACCAAATAATGTCACGGTCAAAACCCATACGTTTCAAAACCGTGGACGCATGACGGGCACCCTCCGCAGCATGATCGGCAACCCACGGACGCTTGCCGATATCATGCAAAATACCAGCCAACAGCAACGCCTGATAATGCCGATCATCATAACGGTTTCCACGAGGTGTTTCACGACCAAGCCGTGTGACCACCTCAACCGAATGACGGTCAATCGTGTAACGATGAGCAGCCGAAGCGCTCGGACGATTACGAATCGCCAACCATTCCGGAATCAAACGACCCGGAATATCAACAAAATCAATCTCCTCCCATACCTGCAACAACGCGGGACCGCTCGCAAGCAAACGCAAGAACAGACTGCGCGACTCATCATTCCAAGTGCGATCATCAATCGGACATGACTTCAGATTCTGCAACGTGCCGGGCGCAATCGGCAGACCAAACTCAGCCGCAGCAACAGCCGCACGCAATGCAAGGCACGGATCAGACTTCGGATCGGCACCCGGCGCAAGCACAATCTCCTCCTCATGCTTGGCAATACCGGGCGCGACCACATCAAACGTAGGCGCCTGACGCTTGCCACCGCCACGAGGCTGGAACACCTGGAAAAACGCAAAACGAGGCTTCTCATGAGTCAACGAATGCTCGGCGCGGGAAGCTGTGGAATCAAGCGAAAACGCGATTTGACGGCCAACACGAGCGAGCAACGTCTGCAAATCATCAATCGACTTCGCCTCACGCTCGCCGCTCGGCAACGTCGGATCAGCCAAACCCAACATCGCCGAAACCCTCGCCTGATAGGGAGCAAGCAGCATATTCGTGTCTTTGGCGGCAACCAAATGAATGCAGTCACGCACATCCAACAACCGTTCGACAGCATCGTCATACTGACCGTGCGGGCGGTCGGCAAGCCAAGAAGCGGCAAGCGCGGATACCAGCACGGAATCGCGCAAACCGCCGCGAGACTCCTTAATATCAGGCTGATTGCCGTACGCCATACGGCCGAACTCGTCCAAACGAGACTTGGCGGAACCCAACAATTCAGGCAAGCGCTTACGGGCGGCCCTACGCCAACGCTCTAAAATGGAGACGGCCGTGGATTCGATCAGCTGCGCGTCGCCCGCAATCGGCACCACATCCAGCCAACCCATCGCGGCGGGCAGATCATGGTCTGTGACCGCCTCGCACTGCGCGCGGGTGCGCACCGACTGGTCAAGATCAAGGCCAGAATCCCAAATCGGATACCACAATTTGTTGGCAAGCTCGTTGAGCTGCTGGTCAGTGAGCGCGTGAGGCTCATAAATGACCACCAAGTCAAGATCGGAACTCGGCCCCACTTGGCCGCGAGCCAACGAACCGACCGCGCCAAGACCAATACCAACTTGCGGAACGTCAAAAGAAACCGTCTGGCAGGCCTCCTGCCACAACTTCGTCAGGCAATCCATGGCCAGATCCGTACGAGCCTTGCGCTTCGCCGCACCATTGCGGTACACGCCGTCGGCATCCGGCTGACTTATATTCATGAAACGTTGTTTAAGACCATCAACCGCTGAAGTCATAGCAAATCCTTATGAATCTTCGCAAAAACAATCAAATCTGAGCAGATAAAAGCGAAAGTGGGTAAATCCGAAGCAGACAATCTGACGCGAAAATCGTATGAAAATCCCCGCACGGCGCGAAGCACGTACGGGGATCTGTCTATTGATAACCCGAACCTAAGCCCGGGGTCCTTAATATCTATCCGAATGAATTATCAGATAGCGGCAGAGCCGGTCTCGCCGGTGCGCACGCGGGTCACCGAGTCAAGCGGGGCAACCCAGACCTTGCCGTCGCCGATGGTGCCGGAGCCGGCGGACTTGACGATCACACCGACCAGAGTCTCGGCATCGGCGTCGTCGGACAGCACCTCGATGCGAATCTTCGGAATGAGGTCCACGGTGTATTCTGCACCACGGTAAACCTCGGTGTGGCCACGCTGGCGGCCGTAACCGTTAGCCTCAGACACGGTCAGACCGTGAACACCTGCGGCAGCGAGGGCTTCCTTGACATCGTCAAGCTTATGCGGCTGAATGATAGCGGTAATGAGCTTCATCTCACTTCACCTCCTTGAGAACAGAGCTGGCGGTACCAGCAAAATCGTAAGCACGTTCACCCTGATCGGCAAGATCAATACCGCCGACTTCCTGAGCTTCGGTGACACGCCAGCCAATCGTCTTCTCCAGAGCGAAGGCGATGATGCCGGTGACAACAGCGGACCAGATGATGGCAACGAGGGCAACGAGGAGCTGCACAACCAGCTGCTTCCAGTCGCCGCCTGCGAACAGACCGGTACCTTCGCCGAAGAAGCCGATGAGCACAGTGCCGGTGAAGCCGCCGACGCCGTGGACGCCGACAACGTCGAGAGAATCATCGTAGCCGAGCTTGAACTTCAGGCCGCAAGCGAGGCAGGTGAGCACGCCGGCGATGGCGCCGAGCACGATGGCCCACAGCGGGGAAACCACATCGGCGGCCGGGGTGATGGCGACCAGACCTGCGACGATACCGGAAGCGGCACCCATGGCGGTGTAGTGGCCGGTACGGATCTTCTCAGTGAAGCCCCAAGAGAGCATTGCGGCGGCGGTTGCAGCGGAAGTAGAAACCCAAGCGTAGCCTGCGGTGCCGTTGGCGGCGAACGCGGAACCAGCGTTGAAGCCGAACCATCCGAACCACAGCAGGAAAGCGCCAAGCATCACGAACGGAACATTGTGCGGACGGAACGGCTGGGTGCCGAAGCCCTTGCGCTTGCCGATGATCAGCACGATCACCAAAGCGGCGACTGCAGCGTTGATGTGCACGACCGTACCACCTGCGAAATCGTGGGCGGCAGCGCCGATGGCCTGGGAGATCGCGCCGTCAGCGCTCAGCAGACCGCCATTCCACACCATGTGGGCGAGCGGAGCGTAATCGAAGGTAATCCACAGCGCGACGAAAATCATCCAAGTGGAGTACTTGACACGTTCAGCGATAGCGCCGCAAATCAGAGCGACGGTAATCATGGCGAATGCGGACTGGAACGCCACATCGACGCTGACCGGGTAATTGTTGGAGTTCAGCGAAGCCGACGTGAAGACGCCGCCGTCGGAAACCATGGAATCCTTCAACAGGAAGCCCGTGGCCGGATCACCGAAGACACTGCCGACCGAAGTGCCTGCGTAGGCGATGGACCAGCCCCACAGCACCCAGATCACCATTGTGACGGACAGAGCGGCCGCCTCCATGATCATCATGTTCAGCACGGCCTTTGCGCGGACCATGCCACCGTAGAAGAACGCCACACCCGGCGTCATGAGGAACACAAGGGACGCGGAAGTCAAAATCCACGCGGCATTTCCAGAATCAAGCTGACCCATGTCACCCTCCTCTTTCTTTC
>OLSF01001764.1_pt1 | contig 18505 bp, 19 predicted proteins | sample 1672301 | NCBI WGS metagenome assembly OLSF01 (sample SAMEA3136669, study PRJEB25190) | human gut metagenome | biome: human gut; feature: human-associated habitat; material: faeces | place: Austria | collected 2013
GGGCGAAGGCCGCGAATTCACCGCGGACGAGAACGAGGAGATCATCTCCCTGCGCAAGAAGGCCGACGACCTGAAGGCGAGGATCGACAAGGAGCATGAGGCTTCCGAAGCCTTGAAGAGCATGCTGGCCGCGTCCGAACCGTCCGACGACGTGTCCGGCAAGCCGGTCGTGGCGAAGTCCATCGGCGAGGCATTCATCCACACCGACGCCTACAAGGCCTTCAAGAACGCCACCACCCCGGATCGCACGCCGGTGCGCATCGCCAAGAGCCTAATCCGCGTCAAGCAGGATCCGAATCCGCTGTCCACCGCGCTGCCGGGCGCCGTGAACCCGACCGTGCTGCCGGGCTACACGGATGTCACCTATCCGCAGCCGAACGTCTTCCTTGACCTCATCACCCGCGGCTCCACCGATTCGCCGTACATCAAGTACCGTCAGCTCATCTCCGTGACCAGTGCCGCCGCATCCGTCAATGAGAACGCCGAGAAGCCGCTATCCCAGCTCGGCACGCAGATGGCCGAGGCAAAGGAATGGACCTGCGCCGACGGCTTCAAGGTCACCAACCAGGAACTGCACGATGACGGCATCATCAGCACGCTCATCAACCAGACGCTTATGCGCAACCTGAACGCCTATCTTGAGAAGACCATCCTCAACGGCGATTCTTCGACCGATGTGGCGCAGAAGGGCATCCTGAACACGACCGGCACCCAGCAGGTCGCCTTCGACACGGACATCTTCACCACCGCGCGCCATGCGAAGCGCGTCCTGTCCGCCATCGGCACCAACATCCAGGCCATCGTCCTGAACCCGGAGGACAACGAGACAATCGACCTCACGAAGGACAAGCAGGATCGCTTCTACGGTCAGGGGCCCTTCGCGATGGGTCCGAGCACCCTGTGGGGCATTCCGCGTATCGAATCGCAGGCACTGCCGAAGGGCACCGCCGTCATGGGAGACTTCTCCACCGTCCAGCTGCTCAATTACGTGCCGCTGACCATCGAAGCGTTCAACCAGAACGAGGATGACGCCCGCCACAACCTGACCTACGTGCGCGCGGAGGAACGCAACATGCTCTTCATCCGCGAACCGAAGCGTCTCGCCGTGGTCAAGCTCGCCGCCGATTCCACTTCCAGCCAGGACCACAAGTGACCGGGAGGTGACCGATGGCGGAGTCGACGCTTGATCCGCTGGCCTCCATCTATGATCTCGCCTTGAAGACCGGAGGCAAGGCCGATGACGAGAAACTCAAACTCGCCTTGGACCTTGCCTCCGGCAGATTCCGCGAACAGGCCAACAATCCGATCAGCATGATGACAGAAACCATCATCCTCGACTCCGACGGAGGCAGGGCTCTCACACTGCCATGCCTCCCGGTGCACGAGGTGACGGAGCTGGTCATCGACGGCCGGCAGGTCACTGATTTCGAATGGTCCACGTCTGGCGCGATACGCCTCGACCGGCCGATTCCGGACAAGTGGCGGAGCGTGGAGGTCACGTACCGGCATGGCTACGACCCGGTACCGACAGGCATCCAGGATGTCGTGCTCGAACAGGCCGCGGCCATCTACCAGACGCTGCCCGGACTCGTGTCCTACACCACCGGCGCCGAACAGCGCACCTATTCGTCCGCTCTGACGGTCGGCACGACGGCCCAGTGGGCGGCGATGGTCGCACGATACAAGGTGGACTGACATGGACGGTATCCACGGACATACGCTCACCATCATGACGAAAGTCGTGGACGGCGAGCCGGACGAATTCGGCCAGCAGCAGTATGCGACGCGCAAAACCGTGCTCGATGGATGCAACGTGCAGCCGGTAGCCGTGACCGATATGCCGCTCTTCCAGGACGCGAACCACTTGCCGCAATACAAGTGCTTCAGCCATTCCGGCGATCTCGTCGCGAGTCTGCTCACGGGCGATTCGCGCATCGAATGGAATGGCCGCATTTTCCAGCCCGCTTCGGCGGCATTCGACTATGTGACGCCCGACGGGATAGGCAACCACACCGAGTGGTGGATGACGGAGGTGACGTCATGAGCGGGAAATTCATGGTCGATGAGGATTGGATGCGCAAAAACGTATTGTCCAATCCGACCGTCACCTCAGCTTTGAACGCGAAGGCACGTCGGCTCGCTCCGGTTGTGAAGCGCATCGCCCTCAAGGAAGGTGATCGGCATTACGCGGAAAGCGTGCGCGTCGTACAGGGCAAACGTCCCGGTACGAAGTCGCCGAGCCACATCCAGAGGCCTTTCGCCCGCGTCATCGTCGGTGACGAGCAGGCCACGGAGAAGGAGTTCGGAGGCAAGCTGCCGAAGAAGGGCTTCCTGCGCCGCGCGATAGCGGAGATGGGGGACTGACTCATGCTCCTGCAAGGCCAATGGCCCCACCCGCTCCCTTTGCTGATCGCTTGGCTGAAGGACGATGTCGGCATCTCGGCGGTTTCGAAGCTGCCGGATGACATGAAAGACCATCTGCCTTGTGTGATGGTCACGCCGGCGCCCGGCGGAGGTCAGGGTGCCGACTATACGCGCACGCGAAGCGTCGACATCGACGTGTACGCGGCCGACTGGAAGTCGATGGCCGGCATCACCGGACGTATCGAAGCTTCCATCTTCAGGCTCGGAGGCCGAGGCAACCGCTACGGCTACGTTGACGCCGCTCGAATCACCGAATTCTCTCAAATCGCATACGAGCGTGCCGCCGGCGTGCTTCGCTGCACCGCCACGGCATCTCTCGACATGCGCCCAAAAACCAGTCTCAAATAACGACAACGATTGGAGGAAATGATGGCCGCCATCACCGATGTGCCCAGCATTCTCAATGACAATAACGGAAACGTGCGAAAGTGGGGCACTCAGCTGCTCGCTATCGCCGACTATTCGACCGCGATGCCGGATCCTTTCTTCGACACCGCAACCAACAAACCGAATCAGCTGCCCGAGGGTTTCAAGGTGATGGGCTATATCAGCACTGATGGCGCGAAGATGAGTCGCGGCATCGAGTCCGCCGACACCAGTGCGGTGCAGGATCTGGAGCCGGTGCGTTCCGACATCACCGGACGTACCCGCACCCTGCAGCTCACCTTCCTGGAGATGAACGCATGGGTCAAGGCCTTGGCCCACGGCCTGCCCGTCTCCCAGTGGCCGGAAAACAAGGATGAGGGCTTCGAATTCACCGATGAAAAAACCACGGAATTCCCGTACTACCGCCTGATCTGGATCGGTCAGGACGGTGTGGGCGACGCGGCACATTACCGCATCGAGGCCGGGTATCGCGTCAAGGTCACCAATCAGGGCGACAACACCAAGAACCGCTCCGACGCCGAGGGTGAGGACCAGACCTTCACCTTCTTCCAGGATCCGAAGACCGGCAAGGTGTTCTACGAGGGCGAGAAGATCGCCAATGCCGGTGCCGCGCCTCATGCTGATGTCTCCCAGTCGCAGCCGGTGTCCGATCAGGCAGCGTCCTCCGAGTCACAGCCGGTCGCCGACTGACATTGATTCTTCCCGCACCGGGCTTTTGATTCCTTTCACCGGTGCGGGATTTTCCCTTCTTCTCTCACCGAAAGGAACACTGATTTTTTTGAAAGGATTGAACAATGACCGACAACAAGAAGCGTAAGGTCCGCAGCCTCAAGGCCGTGAAGGCGAAGTATCTTGAATCCCACCCGAAGATTCGGGAGTGGATCGAGTTCACCATCGACGATGAGCCGGACGCGAAGAAATTCCGGATCCATTCGCCGCTTTTCCAGACGAACGAGGAGAAGAAGGCATTCGCGAAGGCGCAGGAGTCCGACGACCAGTTCGACTTGGCGAAAGCGCTGCTCGGCGCCCAGTGGGATGATTTCATCGAGGCCGGCGGACAGATCAGTCTGCTTTTCCTCCTGCTCGACGACGCGGCCGATGAAGTGCATGAGACGGACAGCGAGGGAAACCCTACAACGCTTTAGAGCTCCTTGATGGTGATGGTCACGCGGAGGAATTGGAGGCCGCGTTATGCGCGGTCTACGCGCCGCGTGACCCAATCAAAGAGTTCTGGCAACGCAAGATCAGTCTTCGTGCACTGCATGCGCTGATAATCCACATGCCGCCGGACAACGTCTTCTTTCGTGCTTTGGCTGGTGATGGCTGGAGTGAGTCGGAATGGCTGTTGCACGATTTGGGCGACATGCTCCGTGACATCCAGCTAACCATCACCCAGTGCGCTCCATTTGTGGAGCATCCCCTTGAAGAGGATGACATCAGGCCTCGCACCAAGCCTCCGGCTGTCGTGGTGGCTGAGTCCAAACGCGAACAGTCGTCTGTCGACAGCAAGGCCTTACACGCGCAGGAGCGGAGCGAGCTCATGGCGCTTGTCACGGGCGATCAATCGAAAAACTGAACAGTGAGGTGGTCTCATGGCCGGCACAGCCGCATGGATCGATGTGCTCCCGAATCTGAGCGCTTTCGGCACGAAGCTCAACAGCGGTGTGACGGCCGCGGCCACCTCCGCAGGACGGAATGCCGGCAAGAAATTCTCCGACGCCATGAATCAGGCCGCTGGCCGTGACGTGCTGTCAGAGCAGGTCAAGAGCCTGCAGCAGGCTGAGAAGAAGGCCGCGCAGGCGGTTAGCCAGTGCACGTCGCAGATCGCAAAAGCGCGCGACGAGCAGAAAAGCGCCGACCTGCGCGTACAGGCCGCCGAAGTCAAACTGCAGGAAACCATCGTCAAAAGCGGACAATCCTCCTCACAGGCCATCAACGCCCAGGCGCGACTCAACGACGCAAGGAGCAAGGCGAGGCAGAAGACCGAAGCCGTCACATCGGCTGAGGAACAACTCAAAGCCGCCAGCGAAGGCCTGAAGGAGACTCAGACGCAGCTCCACGACGCTCAGACGAATCTGAACGCGAGCACTTCCAAGCAGTCGGGATTTTTCGCGTCCGCCACGGCATCGGCGCGCAATGCCATCAATTCCTTCCGTAGCATGCAATCAAGCGTCACTACCACTGCCGCAAGGGGAGTCGGAGATTCCGAACGCTTCTTCACCGCGTGGGGAGCCGCGAAGTTCGGAGCCATCAGCGGGTTCGCGCAGTCGGCATTCAGCAAAGTCTCAAACATCATTACCAGCAATGTGGAAGGCGCCATTAAACGCGCCGACACGATGAACAATTTCCCCAAAGTCATGAAGAATTTGGGGTACGACTCGAATGACGCTGCCGCAGCCATCAAACGCATCAGCGCCAGCATCGACGGCCTGCCGACCACCACATCGAGCATGATCGGCATGGTCCAGCAGCTTGCTCCGTTGTCCAAGAATCTGGACGAGGCCACCAGCATCGCATTGGCGTTCAACAATGCCGTCCTGGCCGGCGGCAAAGACACAGTGCTGCAGGCCAACGCCATCGAACAGTACAACCAGATGTTGAGCGCGAACAAGGTCGATGCCGCCGCATGGCGAAGTGTCGTCAATGCAATGCCTGGCCAGATGAACCAATTGGCCAAGAGCATCCTTGGCGCAAACGCGAAGCAGAACGACCTGTATGAGGCGATGAAGGGTGGCAAGGTCACCTTCGAGGACTTCAATAAGGCGCTCGTCAAGCTCAATAAGGACGGCTACGGGCCGTACGCGTCATTTACGACGCAGGCAAAAGACGCCACACAGGGCATCGGCACTGCGATGGAGAACGCGAAAAACCGCGTCCAGAAGGCCATCGAGAAGATTATCGAGGCGTTCGGTGTCGACCGCATCAGCGGCGTCATTAACAGCTTTACGGCGAAATTCGGAGATGTCGGCTCGGCTGTGGCCAAGGCGGTCTCCGGATCATTGGAATTCGTCGAGACCGGCAAAGTCAACGAAAAATTGGCTGAATCTTTCCACATCGACAAGAAGTCGTATGCGGGCATCGAAGACGCTTACCAGCGGATTCGGTGGGGGTATAAAGGTCTCACCGATTTCATCAAGACCGGTGAATTCTCGTACGAGTTCAACCGTGCCTTCGAGAACGCAGACCGCCAGACACTCATCGACTTCAAAGACAGCCTCCTCGGCATCCGCGACTCCGCCAGCGAGGTGCTGAAGAACCTTCCCGGATTGGGTGAATTTTTCAACACCCCGGCGGATGGCGACAAGTCGAACTTGAACAAGGCCTTGAAAGCCGCCAATGTGGCGCTTGCTGGTCTGAAGCCACTGCTCGACCTGCTCGCATCAATCGAGAAGGCGTGGAACGGTCTGTCCGCTGACCAGCAGGGCACCATCTTCGATACGGCCATCTACCTGTGGTTAGGTAGTAAAGGATTCAAGATACTGAAGAACATCTTCGGTGTCGCCAAGGATATCGGCAAAGGCTTCGGCATCGCCGGAAAAGGCATCAAGACCGCTGGCAACGCGCTGAAATCGTTCGGCAAGTTCCTCGGCGGGCTGAAGGCTCCGAAATGGCTGTCAAAGCTTACCGTCGGCAAGGTTGGAATCGCAGCCGGTGGAGCCGCAATGCTTTCAGCTGCGAAGAACGTCGAAAAAGGCACTCCTAAGTGGGCATGGAGTCAACTGAACAAAATTCCCGGTTTCAGCGAGGGCGACAAGTCATACGCCGACTACCAGAAACGGTACAAGGCCGCACAGGAAAACAACAAGTTCTTCGGAATCAAGAACTCCACATGGGAACACAACCTGAATCCGCTGAACTGGCCATCAATGGCCGTGGGTGCCGCGAAAACCGGAATGAACAAACTCGGAAGCCTTCGAAAGAAAGCCGACGAGCAGGGGTTCGCAGGTAATACCGGTTCCGCGCAAGCTTCGATGAGCTCCGGCCAACGCGATGCCGGAGTCAAGGCTTGGAACGGCATCAAAGGCGCGTTCTCCGAGGCAGGGCAGGCACAGGCTGACAATACGGCAGCGCAGGTCAAAGCCCAGCAGGACACTCTGGCCGGCATCAAGAAGGCATGGGGCGACGCCGGCGATTGGATCAACACCAATTGGTGCGACCTGATGGTCAAGATTCAATCGAAGTTCGACGGCGCGGCCCAGTGGGTCGAGGACCGTTGGAACGGTGTCAAGGACTGGTTCGGGACCACAGGTCAGAAGATCGGCGACTTCTTCTCCGGTATTCCATCGGCGATTGGTGGATGGTTTGATTCGGCGGGCCAGTGGGTTGAGGCCAAATGGCAGGGCATCTGCGACTGGTTCTCAGGTGTTGGATCCTCAATCGGAGGTTTCTTCTCGGGTATTCCGGCCGCTGTCGGCGGTTTCTTTGACTCCGCTGGCCAATGGGTGCAATCCAAGTGGCAGGTGGTATGTGACTGGTTTGCCGGCATTCCCGGTTCCATCACCGGCTTCTTCCAGGGGATTCCGGGCACTTTCCAGTCGATTTTCCAGACGGCCAAAGACCGGATAACCGGCGTCTTCAGCTCGGTCGGCACGTGGTTCGACAACAACGTGAAGATTCCTATCTCCAATGCCGTCAATGCCATCGGCCAGACCTTCCAGTCCACCAAGGATTGGATTAAACGAAGCTGGGATCAGGTCAAGGAGGCCGCAAGGGCTCCGGTGGCCTTCGTCGTCAACACGGTGTACACGAACGGCATCAAGAAGGTATGGGATTCGGTGGCCGGCGCCGTCGGCCTGAAACTCTCCCTTCCGACGGTGAAGTTCGCAACCGGCGGCACCGTCGGCGGCATCAACCCCGGTTACGCTCCCGGTGTCGATTCGATCCCGGCGATAACCTCGCCGGGCGAGGCGTGGATGGTGCCGGAATGGACTAAGGCCGTCGGCGCGGAGAACGTCTACCGCTGGAACGCTTTGGCTCGCCACCATGGCGTGCAGGCCGTCCGTGAGGATATGGGTCTTGATGGCGTCCAACGCTTCGCCAAAGGTGGCATTGCCTCCAAGATTGGCAAGGCGGTGTCCGGAGCGAAGAAATTCATCGAGGATTTGTCCCAGACAGCTCAGGCCTTTGTGAAGAATCCTGTGGATTGGGTCACGTCGAAGATTCTCACGCCTGTGAAATCGCAGGTGGCGGGAATCAGCGGCGGCCAGTTCGGCCAGATGGTCGGCAGACTGCCGGTGAGTGCCGCTACGGCTCTTGTCGACAAGGTCAAGTCGACGGCGTCCGACCTGGCATCCAAGTGGACCAGCAAATCCGAGGCGGGCCAATATCATGGTTCGGTCGGTGGCGGCGTGGAACGCTGGAGGAGCCTAGTCCTGCAGGTGCTCAAGGAATTGGGCCAGCCAGCAAGCTGGGCCGACACCGTGCTACGCCGAATGAATCAGGAGTCCGGCGGCAATCCTAACGCCATCAACAACTGGGATTCCAACGCCAAAGCGGGTATGCCGTCGCAGGGCCTGATGCAGACCATTCCTGGCACATTCAATGCCTATGCGGGGCCGTACCGCTCGCGTGGCATCACCGACCCGCTCGCCAACATCTATGCCGGCTGCAATTACGCGATCCATCGGTATGGGTCGTTGGCCGGAATGAATCGTGCGGGCGGCTACGCGCTCGGCGGCATCGTCGGAGACGATAGACCGACCCTGTACGATCGCGGCGGCATCCTGCCACCCGGACGGCACCTCGTGGCCAACGAGACCAAGCAGCCCGAACTCGTGTTGACGCGAGAGCAGATCGTCAAGATCTTCGGCGCTGACGTCAAAGATAAGGGCGATCGGACCGTGAACCTCAACGTCAACATCCCCGAACGCTCGGATCCATGGGCTGATGCGAGCATCCTCGTGCGCACCGCGCGACACCAATTGCGATAAAAGGAGGCCGATGTGGCTTATTTTGCGGAATTGTCGGCCTCCGGCTTGGAGCCGGTGCGTTTCGAGGGTTCGGGCGATCTTGACTGCCTGTGCATCGCGAAAGGCGGCATCGAGGGCTGGTGGTCGACTCCCGCCGCGAAAGTCAATGTGACGGCGCGAGGGCAGGGCGACGGTGGACATGATGTGAGCGAGGATGACATCTCCTACGCCAGCCGTGCCGTCACTCTGCATTGGAATGCCAACGCCTCCAGCCGTGACGAGCTGCTCGCTTTGACGGACAGTGTGCGCAGGCTCGTGCATCGTCAGGTCAGGATGCGCGTGGTCGACGGCACCGAGGATACCTGCTGCAGTGGCGGATATATGGTGCTTACCCAGCAGCCTGACTATCGGTCCGGCAGCATCGCCGATTCGACCATCACCATCGTTTTCGAGCGTCCGGAGCGCCTGTCGTCTTTGGCGCATTCGGGTGAGGCTCGCGCGTCGGTGGTGCAGTCGGGCGGCTTGAGCTACGGCGCGGCTAATGGTGGCTTGGCATATCCGCTGCAGTATGGCGTGGCGTCGGATGGTGCGACGGTGATGCGCTTGCCGAATCAGGGCACTAGCCGCGCATATCCGACCTACACCTTGTGCGGAGAGTGGCCTGATGGCTGCACGCTCCGCTTGGCGTGCGACGGGCGTAATTCCACCATCGCCTATTCGCGCGCCATCCACACCGGCACACCAGTATTGCTGGACACCCGCTCCCGCACCGCCACCATGGGCGGCGTGGACGTGACCAGCGGATTATCACAGCGCGGGTGGATGACGATACCGGCCGGCAAGAGTCTGACGGTCAATCTCGCCACCGCAGGCAGCGGGTGGGTCAGCTGCTCAAGCCATGACACCTACATTTAAACGTTTTTCCGATTCGGAGGTGCAACACTTATGACCACGGCTTTAGGCATTCGTCCCGACGCGAAATCGCAGGGCGTCAGCCCTCAGGTGCATCGGCATATCATCAGCGCCCAGTGGGCCAGTGACGGCATCATTCAGGGGCTTACCGTGACCGGAGGCACAGGGCTCACCTACACGGTGAGCGCCGGTACCGCATTGATTCAGCCTGACGGCCAGAAGGGCGAGGCGGTGCTCGCTTATTGGCCGGGCGGCGCCACTCCCGCAGTCGCCGCCGGTAACGCCGGATTGAGCCGATACGACGTGATTTGGCTCCGCGCCCACGACCTCGACAAGGGAGACGCGGACAATCAGGTGGTGCTCGGCGTCACTCAGGGCACGCCGGCCGCTGACCCAGACGTGCCGCTCGACCAGGTGCCGTCCGATGTGGTGCGTTTGGCGGCCATGCTCGTGCCCACCGGCATGACACAAACCAAATCGTGCAGTACGGATGGCGCGGAACGCTACGCCATGCCCTACGGCGCGAGCAAGGGTCTCATTGCGCGTAACGTCCGAAACTACGAGGGTCCCGCAAACATGGGCGACGGTGGGAAGGACTATTTCGAGCAGGACACCAGCTTTTATCTGCCGACCGACAGGCTGGTGGAGCTCAGGTACACGGCCACGGCGGCCGCCTGCCGACACGACAATCCCAAGAAGCCTACCGAGGACGCCACACAGATGGCCTGCTGGTATGTCGGCTTTCAGGTCGACGGGCAGGACGTCTCCGGTGGCGGCGGCCAATTCCAAGTGTCCCGCGCGTGGCAGCAGGTGCATTTGAATGCGCTGGTCGAATTGCAGGCCGGATGGCATACCGTGCGCACCCGCAACCATCGCGTCACGTGGGGCGAGAACGTCTATTTCATCTGTCACAGCGACGGCAAGGAGAATTACCCCGGCCGCACGCTCGAGGTGTGGGACCGGGGCGTGAACGTCGGCTAAGGAGGCGCACTCATGGCTTGGCGCGCGTATATCGTGGATACGATCAGCGGACAGCTCTTGTGTCCAATCGACTTGCCGAATTTCAGCTGGTCGGTCAGTGTGGCCGACTCATCGCTTTCCACCACGAAATCCAAGGGTGTGGGACAGGACGAGGTGAGCGGACTCAAGGTGCCATGGACCGCGGTGCCGGCCAATTCGCCAGGCGAACGCTCACGGCTCCTCGCGCCAGACCGGCGCAGCGTCGCACTCTGCTGGACGAGTCCGCTCGATTCGGAGGATGCCATCGGCACACCAATATTGTGCGGCCTCATCGGACAACGCAAGGACGGGCCACTCGACACCGACTTCAGCCTGACGAGCATTTACGGGCTCTTGGGCGACCGGTATCTGGTGCGCGAGGGAGTCTACGGCACTGCCAATGGCAGCACCAGCACCGACGTCATCAACTTCAACAATCTCTCCTTGCGCGCCATCGCGGCGGAGGCGGGGTGGCTGTGCACCAATGCCAAGCCGGGCGGCGGACTGCCCATCGACTGGCACTACCGAGGGGAGCAAGGCTCGCACCAGCGCGAATACGATTCGTGGGATATCCAGAATCTGAAATGCTCGGACGTGTGGGACAAGATCGCCAACGTGGAAAACGGGCCCGACCTGCAATTGCGGCCGAAACTGTCCGGCGACACGATCCGCTTCGACTTTCTCGCCGGCAGCGACGCCGACCCAGACATACTGCAGGACACAGTTATCGAACTCTCCAGCAGCCCGTATGGCGGGACGTTGGAGAACATCACCATCGACCACTTGGGTGCCGTCAGCCGCGTGTACGCGTCCGGCTCCGGCACCGATAAGGCGCAGTTGTGCCACTTGTCCGAGGACCTGTCGCTGGTCAGCGGGGATCACGAGCCGTTCCCGATGCGGGAGATGACCTATTCCGACACCGACGCCGCCGATGCAGACCTGCTGCGCCAGCATGCCGACGGCGTGCTTTCCGCGAATCGCGCGCCGCTCATGCAGATCAAGGGCGAATTGCATGCCAATGATCTGAGCGTGGACGGCACGCCATTGCATCCGCTCGGCAGTTTCTGGCCGGGCGAGACGATGCGGTTGGACATTCAAGGTTTCCCGAGTCTTGCGGACGGCGTGTACGAGTGCCGGCTCATGCAGATGAGCGGCGATCAGACAGACAAGGTGAATCTGATATTCGATGCCATGGAGGATCCCATGGTCTGACATTTTGGAGGTGGCTGTGTCCTCTCACGTGGAATTGAATCCAGATGATTCGACGCTCGGCCTGAGCCTGGGCATGAAGGCCATGCGCCTCGCCCTGACCCAGAAGACCCACAGGATGGGCACCGTGCGCATCCCTACACAGGGTGATACGGATGTCATCATTGGCGATGGCGCGCAGGATGGCGCGAATCGCATCGACCAGGATGGCAATCAGCTGCCGCTCGTGGACACGAGCGGCATCGACAAGGCCGCCAAGGACGCGCAGCAGAAGGCGGATGCTGCGGCGTCGAAGGCCGACCAGGTGCGTGCCGACTTGCAGGCGGAAGTGGACAAGGTCAAGGCGAAAGCGGATGACCTGAGCAAGACCGGCGACCAGTTGGCCGGCCAGATCACCGACATCAAAGGCACCGTCAACGGCCAGCAGACGAAACTGACCGAGTTCGGCCAGAAGCTCGAAGGCGAGATCACGCGCGGCGACACGACGGTGAAGAGCGTGACCGAGCTGAAGCAGACGGTGACCGGCCTGTCGTCCACTGTGTCGCAGGCCACGAAGACCGCTTCGGATGCTTTGAGCAAGGCCACGAGCGTCGAGCAGACCGCGAACGGGTTGAAGGCCACGATCAGCAAGGATTATCAGACCACCGTTCAGGCGGACGGGAAATACAGCACGAAGGCGGAGTTGTCGGCCACGAGCGATTCGCTGTCCTCGAAGATAACGGAGACGACGAAGACCGCGAACGGCGCGATGGACAAGGCGTCCTCGGTCGAGCAGACCGCCAGCGGCCTGTCCGTGAGGATAACCGAGGCGGCATCCGAAGCCGCATCGGCGGTGCAGACCGCCAACAGCCTCAAAAGCACCGTGGAATCCAACACGGCGAACATCACTCAGGTGGGGAAAACAGCGGACGGCCTCGTCACGCGCACAAGCAGCCTCGAACAGAATCTGAGCGGTTTCAAAAGCGAAGTGTCGCAAACCTACGCCACCAAAACGGATTTCGACAATCTTTCGATTGGCGGGACGAACCTGCTTGCGGACTCGAACCTGATAAAAACATGCATAGACCCGTCAACGGGAATGCCATCGGATGTGAACGCCTCCCAGTCCGACGACGATTGGACCGGGGACTCCTGCACCAAAACCCCAATATCCGTATCGCCGTCCACGCAATACACGCTGTCCGCCTACGACGATATGGCGGACGCCACCTTCACTGGGAGGGTAAGCCAGCTCGACTCAGACGGGAATCTGATTGGCCTGCTCGTCGATTCGATAACTTTTCTTGGCCCGGATCACGTGACTTTCACGACTGCGGCGAACGCGGCCAGCATCCATGTCGGAATCTATTTAGCTCCGAAATGCAAGTGGAAGTTGGAGAAGGGCGGCAAGCCGACAGATTGGAGTCCCGCGCCGGAGGACTATTCCACGAAATCATACGTCGACCAGCAGTCCAAGTCGATAGCGTTGGGTGTCGTGCAATCCTACGAGGGCGCTGATGGCAGCGGTCTCGCCACGAAATCCGACATCACCGTGGAGCATGAAAGGATCACCAGCGAGGTTTCCGGCAAGTATGCGACCAAGGATGGCGTGACGGAGGAGATCAGCTCCAAAGTCACGCAGAACAATGAGTCGCTTGACGTCAAGTTCGCCACGAAGGTCGAGAACCAGTCCACGCTGGACACGGCGAACGCCGCGCAGTCGGACGCTGCCGACGCCCAGTCGCGCGTCGGCACGCTGGAGGACTGCATCAGCCTCACTTCCGCAGGCGTCCGCGCCGGCCATCAGTCGAACGGCGTGTTCGACGGTGTGAGCGCTCTGGTGAACACCGACGGCAGTTTCGACCTGCTGGACAAGGACGACAACCTGCTTACGCGTATCTACCGGCACGGTTTGCAGGTGGCCGGCGATACTGGGGTCGGCTCCGGGCATCTGATCCTGTCGCAGGACGGTCTTGACATCACCGTGCAGCCCACGGCGAACGACACGGTTACCTATCATATCCAGCTCGGCGCGGGCGGCATCAGCATCACCGCGCCAGACGGGGCGCATGTCGAATGCTCGGCCCGGACCGGTCTTGATCTGGAGACGGTGAAATACGGAAAACTGTCCATCGGCTCCGGCGGCTTGCAGTTCACCAACGACCAGGGATGGGGCCTGGCGCTCTCCGCCGCGGGCTGGAGTCTGAAATGGGCGGGGAACCACACGCTCGCCACGGGCCCGACCGCTGGCGCATTGTACATCGACGGACGTCGGATCGTCACAAGATGATTTTTTGAATATGGAGGTAAGTATGGATGATGTCGCCAAAACCGATGGAGTGCTGGATTTGCGTCCGGCGAAGGACAGTCTTGTCTATCAGCTCCTGCGGCTTGGACTGTCTTTCGACCACAAGGACGCGTCCGGCGAGACGTGGACCGACTACCGTCGTGGCGTGATCGTGACTTTCACGAGCCGTGATACGGCGACCGATGTCGTTGTCGCCGACATGGACACCAAGGATTCCAGGACGGTTGCCGTGTCCGACTTGGCGAACGTGACCGAGGTGAAGACCTGGCGCAGCGATGGCGCCGAGGGTTAGGCGTCCTGTTCCCTGATTGTCTGTTTTGTTGTTCCCGTCGTTTCAGGCGGGTTTCTCTTTTTCTAGGAGGTTATGTTGACTCAGATTGATTTCGATTTCGGCCATCCAAGCGCCGATGGCAGTCGAAGAGGCTCGACCCATGGGGGAGCCGATGCCGCCGCTTGATCTCTTGTCGAGCACGGAATTCTGGGCGTCGCTGTTCGTCGCCTTGGTCGGGGGCGGTGGAGTGGGCGCCATCATCGGCGCGATCTCCAGCCGCCGCAAGGACACTGCCGACATCGCCGCGAAAGCCTGCGACATCCTGACCGATTCCGTCATCAAGCCATTGCGCGAGCAGGTGGAGTCGCAGGAGGAGCAGATACAGCACTTGGAGGTCCAGCAGCGCAAGTATTTCGCGTTGGCGGAGTACACGCGCCGTCTGTTCCATTGGCTTCAGCAGTTCTGCGAGGTCGTCGATCCCGATTTTCTTGAGCGGCATCCGAAACCGCATCTGCCGGACGAGCTGCGCGGCGACATCATGCCTGAATCATTCGGCAAGGAGGGACAATGACGAGGATACGATTTCGTTTCCGCAGGCCGGATGGTCTGACTGACGGCGGCTCATCTCCACGTGGACTGGTGGTCTGCTCTCCGACGAGCCGCGTCGTCCAAAAGGACGAGAGCATCATGCTGCCGCTGCCGTTCGTGGCGCGTCTGCCGGACGACGGGAGCGATCTGCTCGTTTCGTTGCAGCCGACCGGAAGGGACTGGTGTTGGACCATCCGCGAGCAGGTCGGCGGTTACACGCACGTGCGGCGCGTGATCGTGCCGGACAGTGTGCAGACGTTGGATTACGCGACATTGGGCGAGGCGTCGTGGGCTTCGTCCGCAACGGCTGGCGGTCTCGTGCACAGCATGCGGGTGTATTCCGGCGTCATCACGTCGGGCGCGCACGTGCCCGCCGCCGAATTGAAACCGTCCGACAATGTGACGGTCGGCGACACGTGCGTGGATTCGACCGGCAGGGTGTGGATGATAACCGGTCTTGTCGATTCGGACGCGGTGTTCGGCGTGGACACCGGGGTGACGCTCGGCGGCAGGGGCGAGCGTGGCGCGAGTTTCCTCAGCGGCATGGGTAGGCCGTCCGACCTGACGCAAGGCATCGTCGGCGATACTTACATCGATTTGACGACCGGTGACGTGTATCAGCTCCGGCTCTGAATTTTCTCACATCTCATATCTCACAAAATAAAATGATTCGATTTCCAAGGAGGAATTGCGAAAATGGCATGGACTGCGACTGGCGGCAACCTGAAAGGACCGAAGGGCGATCCGGGCACGAACGGCGCGAAGGGGGATGCGGGCACGAGCCTGCACGTCGCCAACATCACCGTCTCAAGCAACAGCGACGTGGCGACGAGCGTGCTCTCGCCATCCGCCCCGATTACGGTAGGAGATCTGATCTCCGACAACAATGGGAACCTGTTCACGGTCACTTCCATCGTCAACGAGACGACCGTCCACGTGTCCAACGTGATCGGTGGCGTGAGCTTCAAGGGGCCGCAGGGCGAGAAGGGCACGGACGGAGCGCCCGGCAAGGACGGCACCGGCGTCACCATTCTCGGCTCGTATGCTTCCCTCGAAGCGTTGAAGGCCGAACATGCGACCGGCAATGCAGGCGACGCCTATCTTATCGGAGGCCACCTGTATGTGTGGGATACGGTCGGCGCGGACTGGAAGGACGTCGGCACCATCCAGGGGCCGAAGGGCGATAAGGGCGAACCCGGCATCAACGGCAAGGACGGTACGAACGGCGTGAACGGTCTCGGCTGGACTTATGGCCACGGCGTGCCGTCATCGACCGGAGTGCCGGTCGGCAGCCTGTATCTTGACCTCGATACCGGCAACGTGTACGCCTTCAACGCCTAGGAGGTAGTTGTGAATATGGCATGGTCCAATGTCGGGAATCTCAAAGGCCCCAAGGGTGATGTGGGCGATGCCTCTGGCAGTATCCAGCAGGGCGCGATTGTCTTCGCTTACGATTCCAGTCCAGCGGCAAAAGCGATGCTCGAAAGCGAGGAATGGGTCTTGTTGGGAAATTTCACCGTCTACGTAAACAGTTCGACACATGACATCAGCTTCTATCCGTCGCCGGCTGCTACCGACTCGCGCTGTTTATGCGTGTTCGCGAAGGCGTGATTTGGAGGACCGACAGTGACGCATTTCATGATCGCAATCGTAGCGTACCTGGTATTGCTCGTGCTTATCCTCATGTTCAATCACGGCGCGCATATGCATTTGTGACCACTATTTTCAAGGCCGTCTCCCCGGAGGCGGCCTTCCTTATGCCCGAAGGAGGCAATCATGGCGGAACACGCCAACGAAAAACAAACCACCAACAATCTTCCTGGCCTGACCGGCGAACGGGTCAAGGCCGGCGTGACCATCGTGGTCACCCTCTACGCTTTGGTCAACGCCGGTCTCAGTCTGGCCGGCATCAATCCGCTGCCATTCACGGACGAGCAGGTGAGCGCGTCGGTTTTCGGCGTCATCGGCATCGCGGGCACGATCTACGGCTGGTGGAAGAACCAGAACATCACATCCGCCTCGCTCGCGGGACAGCAGCTCGTGGACGCCCTGAAGAAGGAGGGTGTGGTCAACGGCATCAGCGCCGCGAAGAACGCGGCCTTGAGCGCGGCGGCAGTCGTGGCCAAGACCACGCCGAAGACTGCCGCCGAATCAGCCGAATCGACGGACACGGACGACACCGTGGCAGACTCCGATCTTGTGCCGGGCGGTAATCTCTGATGACCGGCGCAGGCTTCGCACTATGGCGCGGCAGTCCGAACCACTACGCTGGGCGCAACGGGCTGCACGTCGACCACATCACCCTGCACATCATGGTCGGCCGATTGGCCGGCACGGACTCGTGCTTCATGCGCTCCAGCTTCCAAGCCGCCAGCCATTACGGGGTCGGCGGCGACGGCAGCGTCTACCAGTGGGTGGACGAGACACAGGGCAGCTGGGCGGACGCCAACTGGCAATCCGATTGCAGCGGCATCACCATCGAGCACGAGGGCGGCATGGGCGGGATCCCCGTCACCGGCGCGGAGGTCGAGGCCAGCGCCAGACTGTGCGCCGACATCGCCCGCCGATACGGGTGGAGGACCCTCTGGCATGATGCCAGCGGCAACCGGCACGGCAACATCGTCCTGCACCGCGAGGTGCCGGGCACGGACCACTACGGGTGTCCCGACAGGTGCGTCAACGCGCTGCCGGTGGACAGGATCATCAAACGCGCTAACGAGCTTTTGAGAGGAGACGATATGAGCGCAGAAGACGTGTGGAATTTTCGACAGAATGGTGTCCTGATGCGTGACCGCCTGCAGGGCACGGACGCGGCGGCGAACGCCACGAAGAAGGAGCTTTTCAGGCTTTCGCAGTGGGACAGGAACACGCACGCCTCGGCCTTGGGCAATCTCGTCGTGGAACAGCCGGTGCAGGGCGGCGCAAAATTGGGCGACCGTGTGGCCGGCATCGATGCGAAGACCAGCCAATTGGTCACGCAGGTGGCGGCTTTGACCGAGGCGGTCAAGACCCTCGCCGAGAGCAAGGGCGCCGACCCCGACCAGATCGCCGCCGCGGTCGAGAAGGCCGTCAAGGCCAAGCTCGACAAGCTCAGGATCACCGTCACCGACGGCCAGTGATTAATTTTCGGTTGTGAAATCTGACCTCGCACTCTTGCGGTTTTCCGCGAAAACGACGTTTCACGATTCGTTCGACGGTTTTTGCAGTCAAATGTTACACATGCCCCTCTCTCAGCTGATGCTGGGGGAGGGGCGTTTTCGTGTTTCCGGCGGTGTATCATACGGAGAAAGCAGAAAAATAGAGTCTACTTTGAGTGACACTCAGGTGGTGGAAACGCGAAACTCCAAGCGTGGCAACGCATGCAGAAACCTCACCGCTATAAACCGTGCTTATAACGACACTCAAATTTTCTTAATGTCTTATAGCAAGACGATTTGTGATAGCTTGAGCGGGTTGCATTGTTTATATCAGATGGAGGATTCATGTCCGCTCTCACTTCCGTCTCCGGTTTCCCGCGCA
>OLSF01001775.1_pt1 | contig 18458 bp, 9 predicted proteins | sample 1672301 | NCBI WGS metagenome assembly OLSF01 (sample SAMEA3136669, study PRJEB25190) | human gut metagenome | biome: human gut; feature: human-associated habitat; material: faeces | place: Austria | collected 2013
TGTTGCCCGAGCGCATGCCCTTGACGACATCGGAAAAGCGCAGCCTGCCGTCCTTGCCGGGTTCCACCCAGATGTTGTTTTCAGAAAACTCACTGGGCCAATAGCCGCTGGAATACTTTTCATTGCTGCTGATCTTGAAATGAAAGTCGGAATTGGCAAAGTTATAGAATCTGCGTCCTTCGGAAAGCAGGGAATCCCAGACGCCGCCGGTAACCGAGATCATCTCATCTGCTCCGGCGCGGATCGCGCTGGCAGGAATCTCACAGGACGGATCCATCTGGTTGCCCGGCATTCCCTCAAAGCCGAATACAACATTCGGTGCTGCATCGTTCAGCCTGCGTAGAGCTTCGATCGTTACCTGTCCGCCGCCGCCGTTGTGACGGGACGGGTGGTTGGGCAGGATAAAGCTGTCGGGGTAGTTGTCCTTGACCCACTCTGCCGCCTCAACTGCGGTGTCTACACTGCCGTTGGAGCCGCTGGCATTTTTTCGTTCGCCCCATCGAGTCTGCTCATCGTAGTAATCGCCGCTGTTGGCCGTGTTGTTGAACAGTGAGGTGTCATCGCCGTCCTTCTGGCTGCCGTAGAGCCATTCAAACTGGTGAATGCCCTGCACCGGAATGGTGTCGCTGTCCGCATTCAGCAGACCCACGGAAGCATGATCCAGACCGGGCATATCCCATTCAAAGCCGGAGTACATCAGCTTGTCCGTATACTGTCCCGTGATCTGCATTTCCTCCATATCACGGATCTGAAGCTGCACCGCCTTATAGAACGCGGTGTTATATGCACCGGTGCTGCCGTCCGTATTGTTTTTAGACTTGCGCAGGTGATCGGCCAGCATAAGAAAATCAAAACCGGAACCGGAGGTGATATTATCGGTTTTTGCGGCACTGTTTTGATTGCCCGTCAGTATGGTCGGATTGCGGAAAGCGGTTCCCAGAACATTCTTCAGGGACATGAAGCTCTCGGTCGCGTCCTTGGACTGACCCGTGTGCGTGTGGTACTCGCCGCGCATCCATTGGCCTGCGGTTGCGCTCTGCTCGCTCCGCTCCATGCCTGCGAAGCGCTCCTTAAAGTTCAGCTCCAGTTCGCCCTGATTGCCCGAGTTGCCGGTCAGAAAGTTGACATCGAAGAAGGATTTCTCATCCGCCGAAAGCGAGGCAGCATAGGGCGAGTAGGACGAGTAATAGACCTTGTTGTCGTGTTCATCAAACTCCAGATAGCGGAACCAGCCGTTGCCGCCGTTATAGCCGAACTGATAGTCAGTCAGCACGGAGAGAACCGGCTTTCCATTGGTATTCGTCAGCGTTTCTACGCCGGCGCCGTGATGGTGGCCACCGACCAACATGAATACCTGATCGTAATCCTTGGCGATATCCCAAATCTTCCTGCCGTCGCTGCTAAGCTCAATGGCATCCGGGGCGGTAGCAGAGCAGGACTGCATATTGTGCGTGGTGACGATCGTGGGGCAGTTTGGATATTTATTCAGCACCTCGCGCAGCCAAGCCTCATCGTCCGGGTTCCACTGTGTGCGTCCGCCGATGGCGGAAACAGATACGATCAGATAGTTATAGCTGCCCGCCTGCACAAACATATAGGAGCTGTATTTGTCTCCGTTCGGAGAGAAGTGCAGATACCAGTTGGTGCGGCTCGTCCATGCGCTGCTCTTTCCGCTGAAGCCGTTGTAGGAGTTCATAATACCGCTGCCCCAGCCGTCGTGGTTGCCAAGCTGCGCCAGCAGCTTGATCCCGGCCTCGGGAATGCGGTAAAAGGCGTCGCGGGCATTTTTGTACTGCTCGTTGGTGACATCATCCACAATATCGCCCAGATGAACGACTGCTTTTACATTAAGATCGTCCGCCGTATCGATCAGCTCGTCGATTGCGGTGTTCATGACATCCGGACGATACTCCACCGTGTTCTGCGTATCGGGCAGGAGCACAAAGTTATAGTTATCCGAGTGCTTCAGCTTATAACGCTCGTTGCTGCCGAAGTTGCCGGCGTATTTCGTCGGATCGTAAATCAGCCAGTCGTTCTGCTGCAATGCCGCATTGGAGATGCGTACCTCCTGCAGGCTGCCCTGTAAAAATTTGTCCAGCGTCTGGCTACCTTCCTTCCACCAGGAGGAGCCGATGCGGAAACGGCCGTCATCAGGATCTGCATACATGCCCTTCATGTCATCGCTGACATAATCCCGGAAGGCTTCGCAGCCGTTGATGTAGGTGCTGATCTCATGGCCGTCGGATACCACGGCAATGTGATACCACACACCGCCCTGATCCATCGTGACCGACCACGCAGAATCCCGCATTGTGTGGTCATCCGCTGCGGGAGCAGTGTTGAACTGTACCTCCTTGCAGTTGGAGATAGAGGTGAACATGGTTCCCTGCTGCGGCTCGCTGATGCTGGAGCTGCTGCCCTGACGGGCCATCAGGCTCATCCATTGATCTGCTGTGGTCCAGTCCTTCGGGAAATAGTAAAGATATTCCAGGGTATATCCGTTTTCGAACGTCTCTTTGTTGATCGGCGCTGTATCAACTGTGATCAGATCGGCGCCGGTTTTAGATTGTACGCTGCCGTTATCTCCGCTGAATACCATGCTGCCGCCGGTTCCGGTCATGCTGTTCTCGGAAAAGGAGAGATAATCTTCCCAGTTGGCCGCATTGACATCCGTCGTCGGCTGACTGTTTGTATAGAGCTGCATCTTCAGGTCGTTGTTATTGCCGGATGCATCCAGCACGTTTAATGTTGCGTCAGCGATGCTGCCTGTGGTACAGTTTTTTTCAAATTTCCAGTCTGCTACCGTAGTGCCGCCGGCAGACTCCGTATTTTCCTCCTGTGTGTCGCCTGCCGCCAGTGATGTCGGACAAAGTCCAATCGACATCACACAGGCCAGAAGGAAAGCAGACAATCGTTTTGTCGTTTTTTTCATATCTGTGTAACCTCATATTGTGAAATCTGTAAACGGTGTTAACCCTGTGTACTGTAATTCATGCAGTCTTACGGTTCGGAAATTTCTGTGATACGAACCGTTTTTGTTATGTTCTGATGCATAATTCTCCCTCCCTTCGGTCATGCAGTTTCAATATAATCGGTTCTATCTGAGACTTCCACCATGGTTGGGAAAAAACTTTGTAAAATATCAGTTGGTGCGGCACCAAAACCTTCAGGAGGAGATGCTTGCAAAAGACCCCTCTGCACTGCTCGAGCGGTCCCAGACAGAAGTCATCGACTCGAACGGTGTCCAATGTCTGAAATGTCATTACTGTGAGGCTGTCGGAAACGCGAACACCTTTTTCTCGCGAGGTCATGGCGCGTTCATCAACCACGGCATCTGCCGAGCCTGCTGGGTACATGGACATAAATATATTCGCTGAAAATACAGCTCTCTGAATTACACACTCTATCAACAGCATTCGCCGCCAAATAAACCCGAAGCACAGACTGCTTTTTCAGTCTGTGCTCCGGGTTTTGCTGCTTGGATTGGCGTTCATAAAAATGTTCAAAAGTTTATGTCAGATTTTGCGGCCAAGAGTAAGAAATACACGGTCTGAATGAATTTCTAAATCGATAAAGAGATATAACGTTATAAAGTTACAACGTCACAAAGTTACAACTTTTCGCTCTGCTCACCCGTCAAATATCGTTTGAGCAGAAACGCGCAGAAGTACGGGAACGTATAGTTGTTCGACCGCGAACTGCGGCTGCTGATCGGGATTCGGGACAACTGCGAAAAGATCGTGCTGACCAACGGCCGGCTCACGCTCGGGAATTACAACGGCATCAAGGTTGAAAACCTGACGGCTGGCTAATGGAGGCGGTATAAAAATAGCTGCGTGTAATTGCTCGATATGATGCGAGTCTGTCTCAAAACCTTCAAGTATTGCCACCGGTTGCAAAACTCGGCGTCATAAGTTATAATAGAGGTATCAAAACCTATATTCAAAACTCGCGGTGTCAAAACCGGGAAAACGGGGGAATTTACATGACATTCGGCTACGCGAGAGTCTCGACCAAAACGCAGGCGCGCGACGGCAACAGTCTGGACGCGCAGCAGGCGGCGCTGACGGCGGCGGGCGCGGAAAAAATCTATACGGACACCTTCACCGGCACGAAGATCGAGCGTCCGGAGTTCGACAGGCTGCGCGCGCAGCTGCGGCGCGGCGATGTGCTCATCGTCACCAAGCTCGACCGCCTCGCGCGGTCGGTGTCGCAGGCGTCCGGCCTCATCACCGAGATGATCGACGAGGGCATCACCATCAACGTGCTGAACCTCGGCATCCTGTCCAACGACTCGGTGAACACGCTGCTGCGCAACGTGCTGCTGTCGTTCGCGCAGTTCGAGCGCGACATGATCGTCCAGCGCACGCAGGAGGGCAAGGCGGTCGCGCGCGCCACCGACCCGAATTTCCGTGAGGGCCGCCCGCCCAAATTCGACGCCGAGCAGCTCGACCACGCGATGACGCTGCTCGCGGACCATTCCTACGCGCAGGTCGTCAAGCTCACCGGCATCAGCAAGTCCACGCTCATCCGCGAGAGGAAGCGACGCCGTCTGGCGGAGGAGGAATGAGCGCGGCACAGCGGGCAGAGACGCCCTATATATAATAAGGTATAGCAGGCGGTTTTTCGGCCGTCCCGCTCTCCCCCCGCCGTAAAGAACCCGTTAAATTGCAGAAAGGCTGCCGAAGTCCGCTCCGGCGGCCTTTTTTGCGCGCTGCGGTGCAGAAAACGGCAAATTCCGCAAAAATAATGAAAAAGGACGGGAAGCGGCGCGGAAAAGGCGGCTTTACCCTGGTGGAGCTGGCCGTTACGCTGGTCGTTCTGAGCATTTTGTTCGCCATCGCTGTCCCGAACCTGCTCGGGTATATCCACCTGTCGCAGTTCCGCAGGAACGAGTCCTGCGCAAAGACCATGTATCTGTCCGCGGAATCTGCGCTGACGTACTGCCGCACCGGCGGCGAATGGGAGTCGTTTTGCAGACGGGTGAAGGACGAGGGCGTGCTCAACCGGTCGTTCGACGAGGCGGACGGGGAGCAGAAAAAGCTCAGCGGCCGCATCTACGGCATCCGTCTGGATGCGGACGAGTATGCCTCGGGCGAGCTGTCGGGCGACGGCAGTCTCGTCGACGAGCTGCTTTCGCAGGATACCTACGACAAAAGTCTGCTGAACGCCGCGATCTGCATCGAGATCGACGTGGAGAGCGGTCATGTCTACTCGGTCTTTTACGGCACGAGCTGCAAGGGACTGTACTACGGCTCGAACGCGCTCAGCCAGCCGGCGGAGCTGTCCGGCGAATGGCTGGACATGGACAGCCGCGCCAGCTACGATCTCCGACGCGCGGAGCGCCTTGGCTATTACTCGGTGCAGGACGCGGTGAACGTCGTCAATCTGGACGCGGCGAAGCTCAAGATCACCTCGATCAATCTGGTCAACGGCGAAACGCTCTCGCTGGGCTGGTCGAGCAGCGTCAGAGCGCAGAACAGGGCGAACGTATATTATGAGGTGAAGCTGTACAGCAGCGCGGACAAGGCGCTGCTGCTGACCATCCGTGTCCCGGGCAGCGCCCTCAAAACCGGCGCGCAGCCGCTCGAGGTCACGGCCGAGGACGGCACAAAGAAAAACTATACCTTCCCGATAGAGTACGACCAGACCACCGGACGCGCTTCTCTGGTGCTGGACGGCATGATGAACGCGCAGCTGTACAGCAGGCTCGACGAGCTTTCGGACGAGGACGAGGCGGCCTTCCGCCAGAGCAGCAGCACCAGCATCACGCGCTTCGGCGGCAAACTCGCCGCACCGGCGGAGGTCTACGCGACTGTGCAGGCCTTCCCCGACCCGAACGCGGCATACGACAGCGGCGAGATGTACCAGAAGAGCGACGTCATCGACTCGAACCGCGCCAATACGCTCTTCGGAGACGGCACGAGCGCCGACGGCACCGAATGCGAGGTCAAGGCCTTCCGCCATCTGTCCAACATCCGTTACATGAATAAGGCGGCTGAATTTTCCGTTGCCGCGCGTTCGCTCGACTGGACGAGCGACAGCGTAAGGGTCTACGGCACAGCCGCGCACGGCGCGCTCACGGTCTCCTCCGGCACGGACATCGGCTTTCCGAGCATCCCGGAGCTGAAAACCGGTCAGACGCTGAACGGCGCGGGCGGTCTGCTGAACCGCATCGCCGCCGTGTTCACCGGCGGGAACGCCGTCAGCAGCCTCCGGCTGGATGATACCTCGATCGACGCGAACGCGGAGTATCTCGGTCTGTTTCAGAAAAATTCCGGCACGATACGCGGTCTGCGCCTGCTCTCGCCGCAGGTGGACGTCTCCTCGGCTACGCTCAGGGGCGTCGGCGCGGTCTGCGGCTACAGCCGCGGCTCTCTCGAGAGCGACAGCGTGGACGGCGAGGACGCGAGGGTGCGTGCGGCGCTGACGGCGGCGGATGCCGAGGGCATCGGCGGCATCGCGGGCGTCATCGAAGGGAACGGAACGACAACCGGCCTGTCCGCCTCGGGCGCTGTGACCGGCACGCTGCCGGTCTCCGGCGAGGCGCGCGGCATCGGCGGCATCGCGGGCAGCCTTACGGTGTCCGGCACGGCCGTCAAAAACCTCACGAGCCGCGCTTCTGTCACGGGCAACCGCTCGGCCGGCGGCATCGCAGGCTATCTTGCGGGCAGCGGTCAGCCGACCCGTCAGGATCTGCGCGACTGCACGAACGAGGGTCTGGTCCTCAGCAGTGCGGACGCGGACAAGACCTCGCTCGCGGGACGCTACATCGGCGGCATCGTCGGCTACGCTTATCATGCCTCGCTCGGCGGCTGCACCAGCCGGGCAGGCCGTGCGGCGGACTACGAGTATACGCAGGCCGACCGGAGCAGGCTGCGCGGCAGGTATGTCGGCGGCATCGTCGGCTACAGCAACGGCAGCGTGCTGTACCGCTGCTCCACCGGGGCGGACGGCTATGTGCTCGGAAGCGAATACGTCGGCGGCATCGTCGGCGGCGCGAACGAGGGCGCGAACAGACTGCTGCGGCAGGACGGCACGGCCCACGTCACCGCGAACGCCGCCTGCGTCATCGGCAACTCCTATGTCGGCGGCATCATCGGCCGCAACAGCGGCGGCTCCGTCATCGAAAACTGCGTCAATACCGGCGTCGCCGCAGGCTATCAGACGTATATCGGCGGCATCTGCGGCGCGAACGAGAAAACCGCGGCCATCGTAAACTGCGCGAGCTACGTGTCCGACACCGACGGCGCGGTCTATCGGCGCGTCACCGGCTGGGGCGCGACCGGCAGCTATGCGGGCGGTCTGACCGGCTACAACGGCGGCAGCATCGTCTTTAACAAAAAAAGCGTTGTCTCCACGCGCAGCGTAGCGGGCATCGTGGTCGGCAGGGACTACGTCGGCGGTCTGGTCGGCTATAACGATGCAGACGGCACGATCGACGTCGATTATACCCTGATCGGCGGCAGCGTTTTCGCCTCCGGCGACTGCGCCGGGGGGCTTGCCGGTCTGAACGCCTCGACGGCGCTCCTCGGGCAGGCGCTGACCGTCAAACCGGCCAGCGTGCAGGGGCGGTACTATGTCGGCGGCGCGATCGGCGCGAACGTGGTCGATCCGGACACGGACATCACGGTCGGCTCACTCCGGGTCGACAACAGCCTCGGCTCGGTCACCGCAGAGGCGTTCTGCGGCGGTCTGATCGGCTATCAGCGCACCTACACGGAAAAAGACCGGGCGGACAGAGCGCTGTACGCTCTCCTGCCGGGCATCGCGGAGAACGGGGACAACGTGCCGGGCGCCGTGACGGCCTCCACCAATCCGCACACCGTCACCATCACGGCGGACGCCAACCGGGCGGACCGGCTGACGACTGCCTCCAATAACATGACCATCCGCGCGTATGCGTATGCGGGCGGCATCGTCGGCTACGCCGGCGGCATCGCGGGCGAAAACCTCGGCCGCATTCAGAACTGCGCGGTCGGCAGCGGCGGCGCGGCGGTAACGCTCACCACGCGCAGCCGGACGGCGGCAGGCGCGGTCTGTGCGGTCAACCACAAGGGCGGCACGGTCAGCGGCGCGGAAATCGGAGACCGGGTCACGATCTCCGGCAGCGCCTTCCTGCTCGGCGCGCTCGTCGGCGACAACAGCGGCACGGTCGCGGACGCCAAGGTCGTGCAGCAGCCGGAATACGACGTTTCCGCGAGTGCTTTACAGGTCGGCGGCGCGGTCGGCATCAACCGGCCGGGCGGCACAGTCCGCTCTGTCCGCGTCACCTCGGATTTCGAGGGCTTTTCCCGCTATCAGTACCTCGGCGGCGTGGTCGGTCAGAACTGCGCGCCCTCGTCCGACGGCATGGCGGCAGGCAAAGTGGAAAACTGCACCTATTCGGGCGCGATCACCGAGGGAAAGAGCGCCGCGGCGAACTGCTACGGCGGCATCGCCGGCGTCAACGGCGGTCTGCTGAGCGGAAACACGGTCTCCGCGCTGACGCTGACGGCGGACGGCGTGTACACCGCGACCGCCACCAGTTCGGCCTCCGACAAGGAGCGCCTGTCCACGCACATCGGCGGCATCGCGGGCAAGAATGATACGTCCGGCATCATCGAGCAGTGCTACATAGACAATACCAGAACCGGCTCGATCACGGTCAAAAACGGCATGGTCGGCGGCGTGACCGGCTATAACAAGGGCACGGTCGCCCTGTCCGGCGATAAGAGCACCGAGACCCTGATGGCGAATGTCCGCGAGGTGAGCGAGCTGCTCGCGAACGCGAAAGACCTGTCGGCGGACAGCAGCTGGGTCAAATGGAATAACGGCGCGGACATCGAGGAGCTGACCTATGTTTCGAGCGGAAAACCGGTCGCACAGGGACGCACCATGCAGATCATCGTCACGGGCAACGGCAGTCTCGGCGGCATCGCGGGCTGCAATGCGCCGTCCGGCGCGCTCGAGCGCTGCGTCAGCGGAAACTGGCTGCTCGTCAACCGTTCGGACAGCATCAGCGTCGGCACCGGCGGCATCATCGGCATGAACGAGAGCGAAAAAGACCTCTCCTTCCTGCTCAACCGGGCGTTCGTCGGCCGTCAGCTCCGAAGCGCCAACACCAACCGTTTCGCCGGCGGCATCATCGGCACCCAGACCAACCGCACGACGGCCGACTGGCTGATCGAGGGCTGCATCAACTACGGAACGGTCTACGGCTGCCTGTCGCACTACTCGGGCGGCATCATCGGCCAGTGGACGAACAACGGCGGCACGCTCGAGCGCTGCTACAACTACGGCAATCTCCAGACCACCTTCAAGGCGAACTGGGTAGGCGCGTCGGGCGGCATCGTGGCGCAGCTGTATCACGCCGCCTCCGGTCAGGACTTCAACATCCTCAGCTGCCAGAACCACGGCAGTCTGTACGGGCGGAACGGACAGAGCGTCAACGACTGCGCGAACGACAGCGGCGGCATCCTCGGCAATGTCACGGCCTACGCCGCCGACGCCGGAAAGGGTCAGGCGTTCACGATCAATGTCGCGGACTGCGTCAACGGCCCGGGCGTCGAGATCTATTCCGGCTCCATGGCCTCCGGCATCGTCGGCTTTTTCTCGGCGGACGGCGTGGCGAATATCACGAACAACCGCCAGGCACAACAGCTCATCACCAATGCGACCGAGAACATCACGCTGAACATCGACCGCTGCCGCAACTATGCGCAGACGCTCAGTGGCTACAACTTCACCGCCGGCATCTTCGGCGACCGCTATGCCTACGGCCGGACGCAACCCGCGACGGATACCTATATCCAGAACTGCTTTTCGGTCACGCCCGGCCAAAAGGACCGCGAGATCGTCTTTATGCACAGCGGCGGCTCGGATACGCTGAGCGCGGAAAAGACCGGAAACAACTATTACTTTGACGATGCCTGGGCCATCACCAACCAGTACGCTTCGGGCGGCATCGACTCCAACTACACAAACCGCAACGAATCCCGCCGCGCGTATTCGCGTATGCTCGGCTACGGCCTGTTCGATCATCGGCTGTTCGCCGCTGTGGCAGGGCCGACCCTCACTCCGGTCGACTCGTTCGCGACGACCTCGCACGGCATGTACTACAACATGACCCCGTCCAATACCTCGATCGACGGGCACGGCATCATGACCGAGACCTCCTCCGGGAAGATCGTCGGCCGCGTTATCTATGATATGCCGTACTCGTATGAGCCGTATGTGTTGGGTCACGGCGGCTCGAAGCTCCAGCAGGCGGTCAAGACCCGAAACGGCGGGGCGAGCGGCATGGACGCCTATGCCCGCACCGCCTACCGCGACTTCGAGCACGGCAGGACGGACGGCGGCGCGCTCGACGGCTCCTTCGACGTTTCGCTGCGCCAGAACAGCGAGGGCGGCTTCGAGGTCTCGATCACGGACGACGACCGTCCGCTGTACTACGAAGGACGGGTTTCGGTCGACGGCAAAGAGGTGCTGTCCGGTCTGCGCTTTATCCCGAAGTGCAAGGGGCAGGGTCTGTGGGACCCCGAGCTTAACGGCACGCAGGCTTACGGCGCGGGCACGACAGAAGGCACGTTCCAGCTGCCCGCCGGTCTGGAGAACGACACCGCAGGGCAGAGCATCACGCTTTCCGTCCGCGCGGTCAGCCTGTTCGAGGACACCGCGCCCTCCGCATGGAAGCAGGCGCAGACGGTCGACGTCTCGGTCCTGCCGACGCCGGACATCAGCATCCGTCTGACCGGGCACGAAAACGCATCCCGGTCGAACGGCTGGAAGGAGTCGGCGGTCTACCGGCTCTCGCTGAACAACCTTGCCGATTATACGCCGTTTGGCGGCTGGAAGGTCGTCTGCCGCCTCGGCTCGCAGACCGTGACGCTCGACAAGAGCCGCCCGGCGGCCGAGATCCGCGGCGGCGGCCTGCAGGAGCTGATCGTGACCGCGTCGGCGGATGTCACGAACAGCATTCAGCCGGCGTCTGTGACCCGGACCATCCCGATCGACACGCCGGCGTACCGGCCGGACGGCAGCATCAGCAGCCTGACCGCGTCGTATTCGGGCAGCACGGCGGCGGATTTCACCGTCACGGCGGCGCTGACCGTCCGGGAGACCACGATGGAGACCCCGCCGGTCTACCGCATCGAGCTGCTCGGCACGGTCGGCGGACAGGAATACGTTTTCGCGCATGAGGATGTGCTGACCTCGGCGGGCAGCACGGTCACGGCGAACTTCCGCGACCTGCCGGTGCAGTATTTCGCGGATACCGTCCAAAACCGCCGCGTGCGCGCGTGGTATGCGGCCTCCGGCCTCGGCCCGGTCATCACCTATGGCGAGACCCGGCAGAGCGGCGACGCCGCCGTTACCCTGCGCACGTACAGCGCCTCCGGCGAACAGCAGCCCGACCGCACGATCTACAGCCATGTCCTCGGCTCCCCGAAGGATTTCGCCGATTACATCGCATCTACCGCGCTGCAAATCACGCCGCTCGCCGCGCCGGTGCTGAACGCACCCGAGCTCAGCCGCAGCGCGTCCGGCAGCATCAGCTACCGGTTCTCGTGGAGGCAGCCCGGTCAGGGCGCCGCCGCAGCGCGCTACAGCGTCCGTCTCACGGGCATCACCGCCGACCGCGCAAGGGTCGGCATCCCGCTGGGCGAGGTCTACACGGACAGCGCCGCAAAGGAGTTCACCGTCAGCGCGGACGACTGGCAGTACGCCGCGGTCGAGCTGACCGTCACCCGTCTGGGGCAGGCCTACGGCGAGGTCGGTCTGAGCGCGTCTCAGACCTGTCTTGTTAAGCAGCGCCTCCCCCGCCCGGGTCAGCCGTCGGTATCCAACCCGGATACCAACGAGCTGGTATACGACATCAGCTGGCGCGCGTCCGGGAGCGAGACCGGCTGCGCGGGCTACCGGATCTATGTGCAGCCGAAGGGCGGACAGGCCGAGCCGCTTGGCGATCTCGTGCCCGCCGGCGGCGGCAGCTATTCGGTCAAGCGCAACCTCGAGCAGTACGCCGGAAAGACCGTCGACCTCTATCTCGTGGCGGCGGCGGACGATACCGGCTACGCGAACAGCCCGAACGGCATCGTCTATACGATGACCGTGCCCGAGCGCCTGTCCGCGCCGCGCGTCAAATGGGCGTACAGCTGGCTGGGAGATGCCTCGTCCGACCCGGTCGCGGCGTCCGATTTCCGAAACGGCGGCCTGACCGTCACCGTCACGCCGCAGGACGCGGCGAGCATGCCGCCGGGCGGCAGCACCTGCCTGCTCCGGGCGGTGATCTATGACGAAAACCACCGCGAGCTCGGCACGTATCCGGTCTCCGCGATGCGCGAGAGCGGCGGCAGCTATGTCTGCGCGCTGTCCGGTCTGGACACGAAATACGCGGGCCGCAGCATCCGCTTCGAGACCCGTATCTCCCAGTCGGCGGGACAGGTCAGCTCGGCATGGGTCGAGGGCGAGACCGTCACCCTCCCCCGCGTCCGTCTGGACACGCCGGCAGCGTCGCTCGCGAACGTGAACGAGACCGTGCGCGTCACCTACGGTCAGGCGAACCTGATGATCTATCAGGCGGACTGGACCGCCCTTCTGACCACGCTCTCGTGGCGCGAGGTGGAAAACGCCGACCGGTACACGATCACGCTGACCGATCAGGCGCATCAGTCCGCGCTCGTTTCCGTCGACATGAGCGGCGGACAGCCGAAGATCACGGTCGCCGGTCAAAATCCGGCGGCGGAGAGCGGCGGCTGGTACAATGTAAAGCCGGGAAGCACGGTCACGGGCCGCTACAGCCTGACCGGCGGCAGCATCCGCTATTACAGCTGTCAGCTGAATACCATGCTGCGGGCGGAGGACGGCGTAATCACGCTCAAGCTGCCCAACCTCTTCTCGATGACGACACACGACAATCAGACGCTGTCGCTCAGCGATGTGCAGATCCGTCAGGTATCTGTCACCGCAGACAGCACGAGCACGCGCTATGCAGCGTCCGACGCTGCCGAACGCGAATTTTCATGACACAAAGGAGGCGGCAGACATGAACCGGATACGGCAGGGCTGGGACGCGCTGCGGCGCGGACGGCGGAGCGGCGTTTCGCTCGTCATCGCGCTCTGCGCGGTCGCCGTCCTCATCGGACTGTCGCTCAGCATCGTCTATTCCTCGTCCATGCTGCTCTCGCGGGCGAACCGCAAGATCGGACGCGAGCGCTGCTATCAGCTCGCGCAGTCCTTCGCGCAGGTGCTCGACAGCGAGCTGACGGCGTACAACACCGAGCGCCGCGACCTCGGCGGCGCGGACGATAAATGGCCGCAGACCGCGGACGGCTCCAGGACGTTCTACCAGTACGCCAACAGCGTGCTGGAAAACCTCGACGCTTACGATGCGGACGACCCGGAGCACACCACCTACTATTACAGCGCCGGGGACGAGGACGACGATTACGGAAAAGTGACCGTCATGCTCCGAAAGCAGAATACGGACAGCGAGCAGAACCCGGCGGATCGGACCGGCCGTTTCCCCTATGCGGAAAAGGACCGGCAGACCGCCGAGATTGCGGCGCAGACCTTCATCCGCTATCAGCTTTCGGTCAGCGTCCGGGTGGAAAAGGGCGCGGACAGCTTCACCTACACGACCGAGTATTACCGCCGGGACGGCTTTCAGCCGATCTACACCTGGGAGGGCGAGGGCGGCAGCATCACGCCGGTGTACTGGGTCAGTCCGCATTTCAGCCGGAGCCACAGTATCGCGGACCTGCTCGAGCCGAAAACAGACGAGAACGGACAGACCGAGGATGTTTTCATCAGCTACCGCTATGACCCCGGCTACACCACCTACAAGAAATACGAGCCCGTCAACAAACCCGCCGGAGGTGCCGCCGAATGAAAAAACTGATACAGGTGCTGCGTGACCGCCGGGGAGAATCCATGGTCGAGATCCTGGTCTCGACGGTGGTGTTCATGCTGCTGCTCGGCGCGCTGAACGGCGCGGTCGGCTTCGCCTCGAACGCACAGCGCAAATCGGAGCAGCTCCGGGAGGACGCGGTCGTTCTCCAGAGAGAGGTGCGGGCGGGAACGCCCGCCGGCGACGACGATGCGGCCTATGATTTCCGGGCGGCGACCCCGGACGGCACGGAGACCGGCCTGAACGCCTTCCGCGTCCGGGTCAAAAAGCAGACCGTGACCGCCAGCACCCCGTCCGGCAAGACCGTCCCCTTCTGCCGGTTCGCGAAGGGAGAGTGACCGCATGAAACGCATTCGCTCTGTCCTGCGCGGCCGGGAGGGCATGACGCTGGTCGAGCTGGTCGTCAGCGCCGGACTGCTCTGTCTGGTCATCGCCGTGTTCAGCGCGTCCCTGCGCCCGGCGGCCGAGATCTCGCGCCGCACGCAGGAGCTGAACAGCGCCGAGCTGATCGCGGACGACCTGCTTGAGACCGTGCGCAGCCGGGTCGAGACCGCCACGGAGTACATCAAATGCTACGAAAACGGCGCGGACATCACGGACCAGACCGGCAGCAGCCGCGGCTCTGCGGTCGAGTTCGGCACATCGAACGCCGTCGAGCTGCTCACGGCGGACGGCTGCGCGGAGACCGCGATCATGGTCGGCTCCCGCGCCGCAGGCACCGAGGCGGCGGTCGAAAAGGGGTATCTCCTCGAACGCTATTACGACAACAGCACCGGCGTTTTCTACAGCAAAAACGCGGACGGCAAGCCGTGCGCGCGCGCGCTCGCGCAGACCTATGCAAAGGGCTTTTACATGGGTCTCCGCGCCGGTCTGTACTTCGAGCTCGACGAGTCCGGCCGCACCGTCACCGCCACCGTGACCATCTTCCGCGACGCGGATATGACCGACGCGGTCTTTTCGGACTCGCTCCTCATCGACCTGCGGTACGACATCCCGGTCAAAACCGGCGTCACGGCGCAGCAGCGTCCGGCGGCATAAAAAAGAAGTGTAATCCCGCGGAGCACCGCCGCGGTTTACAGAGATAGAAAAACAAAAACGAAATTTGGAGGAACAAGATCATGATGGAAAAAATGATCGCGCTGCAGCAGAAGCGCCGCAGCAAGAAGGGCGGCTTTACGCTGGTAGAGCTGATCGTAGTCCTGGTCATCCTGGCGATCCTGGCAGCTCTGCTGATCCCGGCGCTGACTGGATATATTAACCGTGCAAAGGAAAAGAACGTTATCGCGGAGACCCGTCAGGTTGTAATGGCTGCTCAGACAATTACAGATGAGGTATATGGCGAAAAGAGCAAAGTTGCTTCTACTGATCTGAAGCTGAGTGCTGTAAAGGATCTGTCTGAAGTAACGATTACCAAGGACAAGGATACGATCAACGTAGTCGATGGCAAGGTCGTGTATGTTAAGCACGAGAGCAAGAATGGCAAGACCGGTTATTACACGGTTGCAGGCGGCTGTACTGCTACTCCTCAGAATGCGGTAAGCGGTACTGCATTTACTGACGACCTGAAATAATCGTACCACCCCCTGCCGCTGCATCGGCGGAGCGCTGTAACGGTGCATCCGCTTCGCCTGCGGCATGGCAGGTCACGGCTTCTTAAACGTTTAAGCGGCTGTGACCTGTCATGCGGTTCGCTGCATGGCACATTTCTGTAAAAAAACCGATCCATACCGACCCCAGCGAGGAGGAAAAACAATGCTTTACATCGCCTGCGCGGTATTATGGCTGCTGCGCTTCGCGCTCGGCGCGAGCATATTCAGCTTTCTCGGCGTCGTGATCTGGCGTCTGCCGCGCGGAGAGAGCGTGGTCAAGGGACGCAGTCACTGCCCCGCGTGCGGGCGCACGCTGTCGGCCGCCGAGCTCATCCCGTGTCTGAGCTTTCTCGTGCAGGGCGGGCGCTGCCGCGGCTGCGGCGCGCGCATCCCCGCGAGGGATTTCTGGCTCGAGGTGCTCGGCGGCGGCGGCGTTTGCGCCTGCTGCGCCGCCTTCGGCGGCGAGACCGCGCGGGCGGCGCTGACGTTTGCCGTGCTCGGCATTCTGACGGTCGTGGCGTTCATGGACATCGACACGCTCGAGATCTATGACCGCTTCCCGGCGCTGCTGCTGGTCTGCGGCGCGGCGGCGCAGTTCGTTTTCCCCGGTCCGGGGATAAAATCCCGGCTGCTCGGCTGCGTGATCGTCAGCCTGCCCATGCTGCTCCTCGCGCTCGTTGTCCCGGGCGGCTTCGGCGGCGGCGACATCAAGCTGATGTTCGGCGCGGGCTTTTTCCTCGGCGCGAGACTGACGGTCGTCGCCGCCTTTCTCGGCATCCTGCTCGGGGGCGGCTTCGGCGCGCTGCTGCTCGCCGCGAAAAAGGCGGATCGAAAGACCCGGTTCGCCTTCGGGCCGTTCCTGTGCATCGGCATCGCCGCCGCGCAGCAGGCTACCAAGAAGGCGGCCGCCACGGCCAACGGCTTCACCGGTTTGTTCGGCTACGCCTCGACGATCGTGTCGGGTGCCGGACTGGGCTATCTGGCGCAGCACTACGGCTGGAACCACGCCTACATCGCCATGATCGCCATGGCACTCGTCGGCATGGCGGTCTTCCTGCTGATGTGGGGCGCCGGACGCGACGGGTACGAGACGGACGCCGAATAACATCATCGGTCTGCGACGGTCGTTTTCTCGTTTCGGCGTAGTCCGGGCGGATTCGGGACTTGTGCTCGGCCTGACGAAAACGTTTTGCATAGGACACAGGGGCGGGTGTATTCTTGGAATGCACCCGCCCCTGTCGGTTTTCGGAGCACGCCCGATCTTCGCGGAACCGCTTCGGCTTCTCTCTCCGACCGATTCCGGACGTCTCGGCCCGACCTCTCGCCGACGGTGAACACGGACTGTCCGCCAAGAGCCCCGCAAGGTGTTTTTGCGGATTGGAGTTTGGGTCTCCGATCGCGCTTGAAAAATAATCGGCATAAAATTTTGAAAAATGCCTGATTTTTTCATATATTTGCGCAAACGATTGTGCAAGCTCTCCGGCTTCGGTATCCTAATCTTCGATACGAAATCGGCCCCGCTCGGAAGGGCGGCCGGGCGGTGAAGGCTGCAAGAAGGCGCTTTCGGTCGGTGCGATGCGGAAGGGCGGGCGGTCGCGGAGGATTTTTATCCGGCTGTCTTGCATCGCGTTTTGTGCGGAACGGCGGTGCGGACGCCGTACGGGAAACCTGAACTGATCTAACCTGAATGTATATGAAGCGAATTTCTATGATTCTGTTTGCCGCGGCGCTGTTGCTGCCGTGGTGCGCCGGCGCCGCAGCGCCGGAGAAGGGGGCTGTCCCCGTCATTTTCGAGACCGACATGGGCAACGACATCGACGATGCGCTGGCGCTCGACCTGCTCTATAAGGGCATGGACGCCGGCCATATCCGTCTGATCGGCGTGAGTCTCAACAAACGCAGTTCGACCTCGTTCGAGTTCATCGACCTGATGAATACATGGTACGGCTATCCCGATATTCCGATCGCCTACACGCCCCGGGCGGTGGACAACAAGGATCGGGACTATACGACGCCCGTCTGCGAATTGAAGGCCTCCGACGGCAAACCGCTCTTCAAGCGCAGCCGCAAGCCCGGCAGCTGGGAGGATCCGGTGGCGATGTACCGCCGGCTGCTGGCGGCCGAGCCCGACAATTCGGTCGTGGTCGTCTCGGTGGGCTTTTCGGGCAATCTCGCGGCGCTGCTCGCCAGCGGTGGCGACGACGTGTCGCCGCTCACGGGCCGCGAACTGGTGGCGCGCAAGGTGAAGTATTTTTCGGTCATGGCGGGCAGCTTCGGGGTGAAGAAGCGCGCCGAGTACAACGTCATCAACGACATTCCGGCCGCGCGCAAGTTCTTCGCAGAGTGCCCCTCGCCGATCGTGCTGACGCCCTTCGAGATCGGCAAGCAGGTGGTCTATCCCGGCCGCAGCATCGCCGAAGATTTCGGTTGGGCGGAGCATCATCCGATGGTCGAAGCCTACAAGGCCTATCACGAGATGCCCTACGACCGTCCTACGTGGGATGTGATCGCAACCTACTACGTCCTGCCGCACGAGCCGTCGTCGCTCACGCTCAGCATCCCCGGCCGCATTACGGTCGACGAGCAGGGCTTCATCTTCTTCACGCCCGACAAGGCGGGACAGCACCGCTACATCACCGCTTCCGACCGGCAGGCGGGCATGATTCTCGGTTATTTCCTGCGTGCGCTGCCCGAACGGCCGCTGCGTTACATGCGATAGTCTGAGCAAAGAGGCGCAGATGCACTTCGTCTGCACCTCTTTTTAACCTTAAAACTTCTTAAAATGGAACAATTAACCTCATTGAAACCGATGAGGCAGAGGGGGGGGGGTTCTACGACTCCTGTCCCTGGCTCTGTTGCTCGCCGTAGTTTCCGGGGAAGCCGCAAAGGCTCAGTCCCGGATGGTCGAAGGCACCGTTGTCGGTCGTGAAGGCAGTCAGGCCGCCGTGCCGTTGGTCGGCGTGGCGGTGGTGGTGAAGGGG
>OLSF01001788.1_pt1 | contig 18349 bp, 18 predicted proteins | sample 1672301 | NCBI WGS metagenome assembly OLSF01 (sample SAMEA3136669, study PRJEB25190) | human gut metagenome | biome: human gut; feature: human-associated habitat; material: faeces | place: Austria | collected 2013
ATAATTGGAAAGAAAAAGGAAAAAAGCTTGAAAAGTATTGATTTTACGCGGATTTATGCAAGAAAAAAGTGACCACTTTTTGTGACCACTAATGTTAGATTTCGATGATTATCAGACTGTTTATTCACTTTTTGATAGAAAACGACTGCATATGATGCTTAAAAAACGACATTATTAGCATGCTTCATGTCTTTGGCACGCCTTGACAAAGGAAAATATCAATGGTATTCTTACATATGGCTGTAAAATATATCTTTTTTGGTCTGTGACTAATGAAGATAATAAGCGACATATAAACATAATGCTTCTTTTTCAATTTCATACACACTGTACAAAATTGATATTAGAAAAGCGCCCTAAAAGGCGCTCTCCGAAGTTTTATTTGATTTTTAAGCCATATTGTATGTCTTCATTTATTTCCATTTCATATAATGGAATTTTTTTATTTTTTGCTATAGTTTTTAATATATCTTTATTTTCATTTGTACACTGTGTACCTGCAATAATTGCCTTTGGTTTCATTTCTACATATGTAATCGGACTCTCATTGCTAATATCAATGATTCGTGGTATTAATCTCCATTCTTTTTCATATTCCCAGCTTTCACTTTTGGTAATTGCCATATCTCTTAATATTCTATTTGGTATTTCCGGTATTGCTGACACATCCATATTTGATGGCAAACAATATTTTAATAAAAAGTCATGAATGCTTTTTGTCATGTCTACCTGTTTATTCGTGTACTGAACTTTTGATAATTTTATTTTTTTCTCAATTTTTTCATTATATTTATTGAACACAACACTATTCTCTATATCTGTTTTTTCATATACTATCAAAAAACCTTTATGATCTTCTGCATAATGAGACCACATTAATTCCGAATCATATTTTTCCGAAAAACAAATAATCTTCATATAATTTCGATAATTATCCCTTACTTTATCGACTGTACCATTAACCATATTCAAAAAAGCATTTTGCAGTTCTATTTTTTTATCAGAATACCAAAGCATTCTTCCCGCATGGGCCATCAAAGCATCGTCATCCTGCAAACGGTTTAAGTAGTCCTCCATATGTTCCCAGTTTTCTCTGATTACAAATTCTAATACTTCTTTGTCTACATACATTCTGTTATCATAAGGATCATTAAAGTTAGCTGGTGTAGAAAAATATAACTTATTTTGTCTTAATGCCTCTATGTTTCTTTCATTATCATCAAATTTCCTATATCTGAACAAACAATTTTCGAAACACTTCTCCATAATTATTCCCCTTTCTCTTGGATCTTTTTTTCATCATAATTCCACATGCATTTTAATGCAATATTTTTTAATCGACAATTTTCGATAACTGCAAAATATCTCGTATTTCTACTGGTTGCTATAAAAACGCAATACACTTTAGGATGGCGGATTGTCAGGAAAAATATTTCGACATTTCCCTCCCCAAATGCTATACTATACCCGCAGGCCGCGCGTTTTGGCTTTTGGCCTGCTAAATTTCAGAAAAGGATTTTTTTCTATGGAGAGAATTATTACCTATACGATCTCAACCGGGGATTCCGGGGAAAATGTTCTTGGATTTCTTCGGAAGAAGGGTTTTTCCAAACATATATTGACTACTATGAAGCGGGCGGAGCAGGCGATCCTGCTGAACGGGCAGCCGGCTTTTGGCAGAACGGTCCTGAGGGAGGGGGATGTTCTTCGGATCCTTGTTCCGGAAGAGACCGGGGACGGAACGGAGCCTTCCATTATTCCGGTGCCGCTGCCTTTGGATATCCTGTATGAGGATGAGGATATCCTTGTGCTGAACAAGCCTGCTGATATGCCTGTGCATCCGTCTGCGGGGAACTACGAGAATACGCTTGCCAACGGTGTTGCCTGGTATTATAAGCAGCAGGGAAAAACTTTTGTCTACCGCTGCATCAACCGGCTGGACAGGGATACCACCGGGGTGCTGGTGCTGGCCAAGAACCCTCTGAGCGGGGCTCTTCTCTCTGCCCAGATGAAGCAGCGCCAGATCCGACGTACGTATCTTGCACTTACTGACGGGATCCCGCCGGAAAGGGGGACGATCTCCGCTCCTGTTGCGAGAATGGATGCTTCTGTGATCACAAGGGAGGTTAATTTTGAGCGTGGGGAAGCTGCCGTGACTCATTATGAGCGTCTTGCAGTCAGCAATGGATATGCTCTTGTGGAGCTACATCTGGATACGGGGCGGACTCATCAGATCCGGGTGCATATGAAGTATATCGGCTGTCCGCTGCCGGGGGATTTTCTGTATCATCCGGTTTTTGACCGGATCGGACGCCAGGCCCTGCATTCCTTCCAGCTGGAATTTGCTCACCCCATCACCGGGGAGCCTATGTGTTTCCTGGCACCTGTGCCTGAGGATTTCCGCAGAGCATTTTTACAGTAAAAAAATCAGCTGTCCGGTAGGTATTTCCTGCACCGGCAGCTGATTTTTTTGTTTTTATTTATTTTTTTTGTAGATCACAAGGAGTCCCTTGAGCAGAAGGTCCTCATCCAGAATGATTTCTTTCTTACAGTGAGAAATGATCTTTTTTGCAAGACCGCCTGTTGCGATCACGGTTGTTTTCTCACCAAGCTCTTCTTCCACCCGGTCTATGATCCCGTCGATGGCTGCTGCGTTGCTGTAGAGCACGCCGCTTTTCATGCATTCGATGGTATTGCGCCCGATCACATGCTTCGGGGCATCGATGCTGATCCCGCTGAGCTGGGATGCTCTGGCTGTCAGTGCATCCAGGGATATTCCGATGCCAGGAAGGATCATTCCGCCAATGTATTGCTTTCTGCTGTTGACAACCGAAACTGTAGTAGCGGTTCCCATATCGATCACAATAAACGGAACCGGATATTCATTTAATCCTGCCACAGCGTCTGCCACAAGATCCGCGCCCAGCTGTCCGGGGTTATCCATCATGATGTTCAGACCTGTTTTTACTCCGGGTCCCAGGACCATGACTTCTTTTTTGAGGATCTTTTCTGCTGCCAGCTTGGCAATGTTGGTGATCTGCGGGACTACAGATGAAATGATACAGCCTTCTATGTCTGCCTTTTTGATGTGGTAGATTTCCAGTAAGGTTTTCAGGTCTACGGCATATTCCAGTTCTGTTTTTGTTCTTACGGTAGCAAGTCTCTCGATGAAGTATGTTTTCTGATCATCGATGCAGCCCACGACTATGTTGGTATTTCCAATATCAATTGCTAATATCATAATTTTATTTTCCCTGTCTTTATGCTTTTGTCTTCTCACGGCTGATCTGTGCGGATGGGATCAGATGTGCCTTGGAAAGTGCAGCTCCCACTGCTCCTGTGATCACTGTGGAGGAAATCATTTCGCATACTGCGTTGATCCCTACCATGAGACAACAGCCGATGATGATGTTATGACCGCCCATCAGATTTTTTACATAATCGGTATTTCCGAACAGTCCTACAAGCGCTGACATGAAGAACAGGGTATTCAGGAATGCGGAAAAGAATCCGGTTACTGCACATGCCACATAGGTATTGCTGACCTTTCGCATGCCTTTAAAAATATATCCGAGACAGATACCGTCCAGAAGACGTGGGATGAATCGCTGGATAAAGGCAAATACCGGATTGATACCGAAAAGCACAACTCCCATTGCACTGGAGCCGCCTACTCCTATGCACTGGAGAAAGCTGGTCAGGCCGAAGATCGCACCTGCCACGGCTCCTCCTACGGGTCCGAGGACGACTGCACTGATGGCTACCGGGATCACGTTAAAGGAAATGGCCAGTGGCCCGATGTTCAGATATCCCAGTGGTGTGTAGGCCATCAGCAGAAGGATCGCTGCCATCAGGCCCAGTAATGTAAGCTGTGCTGTTGTAAATTTGTTGTTTTTCATTTTTTCTCCTCCTTGTTACCGTTCCGCTCTGTGAATATTTCCGGAAATACAGCATTTCCCGGCGTTTTCTGCGGATACAATACGGTGATGGAAAGCGGTGATCTTTTTGTTCCGCTTTTCGTTGTTAAAACCGGCTCTCTGACCGGCTCTGTAGCTATGCTTCTGCCTTTGTGGTAAGCAGAAGGATCTTATCCAGGATCTTTAACGCTGCATCCTCCTTGCTCATAAGCGGGAGTGACACTTCTTCATCCTGTGTGATCAGAGTCAGGACATTGGTATCTCCCTGGAATCCGGCACCTTCTACCTTCAGGTTGTTGGCTGCCACCATATCCAGGTTTTTCTTCTCAAGCTTGGCTCTGGAATTACGGATCATGTCTCTGGTCTCCATGGAAAATCCGCAGAGGAACTGGCCCTGCTTTTTGTGCTGGCCCAGATATTTCAGAATGTCATCTGTCCTCTCCAGCTCTATAAAAGCCTGATCGTCTTTTTTCTTGACTTTGTCTTCGCTGACCTGCTTCGGACGGTAGTCTGCCACTGCGGCAGCCTTGATGATGATGTCCTGTTCATCACTTAAGCCGGTGACTGCTTCAAACATATCTCTGGCGGATGTCACAGGTACGACCTTCACAAAAAGGGGCGGCTCAATAGCAGTAGGCCCGCTTACCAGCGTAACCTCCGCTCCTCTGAGCATGGCCATTTTTGCAATGGCGTATCCCATCTTTCCGGATGAATGGTTGGTGAGACAGCGGACCGGGTCGATGGCCTCCTGGGTAGGTCCGGCCGTTACCAAGAGCTTTTTGCCGGCAAGGTCTTTTTGGAAGGCGGCTTCCTTCAGGATATATTCCAGAAGAGTTTCCGGCTCCGGCATTTTTCCGGCTCCGGTGTCTCCGCATGCCAGGTAGCCGCTGGCTGGTGTGATCACCTCATATCCGTAGTTTTTCAGCTTCCGGATATTGTCCTGTACCACGGGATTCTCATACATAGCGGTATTCATGGCCGGTGCAAGAATTTTCTGACACCTGCAGGCCATTACCGTAGTGGTGAGCATATCGTCCGCAAGGCCATTGGCCAACTTTCCGATCACGTTTGCACTGGCTGGTGCGATCATCACAACATCTGCCTTCTTGGCAATGGATACGTGCTCTACCTGGAACTGAAAGTTCCGGTCAAAGGTATCTACCAGGCATTTATTCCCGGTCAGTGTTTCAAATGTGATCGGATTGATAAAGTTCGTTGCATTCTCTGTCATCAGTACATGAACATCTGCATGAAGCTTATGTAATGCACTTGCCAGATATGCGATCTTGTACGCAGCAATACTTCCTGTGATGCCAAGAAGCACTGTTTTCCCTTTCAGCATCCTTCTCCCTCCTGTCAGTCAACCATACGGATACTCTCGATCACCGGCTGCTGATCCTTTGCAATGGTTCCGTTGCCGTCTGTCGGCTTGGCATCCTTGCAGATCTGATCTACAATGTCCATCCCGGAGGTCACGTGTCCGAATGCAGCATAGTCGCCATCCAGATGTGTGGAATCGGACTGTACGATAAAGAACTGGGAGCTTGCGCTGTCCGGATCTGTGCTGCGGGCCATGGAAATGGTTCCTCTTACATGAGAAATATCGTTCTTCACTCCATTGCTGGAAAATTCGCCCTTGATGGTGTCCTCTGCTCCGCCGGTTCCGTCTCCGTTTGGATCTCCGCCCTGGATCATAAATCCGTCAATGATCCGGTGGAAGGTCAGACCGTCATAAAAATTGTCCTGTACCAGCTTTACAAAATTTGTGACTGTGATGGGTGCAGTGTCTGCATCCAGCTCTACATCGATCTCACCATAGTCCTTTACGGTGATGGCAGCATGATGGGTTCCTGTCAGCTGCTGGCTGGTATCGATCACAGTTGTTCCTGCCATTTGTGCATCCTCGGAACCATCGGAAAATTCTCCGTCTGCGCTGTCTGTATCCTCTGTACTGTCTGCGGAACTGTCTGCAGAAGCTTCGGTTTCATGTGAAGTGTCCCCTGCATTACCGGAAGCCTCCTGATCATCGGCGCTTTCTTCATGGTCTGAAAAGCCTGCCGCCTCAGCCTCCTCCTCGGATACTGCATTGGCTGCTGTCTCTTCATCTACGCCTGTCTGTCCTTCTGAGGTTTCTTTCTCCAGAGATTCTTCCTTCTGGTCTGCTTTGTCAGAAGTACTGTCTGTGCTTCCGCATCCGGAAAGCATTCCTGCGGTAAGAGCTGTCGCAAATAATACGGCTAAAACCTTACGTTTCATATTTATAAGTCCTCCTTATCAGATCCCGAAAACGCCTGTTCCGGCATTTTCAGGTGAGCTTTTCACTCTCCCCCCTGTAAGCTTTTCTCAGTTTAACATCATCTTTTCATAAAGTCAACTTTGCACGGAACCAGGTGCAGGATTCCCTTTGTTTTGCCTTGTATCTCTTCCGGTTCTCTGCTAAAATCATGTATGGAGCTTATTATGGGCTCCGTACATATAAGTAGAAAGTGAGGAATCAACATGGAAAAGATCACAAGTTTTACCATTGACCATATCAAGCTTCAACCTGGCGTATACGTTTCACGTAAGGATCCGGTTGGAGATCAGGTGATCACTACCTTCGATATCCGTATGACTTCTCCCAATGAGGAGCCTGTTATGAACACAGCCGAGCTTCACGCCATGGAGCATCTGGCAGCTACCTTCCTGCGGAACCATAAGGAGTTTGGCCCGAAGGTCATTTACTGGGGTCCTATGGGCTGCCGTACCGGAAATTATCTTCTTCTTAACGGGGATTATGAATCCAGAGATATCGTTCCGCTGATGATCGAGATGTTTGAATTTATCCGAGATTTTGAGGGTGAGATCCCGGGAGCTTCTCCCAAGGACTGCGGAAATTATCTGGATATGAACCTTGGCATGGCAAAATATCTGGCAAAGAAATTCCTGAACGAAGTTCTCTACGATATCAAGCCGGACCGTCTTGTTTATCCGGAATGATCTGCGGGTACGATCCGCTGGCATGATCCTTGTGTTCTGAACGGACTATATGCCGAAACAAAAAAACAGGCTGCCTGTATCGATGTATTTCATCGGATACAGCTGCCTGTTTTTTATTATATCAAGGAGATATCTGCAATTGAAGCAGGATCAGGATTTCCCTGATCTGGTCAAAACCTGTAGTCTGTGCTCTACTGTGCTGCTTCTGTGGTAGTATCTTCTGCGGTAGTATCTGCTGCCACTGCTCCTACCGGCGGGGTTGTGCTGACGTAATCGCCGGATGCGTAGCAGGTCTGGCCATTATAATCCACACGGATCCATCCATTGTCACAGACACCGGTACACTTCAGGGATTCTCCGGAAAGGACACCTGCCACAAACTCTGCCTCTGCATTGGCGTCAGAACGTAAATTCACACCCTCCACTGCATAGTAGGTGGCATCCTGAGCCTGTACGTTGATGCCGCTTGGGGTCTGCTCCGTAGCTGCTGTCTGTGCTGCGGAATCTGTTGCCGCTGCTGCTCCGTCTGCCGTGGAATCCGCTGCCGCTGCTGCTCCGTCTGCTGTGGAATCTGCTGCCGCTGCTTCTGGTGTAGGTGTTGCAGTTGCCTTCGGCTTCTCTGTGGGCTCCGGCGTCGGTGTGGAATCTACTACTGTTACCACTGCATCGGTTCCTTCCTCATATCCACAGCCCTGTGCAAGGAAAGCCGCGCCTATTATCAAAGCCATAATACATTTTTTCTTCATTTTATTTGATTCCTCCTTATACGCCGGTAAAAAATTCTCTGCGTCCAATATACACGATTCTGCAATATTATGCAAGTCCTGGCCGGTTCTTTCACATATTTACCGGCTCAAAAAGCACCCGGACAGTTCCGCCGCAGATCATTCCCAGATCTCCTGCCCCCTGCCCCAGCTCGTAAACCTTTGTTTCCGTATTTCGGATATTTACTGCGTATTTTCCGGCTTCAAACTCCACTTTTCCACCGCCGATGCTTCCTGCCGTGCTTCCGTCCCGGAATACGAACATCTTGCTCCCGGTTCCTCTTGGTGAGGAGCCCTTCTTCTCGATGATCGTGACCATGGTTCCTGGTGTCCTGCGGCATACTGCTGCCTCCACCTCCTCATCACAGTAGGTGCGGAAATGCCGGTTCTTTTCCTGCACGACCTCTGCCATGATGCTCACGGCGATCTCAGCCGGCATCTGTCCTCCGATGGGAAGTCCGATGGGGGCATGGATCTGATCCAACTGTTCCTCCGTAAAGCCCTCTTTCAGGAGCTTTTCCCTGGTGATCCGCACCTTTGTCTTGCTTCCGATCATTCCGAAATATGCAAAAGGTCTCTTAAGGATCGCTCTTGCACAGGCGGAATCTCCCAGATGGCCTCGTGTCACCACTACATAGTAGGCATTTTCATAGGGAGGGATCCTGTCGGACAGGGTATCAAACTCTCCAAAGATCCTCTCATCTGCCATGGGAAATCTTTCCTCCGTCACAAATTCCTCCCGGTCATCCATGACTGTTACATGAAAGCCCAGCATCCTGCCGATCTCTGCTACCGGAAGAGAAACATGGCCGCCACCCAGTATGATCAGCCTGGGATTCTTCTCGTAGGTTTCCACAAATATCTCCCGGTCTCCGTTTTTCACAACGCCGGTTTCCACGGCTGCTTCCACGGAAGCCTTCAGGAATTCTTCTGCTTCTTTATTTCTTTCTGCTCTCTTCGGATAAAAAAAGCTGCTTTCTTCCAAAAGATATTTCAGCCCGGCATCCTTTCCGTTCAGAAGGATCCCTGTTTTTACACGCCCTCTTTTTTCTACCACATCATATATTGTCTGATACATTCTTTGTGTCCTTTCTGTCCGTCTTTCGCTGTTTATTCCGCGGCAAGCTCCTTTACCGCCCCGGCAGCAGTGTCCACCTCTTCTTCCGTATTAAAATAAGAAAAGCTGAAGCGGACGGCTCCTGTTTTTTCGGTTCCCAGCGCTTTGTGCATCAGCGGTGCACAGTGGCCGCCGGCTCTTACACTGATCCCGTACTCTTCATCAAGGACCATGGCCACCTCTGCCGAATCCATCTCTGCAATATTCAGAGTCACCACAGGGGAGCGTTCTTCCCTGGAAAAATCCCCGTACAGGGTGACTCCCGGAATTTCCTTTACCTGGTCATAAAAACGCCACATCAGCTGCTGCTCTCTTTTTCGGATCTGTTCTGTTCCAATTTCGGTAATCCAGCTGATGGCTGCGCCAAGACCTGCGATCCCGTGGCTGTTCAGGGTGCCTGCCTCCAGTGTCTCCGGCATATCCTGCGGATGCTCTCTCTGAAAGGTGAGGACGCCGCTTCCGCCTACCTTCAGAGGTTCCACAGATACCCCCGGCCGAACACAGATGGCTCCTGTGCCCTGGGGTCCCATAAGGCCCTTATGTCCGGAAAAGCAAAGAATATCTATATGATCTTTTTTCATGGAAATCGGAAATACTCCTGCTGTCTGGGCAGCATCCACAATAAAAAGCTTCTGGTGCTTCTGTGCGATCGCACCGATGGCGTGGATATCATTGAGATTTCCTGTCAGATTGGAGGCGTGGGTACAGACGATCACCTTCGTCTCCGGACGGATGGCTGCTTCAAGCTCCGTAAGGGAGATCCGTCCCTTGCGGTCTGCCGGCAGGATCGTAAGCTTCATGCCTTTTTTTTCCAGGCGGTACAGCGGACGGAGCACACTGTTGTGATCCATCTCCGTACAGATCGCATGAATAGTTCCCTCCTCTGGATGAAGTGTTCCCTGCAGGGCGATATTGAGCGCTTCCGTGTCATTGGATGTAAAGGCCACACATTCCGGTCCCCATACGTCAAACATCTCTGCGATCTGGCATCTTGTATTAAAAATAAGCCTTGAGGCTGCCATTGCTTCGCCGCTGCTGCCCCTTCCGCTGTTTCCTGCATGCTGCATGGCTTCCACCACAGCACGCAGCACACAGTCCGGCTTATGAAAGCTTGTAGCCGCATTATCCAGATAAATCATTTCATCCTCCTTGTGATTTTTATCAAATACCTTTATAATAAACTCTGGCTTTATTTTATACTATCCGAGGAGGTTTTCCAATGAAAAAAACATCTTTTTTCAACAGTCTGCCATTTAAGCTGCTGGTCGCTGTGATCCTGGGAATCATAGCCGGGCTTATCCTGAACCGATACAGCACCAACGGAATCTCCATGGCAGTTCTTAATATCACAGTTACTATCAAGTACATTCTGGGCCAGCTCATTACCTTCTGCGTGCCGCTGATCGTGCTGGGATTTATCGCTCCGTCCATTACCAGGCTTGGCAAAAATGCTTCGCTGATGCTGGGTGTTGCGGTTGTCCTCGCTTACGGCTCCTCTGTTGGCGCAGCGCTTTTTTCCACAGCCTCTGGCTTTCTCATCATTCCACATCTGTCCATCCATTCCTATGCTGCAGGACTGAAGCGGCTGCCGGAGGTGATCTTTGAGCTGGAGATCCCGCAGATCATGTCCGTTATGAGTGCTCTTGTTTTTGCAATGATGCTGGGACTTGCCGCCACCTGGACAAAGGCAAAGCTGATCACTGGGCTCCTGGATGAATTTCAGAAAATCGTTCTTTCTCTGGTGGCTCGGATCATCATCCCCATTCTTCCGTTATTTATCGGCACTACCTTCTGCGGCCTTGCCTACGAGGGAACCATCACCAGACAGCTGCCTGTTTTTCTGAAGATCATCGTACTGGTGCTTGCCGGGCATTTTATCTGGATGGCTCTTCTTTACATCCTTGCAGGAATCTATTCCGGAGAAAATCCTCTGGAGGTTGTCCGCCATTATGGTCCTGCCTATCTGACTGCAGTAGGGACCATGTCCTCTGCAGCCACCCTGGCCGTTGCACTGCAGTGTGCCTCCAAGGCAAAACCACTTCGTAAGGATCTGGTCAGCTTCGGGATTCCTCTTTTTGCAAACATCCATCTCTGTGGCTCCGTTCTGACAGAGGTTTTCTTCTGTATGGCGATTTCGAAGATCCTGTACGGTTCCGTTCCCACACCGGGTACCATGGTTCTGTTCTGCCTTCTTCTAGGTATCTTTGCCATCGGAGCTCCCGGTGTTCCCGGAGGAACCGTCATGGCATCCCTTGGCATCATCACCGGAATACTGAAATTCGACAGCTCCGGCACTGCACTGATGCTTACCATCTTTGCACTGCAGGACAGCTTCGGAACTGCATGCAACGTGACCGGCGACGGTGCACTGACACTGATGCTTACAGGCTATGCAAAGCGCCATCATATTGAGGAGCAGCAGCTTGATGTGGAATTGTAAGTTCGGAGCTAAGTCAGGCGGATATTTGCGATCCGATCCGCTTCGCTGCTTGCTCATAACCGGATATCAAGCGAATATCAACCAAATATCAAAAATGCCGCAGGCTTCAAAATGGCTCTGCGGCATTTCTGTGTATTTCTATTTGTTTCTGTAAGTTTCTATTGTTTCTATATGCTTTTGTTGTTTCTATATGTTTTTCTGTTTACGGGCGGATCACTTTTCCTGCTTTTGTGAGCTTTTCCGCTATGGTATACATATTTGTTACGGTTCCCACTGCCGGTTCCTTCAGTCCGTAGAAGTTCACGCAGGTTCCGCAGGTCAGAATCTCGGTTCCCTGCTCCTGTAAGGTCTTAAGGTCTTCGATACATGGTGAATCCTGTGCGGTAAGTCTGGCTCCACCATTATAAAACAGCATAACTGACGGCGGTGTCTCCAGCTGTGTCAGCGCATACACAAATCCCTTGATCAGGATCCCGCCAAGCTCCGGATCTCCATCTCCCATCTTATCGGAAGTGATGGCAACGGTATAATCTCCCTGCGGAACAGCCGGTGTGCAGACGATCTCAGGCTCTGCCTGACTTCTTGCAGCAGGATCAGATTTTACTGTCATATTGATCTCGTAACCACCTTCTGTTTTTCTGGATACGAAGCTGCATCCGGTACTTCCGGCAAGTCTGCTCAAATTGTTTACTGCTGTTTCATTATCTACCAGGATCAAGATCTCGTCTCCCTGCTCTGCCTTGTCAAGGATCTTCTTGGTCATCACAACCGGGATCGGACACTGTTTCCCCATTGCATCTACTGTGTGCTTCATACGCACTCCTCCTGTATTCTGTGATTTTTTATAATTGCTGTTTTATTATAATTACTGTTTTATCATTATTGCTTTTTCACTGTTTTCTTTTCTTTGATCTTTTATTTCTGCTCCAGCTCATGGGCCTGTTTGAAGATCTCACAGGCGCCTGTGTTTACACATCTTTCATGCGCGCAGTCCATAAAGGTCAGCTTCCTGCTGCTGTCCTCCTGCCGTGTATACTCACAGCAGACGGTTTCGCCCCCGTTCATGGTACGGCAGAAACCGGATATAAATTCCTCTTCGATCTCCATTCCTATCCCTCCGTCGGATTCTCAGTAATCTGGGCAGGTGTGATCTCCTCCAGCATTCCTGTTTCATTGTAGGCTTCAAACTGTTCCTCGATCTTTCCAAGGATATCTGCATACTGACAGAAGGCCTCCGCAAGCTCATCCCTGTGTTCCGGAAGCTTCTTGTAACAGACACGGTGCTCCATGCTTGCCCAGAGATCCATGGTCATCGTCCTCAGCTGGATCTCCACCGGAAAATACTCCATGGTATCCAGATAATACACCGGAACTGCAATGATCACGTGAAAGCTGCGGTATCCGTTAGGCTTGGGATTCTGTATGTAATCCTTTTCCCTGATAAAGATCAGCTCACTCTGCCGCTTCAGCGCATTTACAAGATTGTATATATCATCAATAAAGTAGCAGATCACACGGATCCCGGCGATATCCCGGAGATGATCCTTGGCGTTCTGCACACTGTCCGAATGTCCCAGCTTCTCCAGCTTCTTTTCGATGCTCTTCTTGGATTTGATCCGTTCCTGGATATTGTGGATCGGAGATACGGAAGACTTCTGATACAGGCTTCCGTTGAGCACCTCAAGCTTGGCGCGCATGATCTGACATGCGTTCTGATATGGCTGGATACAATCGTAATACTGTTCGTTTGTCATGAAAAACCCTCTTTCGCGTTTGCTCAGCATATACTTGTATCTTACCGGACAAATGTGAGCAATCTGTAGTGATTTCCTAAGATTTTCCTGACAATTTTATTAAAAATCTATAAAACCTCCGGCATCAGTCTGAAAGCTTATGGATAAAAAGACCACTGCGGAGCTTCGGTTCAAACCAGGTGCTCTTTGGCGGCATAAGCTTACCCTCGTCTGCGATCGTCATCAGCTCCTCCATGGATGTAGGATACATGGCAAAGGCAGCTCCTCCTGTCTCATCTGCAGCTGCTGCCAGATCCTTCAGCCGGTGGTTTCCTCCCATAAAGCGGATCCTCTCATCGGTACGCGGGTCACTGATCCCCAGAACCGGACCCAGGACCTTATCCTGAAGAATAGACACATCCAGCTGCCCTACGCTGTCTTTACCCGCATAGATATCCGGATATGCCTTCAGATGGAACCATTCTCCGTCTACATACAGCCCGAAGCAGTGTTTCTCCACCGGTTTACATGGAAATCCCGGCATTGCCATCAGCTCAAAATTAAACTTCATGCTTCCGATAAAGGCTTTGGGTTCCATACCCTTGATATCCTTTACGATCCTGTGATACGGAAGGATGGTCAGCTGGTCATACGGAAATACCACCGACAGGAAAAAGTTAAATTCTTCTTTTCCGGTGTAGTCCGGATGCTCCGCTCTTCTCTTCTGTCCAACCTTTACTGTGTCGCCTACTTCCACGATCGGGTTGGCAGGTGCACCAAGATGCTGGGACATGGAGATCACTACAGTCTTCGGATCCGGGAATTTCTTCAGTGCGATATGCTCGCTGAATTCCTTGTGCTCTGACGGATGAACGCCGCCATAGTATCCGTTCAGTCTGTCTTCTCTGATAGACTTCACGTAATCGTTGATCACCTTGAAGTTAACCTTGGAGTAATCACGTACCTGTACCGGCTGGTTCAGGAACTCTTCCAGACGGCCCTGTTTTGCCAGTCTCTGGTAGATCTTTTCCCATGCACAGTCTTTATTCGGGTCTACTTCACATTTACCGTTCTTTGCTCCGCCGCACTGTCCATTGACAAGACTCTTTGAACAGTCGACGATAGGACAGACGCCTCCGGTAATGTTCAGATAGCACTGTGCACATGCATCACAGCTCTTTTTGGTAAGTGCCATGCCGTGATGGCCTCTGTAGTTAAGGGTATTACTTGCTGCGATCACCGGCTTACCGGTCAGATCTGCAACAGTCTGGATACCAAGACCACAGGAGATCACAACTACATTCTCTGTACCTTCCGGCAGCAGATCCTGTAATTTTCTTTCTGTGTGCATCTTGTTGCACAGAAAATCGAATTTCGCACTGCCTGTGACGGTTTTTCCCTGCTCCGCAGCAAATTTCAGGAATTCCTCGCAATCCGGTTCGTCAACGGTCTCAAATTCCTTGAAACACTTGTTACAGGCGATTACAAACAGATTGTCCCTGCCGTTCAGCACTGATGCAAGCTCATCACTGCTTTTCAGCTTGTACTTAGTATAGTTTTCCAATTGCTCACCTTCCTTATAAAGATTATATCCTTATGATTATCTGCTCTTATCCGTTCCCTCCTTCTCTGCACTCCCAGGAAAGAAACAATAAAACCAAATAAATAAGTTCTTTGTTATTTGTTCAGCCCTTCGAAAATCCCGGTCCCAAAAAAGGCCGCAGTATTTCCTCTGACCGCTACAATAAATGTACCATAATTTGAACATATTATCCAGTTTTATTAGCTATTTTTATAAATTTATTCTATGATTTCATCCCAATCGTCTATGGATGTACAGATATTTGTACAACTTCTGTTATGCTGCATGCGTTAGTTATATGCAACTTATATAATTTTGTTTATAAAATATCCTTTTTATGCATTGAGCATATTGCACAAGGATCTTACCTTTAACAGGACAGATCCGAAAGGTGTCTTTTATCATGGAGTAAGACGCTGTCCGCAATATTCACAGGTGCTCAGACGACCTTTTATTACCTGATTCTTTGCACCGCAGCTAGGGCAGGTAACTGTAATATAGATCTTCTCATTTACGCGTCTGTTCGGTGCAGTGATCATAATATAATTTCCTTCTCTGTCTATCTGGATATTCCGGATATATCCCCCCGCAATAAATTTTTCCAGCTTTTTCACTGCACCTTTTCCCAGTTCCTGCTCAAACTTTTCAAATGGGACAGTATTCTGGGCATAGGATTCAAACCAGCAGGCAATTTCTCCAGCTTTTTTCTTCTTTAATGCTTTTTGAATTTCCCGGAAGGTTGGATACAGAAACAGCAATCCAAGTATGATCTCTGTTGCTGCCATTCCCCAGCGCCCTTCACCAATATACTTCTCCGATGCGCCAATAGCTCCCAGGGAAAAAAGTATAAAAAAGCCACAAAGAACCCATTTCAGTTTCCCAAGTATTCCTGTTTTTTTATTTTTTTCTGTCAAAAAATCGCTCATGTCTATTTCCTCTTTCCTATTATTCAAAATCTTATGCTATATTTGTGAATGCTCCGTCAGCTCACGCCAAACTCCCTCTGTCCGAATATGTTTCTGCATTCTGTGGATCTTCTATTTCAGTGTGGTTACGATCAGTTTACTTTCCAGTGCAGCTGCTATCAGATCCTCTTTGCAGCTGTATCCCGCCTTGGCGATCATTTCCTGAAAATTCCATCTCACCCCAGAAGCAGAACAGTCCATTTTCCTTGCGATCTCGGAATATGACATCCCGTGAATATACAGGCGCAGCATCTCCAGCTGTCTGGGACTGATATCACCGCTTGTGATCCAGTTAAGTTCCACCTCCGGTGCCACATCCGGAAATACATGCTCCCCATTTAACGTTCTGTAGATCACACTCCGTATTTCCTCTTCACCGTGATCCTTATACCATAGACTGTCTGCACATCCGCTCTTTGCTCTTTCCAGCACCTTGGGATCGATCAGCGAAGTAACAACCAATACCTTTGTATATGGATATTTTTCCCTGATGATCTTTCCGGCACTCAGCCCATCATGATTATGAAATGTCTGCACATCCATAAGCACAAGATCAATTGCCGAGTAAGAGCAGATCTTTACAGCTTCACAGGCATCCGAAACTGTCTGGACATGTCGGAATTCCGGTTCCCGCATAATAATACTTTCAAAATACTTCTGCATGATCCTCTGATCTTCTACTATCAGTATCCGTACCATAGACTCCCATCCTTTCTGTCAGTGGCATTTTCAACACCAGACAAAACTCCGGCGAAAAAGAAACCTGCATAATACATTTCTCTGACTCCGCAGCTTTTCTCAGTGCAGACAGACCACCACCTTCTTCTGCATTTTTTTCAGGTGCATCTCCATCATTCGTTATCCGGATGCTGTATTCATTTGCACCTTTTTCTATCTTCACCAGAACTGTACTTCCATGGGCATGTCTGGCACAATTTGTCACACATTCACGGATCGCTCTGTCTGTCAGCAGCCTGTAGGAGGGATGTTGAGGAAAATTCCCGCTGATCTGAACATAAATTCCAAGTTCTTCTGCATGCCTGATCGTATCCGCGCATAATTCTTCCATATTCTCAACAGAAGAATCTGTAAGAATATAGACCAGATGCTTTAATGCAGATAGCTGTTCATCCATTTTATCCTGATTTTCTTTTCTTTCCAATATCCTGCGTATTGACAGAAGGCTTCGGCCAAAATTGTCATGAACCTGCATTTTCATGGCAAGTGTCTCCTGCTCTCTTATTTTATCTCCGATTTTTTCATACATTTCCTCTAGCTTATGATTCAGGATTTCCAGCTTTTCATTATTTGCTCTGATCTTTTCACCATTGTAATAAATTTCTGATACATTAACTGCCACTGTCTGCAGATATCCTGCACAATCCGGCTCCTGCAGACGATATTCCTGAAACATCCAGACGGAATCATCCGGAAAATAAAATACATTACTGTCACTGTTTAATCTGCGAAGTCCCTCTGCTTCGGATCCTCCATTTATTACTTTCCGCAATGCCTCATAATCCTGCAGATAGGAGCCTATCATTATCCTGCTCAGTTCATGCATCTTGGTGTTGCATAAAACGATCCTTCCAAGAGGATCCGAAAAACACACCCCACAGGGAACATCATCAACAGCTTCATTCACAGACCAGTAAGACAGAGAATGGTGATATCTGCGTCTCTCTCTCCAGATTGCCCAGCAAAGATAAAGCAACAATACCACCATCGCTGCCATCAAAACACTGACCGGACACATCCGGAGCATTAGCTGATATGCGCTTTCCCCCTGGCAATATCTGTGATCATTCATCAGGAACCCCATAAGCATAAAAGAAACTGCAAAAACAGTCACTGCTGTTATAATTTTCTTTTTCCCGTAAAAACAGGTTATCCTGATCAACAGAAGGATCAATTCCAGAATCAGGCAGATTTCAAGAAGGATCATCAGAAAATCCTGCATTGCCATACTGCATTCCGCAAAATCAGTCATCTTCCGCCTCTCTTTCTGAATACGATACATCCGATAAACCATTCGTTTTCATCTTCCTGCTGCACATTTAATTCCGGTCTTTCTGACATTAATCCCCGAAGATCTGCTTCTGCTACAATATGAACCGAGATCCGCAAAGCATCATCGATCTGCGACACACGGTAAAAAACAGACTGCATTGTATCAAACAATCGTTCCACAAGCCATTCAAAGGTATCATAGCATTTTAGTATATCATCTGCCTTCAGCTGCACTTCACCATTTTCGACATAATAAGCTGCCCGGATCTTACATAATTTTAAGCTGTCACAAGATTCCGCAAGACTCTGTCTGAGATCCTCCATTGTAAGCAGATTTCCGTCTGATGCATATTGTGTCAATACCAGATTTTTTCTTCTTTTTAAATATGTACCAACAACCACGATTTTTCCCAGGATCCGGTCATAGTGTTCCCTTGACTCCGTTCTTTCCAGCTCATCCATCAGCTGTGACAGCAATTCCAGCTGCCCGGCTGTCTGATTCTGTATCATGTTCAGCAGTCGGTTCTGTTCTTCTGTTTTTCTCCGCTCAGCTTCTTTCTGATAGGTTTTCTGCAGCAGACGATTTCTGGCAGTCAGCTCCTCCTGCTGTTCCCGGATATCCTGATACTGATCCAGAAGCACCGAAATATCTTCTGACCAGAACAAATGTCCTCCTCTTATAGGAATATGGTTGATCCGGATTCCCTGTTCCTGTACAGCTGATCTGTTTATTACAATTTTACGCAGTTCCGGTGACAGCTCAGGAAAATCACCGGAATGATAATAACGCTGAAAGGAATCATCCGTAATCTCTGCATCCAGTCCTCCGGAAGTCTGGAATA
>OLSF01001794.1_pt1 | contig 18327 bp, 14 predicted proteins | sample 1672301 | NCBI WGS metagenome assembly OLSF01 (sample SAMEA3136669, study PRJEB25190) | human gut metagenome | biome: human gut; feature: human-associated habitat; material: faeces | place: Austria | collected 2013
TGATGACATTGCATGGCTTTTAAATATCCGCGGCAACGATATTGATTATGTGCCGGTCGTATTATCCTATCTTGTGCTGAACGAGACAGAGTGTATCTGGTTTTTACAGGAGGAAGTAGTGGATGATAAGATCCGTGCTTACCTGGAGGAAAACCATATCACGACAAAGCCGTATGATGCGATCTACGATTATGTACCGGAGATTCCGGCAGACGCAGTCGTGCTGATGAACCGCGGGACGGTCAACTACCGTATCGTGAACAGTCTTGATAAAGCAATCAAAGTTGTGGATAAACCAAACCCGACGGAACTTATGAAAGCTGTAAAAAATAAGACAGAGGTAGACAACACCAGAGCTGCACATGTAAAAGACGGTGTTGCCTTTACCAAATTTATGTACTGGCTCAAGACCAATATCGGAAAGATCCCGATGACGGAGATCTCTGCTTCTGACTATCTTGAGGCGAGAAGAAGAGAGCAGGATAACTTTATTGAGTTAAGTTTCAACACGATCTGTGCTTACGGAGCCAATGCGGCGATGATGCATTATGCTGCAACACCGGAGTCAGACGCTGAGTTAAAACCGGAGGGATTTTTACTTGTGGATTCCGGCGGACATTACTTTGAGGGAACCACAGACATCACAAGAACCATGGCACTTGGCCCGATCACAGATGAGATGCGTCTGCACTTTACGACCGTCTGCCGTTCGAATATGAACCTTGCGCATGCGAAGTTTTTATATGGATGTACCGGTTTGAATCTGGATATTTTATCCCGCGGTCCACTCTGGGAGATGGGCATTGACTATAAATGCGGCACCGGACACGGCGTTGGTTATGTGTTAAATGTACATGAGGGACCGAACGGCTTCCGTTGGAGAGTCGTACCGGAGCGCCATGACAACGGTGTCTTAGAAGAGGGCATGATCACGACCGACGAGCCGGGCGTTTATTTAGAGGGTAAATACGGTATCCGTACCGAAAATGAGCTGGTATGCCATAAAGCTGAGAAAAATGAGTATGGACAGTTCATGGAGTTTGAGAATATCACCTATGCACCGATCGATCTCGATGCGATTGACCCGGATCTATTAAGTGCACGTGAGAAAAAGATGTTAAACGATTATCACAAGATGGTATATGATACCATTTCCCCGTATATGACAGCGGAGGAAAATGAGTGGCTGAAACGCTACACAAGAGCGATCTAAAGGACAAGAATGGAGAGAACAATGGGCGAAAAGCTGGTATTGATAGATGGACACAGTATTTTGAACAGGGCATTTTTCGGGATCCCGGATCTGACGAATTCGGAAGGACTGCACACGAATGCAGTCTATGGATTTTTGAATATTATGTTCAAGATTTTAGAGGAGGAGCAGCCGGATTATCTGACGGTTGCATTTGATGTGTCAGAACCGACTTTCCGCCATAAAATGTTCGCAGAATACAAAGGCACAAGAAAGCCGATGGCACAGGAACTGCGGGAACAGGTTCCGCTCATGAAAGAAATGTTAAAAGCGATGGGAGTCACTACGATCGAAAAAGGCGGCTATGAGGCGGATGATCTGCTTGGAACCATTGCAAAACAGAGTGAACAAAAAGGGCTGACAGTTTCAGTGGTATCCGGTGACCGTGACCTCTTACAGCTTGCAACGGATCATATTAAGATCCGTATCCCGAAAACAAAGCGCACAGGCACGGAGATCGAGGATTACAATGCCGCTGAGGTAAAGGAAAAATATCAGGTGACACCAATCGAGTTTATCGATGTCAAGGCGCTGATGGGCGATACGGCAGACAATATTCCTGGAGTGCCGGGAATCGGTGAAAAGACGGCAACAGCAATCATTGCACAGTATGGAAGTGTTGAAAATGCCTATGCACATGTGGACGAATTAAAGCCACCCCGTGCAAGCAAAAATTTAAAAGAGTATTATGACCTGGCACAGATGAGTAAGACGCTTGCGACGATCGAGATCCATGCGGACATTGATTATGATCTTTCCGGTGCAAAACTTAATGGTATTTCCAGCCTGTACACGGAGGAGGCATACCTGCTCTGCAAACGGTTAGAGTTTAAAAATCTTTTGAATCGTTTTGCGGTGGAAACTCCAAAAAATCAGGCGGCAGAACATTTTAAACTTGTGGAAGACCGTAAGGAGGCAGAGAAAGTATTTGCGAAGCTTCGTGGCAGAAGCTGTGGTTTTTATATTGTTCCCGGAAGCAAAAAGAAAGACAGCCACGAGGAAGAGGACGGGCAGATGAATCTGTTTGCGGCAGGAGATATGCCGGGGGCAGACAGTGAACCGTCCGGCATCGTAGAAAGTGCAGAAAATGATGCAGTGGAGTACTGCCTTGGAGTTGCCATTTCAACTGGAGAGGAAGAAACCTTTTTCATAAAAGCAGGGGAAAATCTTCCGGCAAAGCAGATTCTTTCCATGTTTACCGCAAGTGAGGCTGCGTCCTATGCGACACTGGATTTAAAACCGCAGCTTGCGGCGCTTGGCTTACTGGAGCGACAGGTAAACGGCAATATTGGCCTGTCGAATCTTTTTGACGGTGTGCTTGCAGCATATCTTCTGAATCCGCTGAAAAATGAGTATCCATATGAGGATATTGCAAAAGACTATATGGGACAGATGATACCGTCAAAGGCAGATCTTCTTGGAAAACTGACCATAGAGCAGGCAATGAAAGATGCACCGGAAGCATTTTTAAATTATGTATGCTATATGGCATATGTGGCACAGGCATCGAAAAAGACGCTGGAGACAGACTTAAAGGAAGAGGGCATGGATCATCTGTTTACGGAAATCGAGATGCCGCTTGTATTTACTCTTGCCGATATGGAAAATGAGGGTATCATTGCGTGCAGGGAGGCGCTCACGGAGTATGGGGACAAACTTGCAGTGCGTATCGCTGAACTGGAAAAGCAGATCTATGAGGAAGCGGGAGAAGAGTTTAATATCAATTCTCCAAAACAGCTCGGAGTGATCTTATTTGAAAAATTGTCCATGCCGTATGGAAAGAAAACAAAGACGGGTTATTCCACGGCGGCGGATGTGTTAGACCGCCTTGCACCGGAATATCCGATCGTTTCTGATATTTTAGAGTATCGTCAGCTTACCAAGTTAAAGTCCACTTATGCGGACGGATTGGTCAACTATATCGCTAAAGATGGCAGGATCCACACCAGTTTTAATCAGACGATCACAGCTACCGGGCGTTTAAGCAGCACGGAGCCAAACCTGCAGAATATCCCGATGAGGATCGAACTTGGCAGACTGATCCGCAAGGCATTTGTGCCAAAAGAGGGATTTGAGTTTATGGATGCCGATTATTCCCAGATTGAGCTTCGTGTTTTAGCACATATGTCCGGGGATGAAAAGCTGATCGAGGCATACCGGGAAGCACAGGATATCCACAGGATCACGGCGTCCCAGGTATTTCACATCCCGTTTGACGAGGTGACGGATCTGCAGCGGCGCAATGCAAAAGCGGTTAATTTCGGAATCGTATATGGAATCAGTTCATTTGGACTGAGCCAGGATCTAAGCATCAGCAAAAAAGAGGCTGCAGAGTATATTGAGCGTTATTTTGAGACTTACCCGAAGATCAAGACATTTTTAGACGGACTCGTGACAGAGGCGAAAGAAAAAGGTTATGTGACGACCATGTTTGGAAGAAGACGTCCGGTACCGGAACTTTCAAGCAGTAATTTTATGCAGCGTTCCTTTGGAGAACGTGTTGCCATGAACTCACCGATTCAGGGAACTGCGGCAGATATCATCAAGATCGCAATGATACACGTGCATGACAGACTGTTAAAAGAAAATCTAAAGTCACGCCTGATCTTAACCGTGCATGATGAGCTTTTAGTGGAGACGGCGATCGAAGAAGATGATGCGGTTCGAAAGATTCTCGAGGAAGAGATGCATGGAGCGGCAGATCTTGCGGTCACACTTGAAATTGATGCACATGTCGGCAAAAACTGGTATGAGGCAAAATAAAGATCTGTCATCATTTATGAGGGATGATGCGTTGGACTGCATATGTCCGGATGGTACGAGAGAAAAAATGGATGCGGGGAGCATGGAACGGATGAAATTTATCGGAATTACCGGCGGCGTCGGTGCGGGAAAATCAGAAATACTTCATTATCTTGAAACAAAAGATGGTGTAAAAGTCATGTTGGCGGATGAAATCGCGCATGAGCTGATGCTGCCCGGGACAGAATGTTATCAGAAATTAAAAGACATGTTTTCGGATGAGGATATCTGGAATGAAGATGGTTCGTTTGACCGGAAAAAGTTAGCAACAGTCATCTTTTCAGATGAAAAAAAACGGGATGCATTAAACGGAATCGTACATCCGGCAGTCAAAAAATATATCAGAACTGTTGCGGATACAGAGCGGGAAAATGGAGTGCTGAAAATCCTGGTTTTAGAGGCAGCATTGCTGATTGAAGAACATTATGATGAAATTTGTGACGAACTTTGGTATATTTATACCAGAGAGGATATAAGAAAAGAACGCCTTATGAGATCGCGCGGATATTCCCCGGAGAAAATACAGCAGATTTTTGACAGTCAGTTACAGGAAGCGGTTTACCGGAAACACTGTAAAGTGGTGATCGATAATAATGGAACGGTGGAAGATGCCATAAGGCAGATTGATTTGGCAATCACAAATATGGAAAATGAGTAGGAGATACTGCAGATGAGCGACGGAAAAGACATGGAACAGCCATTGGTGTTCGGACTTGATATTGGAACGAGAAATGTGGTAGGAACGGTAGGTTACCGTACCGAAGATCAGTTTATCGTTACTGCTCAGTATATCATGCAGCATGATACGAGAGCAATGTTAGATGGACAGATCCACGATATAGGGCGTGTATCAGGGACGATAAGAAAAGTAAAAGAACAGCTGGAAAAACAGATCGGAAAAACGCTGACGGAGGTATGTATCGCTGCCGCAGGCCGTGTGCTTAAGACAGTTACAACGAGTATCAGTTACGATTATCCAGAGGAGAGCGTAGTTACCGGGGAAGACATTCATACACTGGATCTGCTTGGAATTGAGAAAGCGCAGAAAATTTTACAGGAAATGAATGATACCAACTATAAGTTTTACTGTGTTGGTTATTCTGTAGTCAAATATTTCTTGAATGATGAACCGTTTTCTAATATTGAATCCCACAAGGCAGACCGTATTGGTGAAGATATCATCGTAACGTTTTTACCGGAGGATGTTGTGGATGGACTTTATGCAGCCGTAAATCAGGCCGGGCTTGAAGTGGCGAATCTGACATTGGAGCCTATTGCGGCGATCAACGTCGCAATTCCGGAAAGTTATCGTCTGCTGAATATCGCTTTAGTCGATATCGGAGCGGGAACATCCGATATTTCCATCACCAAAGACGGAAGCATCATTGCCTATGGTATGATCCCTCTTGCTGGAGATGAATTAACGGAACTGATCGTGCAGAATTATCTGGTTGATTTTAAAACGGCTGAATATATCAAGCTGCAGAGTACAACAGAAGAGGAGATCACTTATAAAGATATCATGCTGATCGAGCATAAGATTCCGGCAAAAGAAGTGTGGGAACTGACTGCGCCGGTAGTGGATGAGATGACGACTGCGGTAGCTGCGAAAATCAAAGAATTGAATGGCGACCAGACTGTCAGCGCAGCATTTATCGTTGGCGGTGGCGGTAAGATCCATGGTTATACGAAAATGCTTGCAGAGAAATTAGATCTTCCGGACGTACGAGTGGCACTGCGTGGTGAAGAAGTACTGCAGGAAGTGGTATTTGAGCAGCAGGATATCAAGAAGGATCCATTGCTTGTTACGCCGATTGGAATCTGTCTGAATTATTATGAACAGAGAAACGGATTTATTATGGTGCGTTTCAATGGAGAGCGCCTCAAATTATATGATAATGATGGATTAACGATCGTGGATGCCGCATTGCAGGCAGGTTTTCCGAATGAGGATCTTTTCCCGAAACGTGGACCGGAACTTACATTTTTTGTAAATGGAGCAAAACGTATCATTCGTGGAGAGCAGGGAGAGTCAGCAGCAGTTTATATGAATGACAGACCAACAAATCTCAATGCGGCATTAGAGCCGAATTGTGAGATTATCATTGAGCCATCTACGGCTGGCAAGCCGGCAACCTGCACATTAGATCAGTTAGAGGAATATACGACAGATTCCGTAGCCTTTGTGGTTAATGGAAATATTATAAGATGCCCGAAATTCTTAGAGGTCAACGGTAAATTAGAGTTTCCTTCCTACCAGATCCAGGAGGGAGACCAGGTAGAAACAAGAAGCTTTTACACAGTAGGCCAGCTTGCAGAATTTATGGATGTGGAAGTGAATGTGGAGCATGTGATTCTGGTAAACAACCGTCGTGCAACGCTCGACTCACTGATCTATGAAAACTTTACAATCGAGTGGACAGTGCGTTCCTATGGCAAACCGTCCTTTCAGCCGGTAGAGCAGGAAGAAGTTCAAACACCGACTGTCGGGGAATATAAGGAAGAAGAGATACCGGATATTGTGGACACGGAAATGAGCGCAGAGGCAGATGGCGCAGAAGTTCAGAATCCTGAAGTACACAATGCTGTGACTGCGGAGGATACAGACGATGCCGGCAATGCGGGCGCAAAAGAAAAGGATTCTGCAGTTACAGATGATGCCGCTACGGTAGAGGAGAGCAAAACGATTACAGACAGTACAGCAGGCGTTAATGGATCTGTTGCAGGAGAGAATGCAGCAGGCATGGATGAAACAGATGTAACAGAGGAGAATGCTGACGGCATGGCTGAAGCAGTGAAAAAAGTTACAGCAGAAGAAAACAGTTCGCCAGCTGCAGAGGAAGACGGCAGCATGGTTCTGGTATACATCAACGGCCAGCCGGTAAAACTTACCGGAAAACCACAGTATATATTTGTAGATATTTTTGATTTCTACGAATTTGATCTTACTGCCTCAAATGGCAGAGCAATCATTACCAATTTAAATGGTGAGAATGCATCGTATTCTGCAGTCTTAAAGACCGGAGATACAATCGAACTTAGATGGAAAGAGAATTAAAAAAATGGAATTATGCAGCATAGCAAGCGGCAGCAGTGGAAACTGTATCTGTGTGGGATCAGATGAAAATCATGTACTCATCGATGCGGGGATCAGTGGAAAACGAATTGAAAACGGACTCAATTCGATCGATTTGAAAACAGAAGAGATGCAGGGGGTTCTTGTAACTCATGAACACATCGATCATATTTCTGGACTTGGCGTGATCGCCAGGCGTTACGGACTTCCGATTTATGCCACGCAGGGTACGATAGATGCTATTTTAAATACAAAGTCAGTCGGCAAAATAGAGGAATCTTTATTTCATGCGATCACGCCGGATCAGCCTTTTGAAATCGGGGATCTTTTGATTGAACCGATTTCAATCTCACATGATGCGGCAGATCCGGTGGCCTATAAGATAAAAAATGAGGAGAAAACGGCGGCGGTAGTGACGGATCTTGGCACATATGATGAAAACATGATTGATAAAATAAAAAATCTGGATGTGCTTTTACTGGAAGCAAATCATGATGTACATATGCTGCAGGTTGGAAGTTATCCGTATCCGTTAAAACAGAGAATTCTTGGGAAAAAAGGACATCTCTCTAACGAACTGTCCGGTCAGCTTTTGGGAGAAGTGCTCCATGACCATTTCAATACGGTTATTTTAGGGCATCTCAGTAAGGAAAATAATTATGCAGAACTTGCATATGAGACTGTCCGGTTAGAGGTGACGATGGGAGAAAATCCATATAAAGGCGATGATTTCCCAATGTATGTGGCAAAGCGGGACGCGCCGTCGGAGAGAATCATTTTTTAGTTTATGATAATAGAATGTTCGCGAAACACGTATTCTATTATATATGACAATATTTTTTTACAGAGTGTGGCCGCTTATGAAGCTTAGTAGAAAAAGTTATAAATGTGCATCTATTTAACAGTGGAAATTATAAAACATGTATGATATGATGATTGATAATAGATTTGCGCTGATTTAGTAAAGCAGAAAAGTGAGGAGAGCAGAGATGGAGAACACAGCAGACAAGACAATTATTACAGTAGTGGGTAAAGATACGGTTGGTATCATTGCAAAAGTATGTACTTATCTTTCCGAAAATGGCGTCAATGTACTTGATATTTCACAGACAATCGTTTCCGGATATTTCAATATGATGATGATCGTTGACATGAATAAATCAACCAGATCATTTGTGGATTGTCAGAAAGATCTCGATGAGATCGGTGCACAGATTGGTGTATCCATCAAGTGCCAGAAAGCTGAGATTTTTGAAAAAATGCATCGTATTTAGAGAGGAAAGCGGCAATGATTAATATATTTGAAGTAAAAGAGACCAACAACATGGTGGAACATGAAAACCTTGATGTCCGCACCATTACGATCGGTATCAGCCTGCTTTCATGCATTGATTCCGATTTGAAAAAATTAAATGAGAACATTTATAACCGTATCACATCAGTTGCCAAAGATCTTGCAAAAGTTGCAGGGGAGATCGAAGCTGAATACGGTATCCCAATTGTCAACAAACGTATTTCCGTTACTCCGATTGCACTGATCGGTGGTGCAGCCTGCAAGACACCGGAAGATTTTGCAACGATCGCAGATACAATGGACCGTGCTGCAGAAGCAATCGGTGCAGATCTGATCGGCGGTTATTCCGCACTGGTATCAAAAGGCATGACAAAAGCAGATGAGATGCTGATCCGTTCTATCCCGATAGCACTTTGCCGGACGAACCGTGTCTGCAGTTCCGTAAACCTTGCGTCCACAAAGACCGGTATCAATATGGATGCGGTGCGTCTGATGGGAGAGATTTTGTTGGAGGTTGCAGAGCGCTCAAAAGACCGTGATTCTGTGGATTGTATGAAGCTGGTTGTATTCTGCAACGCACCGGATGACAACCCGTTTATGGCAGGAGCTTTCCACGGTGTGACAGAGGCTGATGCAGTGATCAACGTCGGAGTCAGCGGACCGGGTGTTGTAAAGACAGCACTTGAGAAAGTGCGTGGCGAGAATTTTGAGGTACTCTGCGAGACCATCAAAAAGACCGCATTTAAGGTAACAAGAGTCGGACAGTTAGTCGCACAGGAGGCATCCAGACGTCTTTCAATTCCGTTTGGTATCATTGACCTTTCCCTTGCTCCGACTCCGGCCATCGGTGATTCCGTCGCAGATATCCTCTGCGAGATCGGTCTGGAATATGCAGGTGCACCGGGAACAACTGCAGCACTTGCCATGTTAAATGATCAGGTCAAAAAGGGCGGCGTTATGGCATCTTCCTATGTCGGCGGCTTAAGCGGTGCTTTCATTCCGGTCAGTGAGGATCAGGGAATGATCGATTCCGTACAGGCTGGTGCTATCACATTGGAAAAATTAGAGGCAATGACCTGTGTCTGCTCTGTAGGACTTGATATGATCGCAATTCCGGGAGATACCAAGGCAACCACGATCTCCGGTATGATCGCAGACGAGATGGCACTTGGTATGGTAAACCAGAAGACAACAGCTGCACGTCTGATCCCGGTAATTGGAAAAGGCGTTGGCGATACGGTAGAGTTCGGTGGTCTGTTCGGTTATGCGCCGATCATGCCGGTCAACAAATATTCCTGTGATGATTTTATTAACCGTACCGGAAGAATCCCGGCACCGATCCACAGCTTTAAAAACTAACTGCGCGGATCACTGGCAAACATGAAAGTGATTTTAATAAAAAATGCAGTGGAAACACTGGGATATTTTTCAGAACAGTTAGCAGAAACGTTTCAGGAGATGGGGCATGACACCTATTTTGTGGATTACGATGATCTGGTAAATACGGTAGATGGCATCAGCCGGTTTGCCGTGCCAGAGAAAACGGTACTGTGTACGTTTAATTTTATCGGACTTTCCGGGGAAGAGGTCTTTATCGAAGAGAACGGGCGTTATATCTGGGAAAACCAAGGTATCGCGTGCATCAATATCCTGGTGGATCATCCACTGTATTATCATTCAAAACTGGCAAAGCCTCCGGTGCCGGAAATGCGTGTTTTTTGTATTGACAGAGAACATGTGGCATACATGAAGCGCTTTTACCCGGCATTGCCGGTGGAGTTTCTGCCGCTGGCGGGAAACTGTATCTTAGAGCGGGAAGTACCTTCCCCAATAGAAGGCTGCCATGGGCAAAAACAGAAACATAAAAATATACCGTATCAGAAACGGAAATACGACATCGTATTTACCGGGAACTATACACCGGTGGAACACCTTTACCGGGAAATCGACAGGCAGGGTGCGGAATATCGGACATTTTATTATGAGATTCTGGAGGATATGAAAGCACATCCGGCGGTGTCCATCGACCGGATGTTAGAGGCACATATCAGAAAAGAACTGGGTGCAGTGCCGGATGAGGAGCTTCGCGCGGCGATCGCAGGAATGGTGTTCATCGATATCTGTATGCGGAGTTATTTCCGCGGGGAGATCATAAAATGTCTTGCGGAGCATAAAATCCCGGTACATGTGTTTGGCGCCAACTGGGAGAAATTAGACTGTAGCAGCCATGACTACATTATAAAAAACGGCAGGGAAGTGGATTCTGTGACCTGCGCGGAGGCAATCGCAGATGCAAGGATTTCTTTGAATGTCATGCCATGGTTTAAAGATGGAACGCACGACCGCGTATTTACGGCGATGCTGCAGCATACACTTTCGCTGACCGATGACAGCGGGTATCTGCGTGAGAATTTTACGGACAAAAAAGAACTGGTTTTCTATTCGCTGGAGAAGCGTGAAGAACTGCCTGAACTGGTGAAAAAGCTTTTGGAAAAACCGGAGAAATGTATGGAAATCGCAGAGCGGGGATATGAGAGTGCTGTGCGGGAACATACATGGAAACAGAGGGCAGAAGCAATTTTGATGGATTTGGTAAAATGACCGCTTAACTTGTAATATGTACTCCTTTCACTGGAAGTCCAGTACAAGGTGGATATATTAGGTTTGGGCGGTTATATCCACCTTGTACTAGATCGGAAGAGCATAAATATATTAATAAAACTTATAAAATTAAGTAAATAAATTCATGACGCTAATAATTGTAAAAACAGGATCAAAATGATAAGATAAAGAAAAACAGCAAACCGCACACATGAAGGAGGAAATCATGGAGAAAATGTCATTAAAAAATGAACTTTCAGGCAATTCCTATCCTGGAAGAGGAATCATTATCGGAAAATCTGCAGACGGAAAACATGCCATCACTGCTTATTTTATTATGGGCAGAAGTGAGAACAGCAGAAACCGTGTTTTTGTTGAGGATGGAGAGGGAATCCGCACGCAGGCTTTTGATCCTTCCAAACTGACAGATCCGAGCCTGATTATCTATGCACCTGTCCGTGTGCTTGGCAATAAAACGATCGTGACAAACGGAGACCAGACTGACACAATTTACGAACTGATGGATAAACAGCAGACTTTTGAGCAGGCGCTGCGCACAAGAGAATTTGAGCCGGACGCTCCAAACTATACACCGAGAATCTCAGGTATTATGCACATTGAAAACGGAAAATTCAACTACGCAATGTCTATTTTAAAGAGTAACAACGGGGATCCGTCCTCCTGTAACCGTTATACATTTGCCTATGAGAATCCGAAAGCAGGTGAGGCTCATTTTATCCATACTTATATGGGAGATGGCAATCCGCTGCCAAGTTTTGAGGGAGAGCCGGCACCGGTTGCAATCGAGGGCGACATTGATGCGTTCACCTCATTTGTATGGGAAAACTTAAATGAGGACAACAAAGTTTCTTTATTTGTCCGTTATATTGATATTGAGACCGGAGCTTACGAGAGCAGAATCATCAATAAAAATAAATAATCGGCATCATATTTGCCGGATGCGGCAAAGAAACATGAATTTCACAGATCAATGAGAAATTTAAAGGAGAAATTATGAAAGAATTAGAATTAAAATATGGCTGTAACCCAAATCAGAAACCATCCAGAATCTATATGGAAAACGGTGAACTGCCGATTCAGGTATTGAACGGAAAACCGGGTTATATCAATTTCCTGGACGCATTTAATGGCTGGCAGTTAGTCAGCGAGTTAAAAAAGGCAACCGGACTTCCGGCAGCTACATCTTTTAAGCATGTATCACCGGCCGGTGCTGCAGTGGGACTTCCACTCAGCGATGTGGAACGTAAGATTTACTGGGTTGACGATATGGATATGGAGTTTACACCGCTTGCAAATGCATATGCGAGAGCAAGAGGCGCAGACCGTATGTCATCTTTTGGCGATTTTATTTCTTTGTCTGATGTCTGCGATAAGGCAACCGCAATGATCATCAAAAGAGAAGTATCTGATGGTGTCATCGCGCCGGGCTACACAGATGAGGCATTAGAGATCTTAAAAGCAAAGAAAAAAGGCAATTATAATGTAATCCAGATCGATCCAAATTATGTGCCGGCACCAATTGAGCACAAAGAAGTATTCGGTATTACCTTTGAGCAGGGAAGAAATGAATTAGTGATTGATGAGCATTTCTTTGACAATGTGGTAACGGACAATAAGGAAATTCCGGATGCTGCAAAAAGAGATCTTGCAATCGCAATGATTACTTTAAAATACACACAGTCCAATTCTGTATGTTATGTCAAAGACGGACAGGCAATCGGTATCGGTGCTGGACAGCAGTCCCGTATCCACTGTACCAGACTTGCAGGCCAGAAGGCAGATAACTGGTGGCTGCGCCAGTCCCCGAAAGTGTTAGGACTGCAGTTCCTCGACAAGATCGGACGTGCTGACAGGGACAATGCGATCGACCTCTATATTGGTGAGGATTACATGGATGTCTTAGCTGACGGTGCATGGGAAAACATCTTTAAGGTAAAACCGGAGGTCTTTACCGCAGAGGAAAAACGTGCATGGTTAGATAAAAACACAAATGTGGCGCTTGGATCTGATGCATTCTTCCCATTTGGGGATAATATCGAGCGTGCACATAGAAGTGGTGTGGCATATGTGGCACAGCCGGGTGGTTCCATCCGTGATGACAATGTTATCGAAACCTGTAACAAATACAATATGGCAATGGCATTTACCGGAATCCGTCTGTTCCATCATTGATCAGACACGGATGATTTCTTTGCTGCATTCAGGACAGGAAAAACGATTTTTCGTTTTTCCTGTTTTTTGCTGTTCGTAGAGCTCAGAAGAAAAAATATCCTGTTTCAGCATCTGGTTTGCAGTTCCGTCAAGTGTGCGCAGGGCAGAGGAGAGCTTAGAGATGACAGGTACTTTTGCGGATTTTTTTAAGGCAGAAAGCAGGGCGGAAGCATCTTTGCGGAAACCGAGGATTCGCAGGTAAGGGATGTAATCAGTCTCCTTATATTGCTTCACATCCGTCTGGGTCATCTGAAGGATCAGATGCAGAAGGATCCGGTTCATGCGTGTGTAGGTGATATCGCGGCTCTTGTTTTGTGCACAAAACTGTGTGAAAGAGGAAAAATGATATCTGTTCTTTATTATGCGGTTTGCAATCTCCGGTGTCATATCATAGATATTTTCTAATTCCTTTTTGCTGCACGATAAGATCCGGTAGCCAAGAATGGAGGAAAAGTCATCAGCATCCATAAGTCTGCCGGATGTGATCTCCTTTTGAAACAGTGCAAAAGCCGGTTCCGGCATCGAAGATGCAATTTCCGAAAGATGTGGCCGGCTGGAATGAATACTCTGTGAACCGTAATCTGCAGATGAAAAATGGAAAGTATGATCATCCGATGGTGTAACATTAGAAACTGCCGCGCGGATGGCGGAGGCAGAAGCTGTCGGTGTGTTGATCGTGGTATCATGATATCCGCTCCCCGCCCGCGGGATCAGGATTGGAGTCATGGCAGAATTACGCCGTTTCAGTGCCTTTAAATATTCGACCGCGAGGATGTTATTCGGAGTATCTAATATGGAAATGAGGAAATTCATTCCGGTGCTCTTAAAATAATCAGAAAGCGCAGCAGCTCTTGCAGCCGGAAATGCCAGTCCCTTTTTTAAATAAGAAGAAAGCGCAGATCTGTAAATGTCCGGTTCTTCTGCAAGAACACCGGCAATGCTCTTAAGCTGGGGGAGCTGGTCGGATTCTGCTCCAAAGCATATCCCGTCGATACAGCCCATTTTATCAAACAGGGTAACACCTGCCATGGCAAAATCCTCCGCGGAGGAGACTGCCCAGACAGCCGGGAGTTCGATGACAAGATCCGCACCACATAAAAGCGCCATTTCTGCCCTGCAATATTTATCGATGATGGCAGGGGCTCCTCTCTGGACAAAGTCACCGCTCATGGCGATGACGACAAAATCAGCATTTGTTTTTCGTTTTAACTCTGCAATCTGGTAGGCATGTCCGTTGTGGAAAGGGTTGTATTCTGCAATGATTCCGATTGTTTTCATAAGATACTCCATTTCTGACCATTTTTTGAAAATCCTGATTCCATCTGTATCTCAGGTTTGGGCGTAAGCACAGATTCTGCGTGTAACAGCATGATTACAGACTACCATACACAGATTTTTTTCGCAAATGTGAATGTCTGGGATTTGTTAAAAAAATAACGTTAAAATTCTGTCAACCTGTTTTTCATTTTGTACAAAAAATCTCACTTTAAACACCTTGTGCGAACAGAGTTAGAGGCGTATACTAAAGTTATATGCGGTTCGTATCAGTCGGACTGCCCGATATCATTTAAGAAAAGAAAACTGCCATTCGAAAGCAGGCAGGGCATGGGAGGAAAATATGAACGTTTTAGTAGTAAACTGCGGAAGTTCTTCACTGAAATATCAGCTCATCGATTCTGACAGTGAAGCAGTATTAGCAAAAGGACTTTGCGAGAGAATCGGTATTGACGGAAGACTGGTATACCAGAAGACCGGATTAGACAAAGAGATCACAGAAGCAGCAATGCCGACGCACAAACAGGCAATCCAGATGGTGCTTGATGCACTGGTAAATGAGAAAACAGGTGCAATCAGGAGTCTTTCCGAGATCGATGCAGTTGGTCACCGTGTTGTACATGGCGGAGAGAAGTTTGCTTCTTCTATCGTTTTAACACCGGAAGTATTAAAAGCAATCGAAGAGTGCAATGACCTTGCACCACTTCACAACCCGGCAAACCTGATCGGTATTGATGTCTGCTCTGAGCTTATGCCAGGTGTACCGCAGGTTGGTGTATTTGATACAGCTTTCCATCAGACTATGCCACCAGAAGCTTACATCTATGGTCTTCCATATGAGTACTATGAGAAATACGCTGTTCGTCGTTACGGCTTCCACGGAACATCTCATAAATATGTTTCTTTAAGAGCTGCTGAGATTCTTGGTAAAAAACCTGAAGACTTAAAGATTGTTGTATGTCACCTTGGTAATGGTTCTTCCATCTCCGCTGTTGATGGTGGAAAATGTGTAGATACTTCTATGGGACTTACTCCACTTGAAGGACTTGTAATGGGAACACGTTCAGGTGATATCGATCCTGCAATCATGGAGTTCATTGCTAAGAAAGAGAACCTTGACATTGAAGGTGTTATGGAAGTACTGAACAAAAAGTCTGGTGTATTTGGAATTTCAGGCGGACTTTCAAGTGATTTCCGTGACCTGACAGACGCTATGAATGCCGGAGATAAGAAAGCTAAGATCGCTATGGATGTATTCTCATACAGAGTAGCAAAATACATCGGATCTTACGCTGCAGCTATGAATGGTGTAGATGACATCGTATTTACAGCTGGTATCGGTGAGAACGATGATTATGTAAGAGAAGAAGTATGTAAATACCTTGGATACCTTGGAGTAGACTTCGATTCAGAAGTGAATAAAGGACTCAGAGGAAAAGAAGCTGAGCTTACAAAAGAAGGATCAAAGGTTAAAGTATTCGTTATTCCTACAAACGAAGAGCTTGCAATCGCCCGTGAGACATTAGCGCTTGTAAAATAATTGAAGAAATCTTAATTTGAGAAAGTGTATACGATAGTGATCTGTAAAGATTATATCGTATATGAGCGCAGGACTGAGGTGCCAAGAGAGCAGTTCAGTCCTGCTTTTGCGCATAGAAGAAACAAAAATGTATCCAATACATTTTGCTCTTCATAATATTTTTGATAGAAATTATAAATATCTGTTGACAAACATTTTTTCCATGATATAATAGTTTAGGTATGAATAGGAGAAATACATTATGTTGATTAACCTATCAGACGTTTTGTCAGACCAGCATAAGACGGTTGAAGAAACTGTGCGGCTGGAGATGGAAGAGATCCGGATGAAATCCGGAACCTACCCCATTATCAGTAAAGAGCCGGTTCATGTTAGAGTGGAGCATATAAGGGGAAAAGAACTGCTCATCACAGCTGAGACCAGATTGAGTGTCATGATTCCATGTGACCGTTGTCTGGAGGATGTGAAACGGGAGTTTGAACTGAATTGTGTGAAACATGTGGACGTAGGCCTCTCCGACGCAGAACTGACAGAGGAGCTGGATGAATCAAACTTTATTGACGGATATCATCTTGACGTGGACAAACTGCTCTTTCATGAGATTTTGTCGAGCTGGCCGACGAAAGTACTTTGCAGGGAAGACTGCAAGGGATTATGCAATGTATGCGGTCAGAATTTAAATACGGGGTCTTGTAACTGTGAAGATACAGGGCTTGATCCGAGAATGTCAGTTGTCCGTGACTTATTTAAGAATTTTAAGGAGGTGTAACCTATGTCAATCTGTCCAAAGAATAAATCTTCAAAAGCAAGAAGAGATAAAAGAAGAGCTAACTGGAAGATGAGCGCACCGAATCTGGTGAAATGCAGCAAGTGCGGCGAGCTTATGATGCCACACCGTGTATGTAAGGCGTGTGGATCTTACAACAAGCGCGAGATCGTTTCAGTTGACTAATGATCAATAAGATATTGAGTGTACTGCGAACAGAACACTTGAGGGCGTAAAAACTTTGTGTTTTACGCCTTTTTTTATTGATTTTTATACTGATATCCAGTAGAATAATTTCAGTAGCGCAAGGAGGAAATGATATGTCAGAGATTACAAGGGTTGCTCTTGATGCCATGGGTGGAGACAATGCACCAAGAGAGATTGTAAAAGGTGCCGTAGAGGCAGTGCGGAAGAGAAAAGATATCAAGGTACTGCTGACAGGTAAGGAAGATGTGATTCGCAAGGAACTCTCCGCTTATACGTATCCTGAGGAGCAGATTGAGATTGTGAATGCTACAGAGGTTATTGAGACGGCAGAACCTCCAGTGAAAGCAATCCGTGGTAAGAAAGATTCATCCATTGTTGTTGCGATGAAGATGGTGAAGAAAGGGGAAGCAGATGCTTTTGTATCTGCAGGAAGTTCAGGAGCTGTTCTTGTTGGAGGACAGGTTCTTGTAGGCAGGATCAAAGGTGTTGAAAGACCACCGCTTGCACCACTGATTCCTACATTAAAAGGTGTTTCACTTTTGATCGATTGTGGAGCTAATGTAGACGCACGCCCATCTCACCTGGTACAGTTTGCAAAGATGGGATCCATTTATATGGAAAGCGTTATGGGAAAGAAGAATCCGACAGTTGGTATCGTGAATATCGGTGCTGAAGAAGAGAAGGGAAATGCGCTGGTGAAAGAGACATTCCCACTGTTAAAAGAATGTCCTGACATCAATTTCATTGGAAGTGTTGAGGCACGAGATATTCCTTACGGAGCAGCAGATGTTATTGTCTGTGAAGCATTTGCAGGTAATATTATTCTGAAGCTTTATGAGGGTGTTGCAGGAGCACTGCTTAAGAAAGTGAAGAAAGGAATGCTTTCTTCTTTGCGTAGTAAGATAGGGGCACTGCTTGTGAAACCTGCTTTAAAGGGCGTACTGAAAGATTTTGATACAAGTGAGTATGGCGGCGCACCGCTTCTTGGCCTGAACGGACTTGTAGTAAAGACACATGGAAGTTCAAAGTCAAAGGAGGTATGCAACTCAATCATTCAGTGTGTTGCATTTAAGGAGCAGAAGATCAATGAGAAGATAAAAGAGGCAATTCAACAGGAGACCCTGGAAGAAAAGAAAGAAGAGAAAGAAGTCGAATAAGACAGGAGGAGTTTTACAATGACAGAATTTGAAAAACTGCAGGCAATTATTGCGGACGTACTTAATGTTTCACCGGAGACAATCACACCGGATACTACATTTGTAGATGATCTTGGAGCTGACTC